>ERZ795054.1302-NODE-1302-length-24426-cov-4.630462_pt1 | contig 24426 bp, 10 predicted proteins | sample MGYA00375138_ERZ795054 | MGnify/ENA primary metagenome ERZ795054 (study PRJEB30183, sample SAMN05720215) | anaerobic digester metagenome | isolation source: active sludge of municipal wastewater-treating anaerobic digesters | place: USA | collected 2014-12-23 ... | reverse complement strand
CAAAGTCCACCTTGAGCATCATGGGGTAGATCATCAGCCACAACAACACCCCGATCGGCACGTTCACCTGCGACCCCTGCCCAAACTCCATCTTGCTCAGGGTGGCGGTCACGCCTGGCAGCACCTTGCCGAAAGCCACGCCCACGATCATGCACACCAGGACCCACACCGTCAGGTAGCGCTCAAAAAACGCCAGCCGCTTCGGCGCCGTGGAGGGCGTTGCGGTGGCGGTTGTTGATTGGTTGCTCATGCGATCGCAAGGGGGCCTGAACTGGCGACGTGTCCCTGGCGCTGTCCACCGCAGCAACAGCCCGCCGCGGGTTTGCGCGCCGTGATTTCCAGGCTCGTGATGTAGTCGCCCGGTTTTGCCCCAGCGGCCAGATGGCTTACGATCTTCTGGTAGAGCGGGTCCTGCCAGTCCGCCATGCCGTCGATATAGCCCGATTTCCCGTTCAGTCCGATCTCGACCAAGCCCGCCTCTTTCGCCATCCGTTCCGTTTCAGAAACCAGCACCGCCCCCGCCACACATCCGACCAATGCTTCCACGCTTTCGGCCACGGCCGGCGGCAGCGGCTTGAGCAGCGCCAGGGCGCCAGGCCGAACAACTCGGTGAGTTGGCAGGCGCACAACTCGCCCTTCCGCAAGACCAGCCCCATGGGGACCCGGTTGGCGTCCGCCAGCGCCTTGGTGATGCTCATGAACTCACGCATTGTCAATATAGTTCGCGAAATAACGAATAATGTCAAGTTCGCTTCGACCGGCAACGCAAGCCGGCATGGTCATTCCCATCGAGGCCCCTCGTGTTCGTCGCTGGGGCGTCGGGATCGCCGCTTCCCAAGTCGCACGGAACCTGTCAGTCTGACTGCACACGCTGGAGAACATCCAGAGCCATGAAACTGCCCTACTCCTCCCTCCTGCGCTTCTGCTGGCTCGCTCAACTTCTGCTTGCCGCTCGATCGGACGACGAGTCCAGTGGTCGCCTTCCCCTTCCGCAAGTCAGAACCGAACAGGTCGGCATGCAGCCGGGCGCCCCCGCGGTCGTTCGCAGCCGGGACCGACTGTCGGTGCGCGCCCGCGAAAGCCTGCCGCCACCAACCGCCGGGGGCACCGCCACCAGGAGCCGCGGGGGCGAGCGGGGAACGAACCGTGTTGGACTGAGCGGGCGCTCGTTGGCCGACGGCCGGGGTCCTTTTCTCGGGCTGGGGGTATCCTATTCCCAGGCCTTGCGGCACGCCAAGCATGGCCGGGCGCTTCTGAACAGGAACCTGGCGCTCCTGGCCCTGCTGCCTTTCTTTTCCGGCTCTGGAACCCTGGCTGAGGATCGCCTGGCGGAGGGCTTCATCCGGCCGGACGCGGGCACGCGTCCGTGGGTGTACTGGTATTGGATCGATGAGAACATCTCAAGGGAAGGCATCACCCGAGACCTCGAGGCGATGGCCCGGGTGGGCATCGGCGAGGCCCTGATCGGACATGTCTCGCCGGGCCGGGAGCGGGGGCCGGTGCACATGCTGAGCGATCGCTGGTGGGAGATGGTCGAGCACGCGGTGTTCGAGGGGCAGCGCCTGGGTGTGGACATTGGGTTCTTCAACAGCCCCGGGTGGAGTCAATCCGGCGGGCCGTGGATCAGTGCCGACCAGGCCATGCGCTACGTGGTGCAGACCGAGACGCGCGTGCGTGGTCCGGCGCGGTTCGAAGGGGTCCTGCCCGCGCGGCAGGGCGAGTATCGCGACTTGGCCGTGCTGGCCTTTCCGATGCCGTCGGAACAGGAGGCCCCCATCCAGGTCCGGCAACCGCTTCCTGGAACGCCAGGCGCTTCCCCCGGTGTCGAGCGCATGTTCGACGGCGACACGAACACCGCGTTCGTGTTTCCGCGGGCGACGGGCACTGCCAGGCGTTGGCAGGTGGACCTCGTGCTCGAGGGAGACCGTCCAGTGCAGGGCGTTTCCCTGCACCCTGTCGAGCATCCGTTTCAGGTGCAGGTGGAACTGCTGGTGTCCGCCGACGGACGGCACTATGAACCGCTGCGGCGCATCCACTTCGACCGCCGTCGCGCCATGTGGAACCTCGGCCCCATGACCTGGGCGCCCCTGACGCTGGCCTGTTCTGCCGTGGCGGCCAGGCATTTCCGACTGGTGTTCAGCGAACTCGAAGCGCCGGGCGATGCGGGCTTTCGGGAGATCGTCTTCACCGGCAGCCCGACCGTCGATCACCTCGTCGAGAAACAGTTGGGGAAGATGTATCCCGAGCCGCTGCCCGGCTGGGATGCGTATCTCTGGCCGCCGCAGGCGGAAGCGACATCGACTCTGGCCCCGGGAGACGTCAAAGACATTAGCAGCCACATGGAGGCAGGGGGCCGATTGCGCTGGAATGTGCCGGAGGGCGAGTGGGTGATCCTGCGGTGCGGCACCTTGCCCACGGGAGCGGTCAACGAGCCTGTGCCCCCGGAAGCCAAAGGGTATGAGGTCGACAAGATGAGCCGCGAGGGCAGTCGCCATCATTTTGCCGCCTACATCGGCGCCTTTCTCGACCGTGTGCCGCCCGAGCGTCGACGCGCGCTCAAGCACGTGGTGATCGACAGCTACGAGGTGGGATCGCAGAACTGGACGCCCGGGCTCGAACGGGTGTTTGTCGAGCGCTTGGGCTACGATCCTGTTCCATGGCTGCCGGTGCTCAGCGGGCGGGTCGTGGGCAGTGCCGGCCTGTCGAGCCGGTTTCTCTGGGACCTCAGGCGCCTGGTGGCCGACCTGATCGCGCAGAACTACCTGGCGGCATTTCGGGAGGCGGTGAATGGCGGGGGGCTGAAGCTCTGGATGGAGAATTACGGTCACTGGGGTTTCCCGGCGGAGTTTCTGCAATATGGCGGCCAGGCCGATATCATCTCGGGCGAATTCTGGTTCCGCAATCATCTCTGGGACCTGGGCAGCATCGAATTGCGCGGAGCAGCCTCGGCGTCGCACACGTACGGCAAGCCGATCACGGCCGCCGAGGCTTTCACGGCGGGCTTCAACTTCCGGCAGTCACCGGCCGCGATGAAGAGCCGGGGCGACTGGGCCTTCACCCAGGGCATCAACCATTTCGTGCTGCACCTCTCTATCCATCAGCCCTGGGAAGACCGGAAGCCGGGAGTGACCGCCTGGTTCGGCATGAGCTACCAGCGGCACAACACCTGGTTCGAGCAGAGCCGTTCCTGGATCGATTACCTGCGCCGCTGCCACTACCTGCTGCAACAGGGCGGTCCGACGGCGGACCTGCTCTATTTCATCGGCGAGGACACGCCCAAGATGACCGGCATCCTCGATCCCCCGCCGCCGCGGGGGTACGACTTCGATTTCGTGAACGCCGAGGTCATCCAGAAGCGACTCTCGGTCAGGGATGGCCTGCTGACTCTCCCGGAAGGCGTGCCCTACCGGCTCCTCGTGTTGCCGCCGCTGGACACGATGCGCCCGGAACTGCTGGCGAAGATCGGCGAACTGGTGCGCGCTGGCGCCGTGGTCGTGGGTGCGCCGCCCCGGCGCTCGCCCAGCCTCTCGGGGTACCCTGGGACCGACGCCGATGTGAAGCGCAGGGCGGACGAGATCTGGGGCCCGTGCGATGGCGTGCGGGCCACCGAGCATCGCCACGGCAAGGGCACGGTTTTTCATGGCGTTCCGCTGGCGGAGGTGTTGTCGCGGTTGGGCGCCGTCCCCGACGTGGTGTGCGGCGATCCGACCGTTCTGTGGACACACAGGCGCGGGAAGGGCTTCGATGTGTATTTCCTTTCCAACCAGTCCGACCAGGCGCGAGAACCGATAATCGCCTTCCGGGTCGGCGCCAGGATTCCGGAGTTCTGGTGTCCGGTAACCGGCGATGTCCGGCGCATTGCCCGGTTCAGAACCGCGGGCGACTCCACCCACGTCCAGGTGCCACTGGGCGGTCATGCCTCCCTGTTTGTGGTGTTTCGCGAATGCAGCCGCGGCGATCAGGTCATCGACTTGTCTCCGACGCCTCGAGGGCTGTCCGGTGGGGAAACGGCGGTCGAGGCCGCGGTGTGCTACGCGAGCGACAAAGGCGAGTTTGTTGCCACCCGCGCCCGAATTGCCTGCCAGGTCCGAAGGGCGGACGGGCGCAGCGCAGCGCTCGATTCCGGGCCGGTGCCCGCGCCGCTCGATGTGGCGGGCAGTTGGACTCTCTGCTTTCCGCCCGGCTGGGATTGTCCGGACCGCATCGTGCTCGAGAAGCTGATGGATTGGCGCGATTCCCCGATCGAGGGGGTGCGTCATTTCTCCGGGACGGCCCGGTACCGGGCCGTGCTGGACATCCCCGAGGACTACCGGGCCGAGGGCGACCGCATGTGGCTGGATCTGGGCGCGGTGGCAACGATCGCCGCGGTCAAGGTCAATGGGCAGGCGCTGGGGGTGCTGTGGTGTTCCCCGTACACAGTGGACATCACCGGCGCGGCGCGGCCCGGCGCGAACGAACTCGAGATCGAAGTGACCAACCTCTGGTGGAACCGCCTTGTGGGTGATGCGAAATACCCGGGTGGATTCCCCGACGGGCGGGGCGGCTTCACCGGGGACGCCCCCAAGACCTTCACGACGCACAAGGCGTGGGGGCCGAACGAAGAGCTGGAGCCGTCCGGGCTGCTGGGCCCGGTGCGGGTGCAGGTGGAGCGGCACGTGCCCTTGCCCTGAGGGTGGGGTCGCATCTAGACTGTTGACATTTCGTTCCGGAGAGGCCCGAGAACATGGTGGTGCCCGTCACGCCTCGTGATCGCTATCCGGCCGTGTTGTCCGGCGGTCCTGCTGGCTTCGCGGCGGCCGTAGCAGCCCCGCGGGCCGGATCGAAGACCGCGCTGGTCGAGCGATACGGCTATCTCGGGGGCCTTTGGACGGGCGGTTTGGTGTTGCTGGTTTACCCGACGCACGCGACGGAGAACGGCGTGCGGACCAAGGTGGTGCGCGGCGTGGGAGATGAATTGCTGGAGCGCATTGCCCGGTATCCCGACGCGGCCACGAATCATGCCGCGGGCAAAGGCGACCCAACAACGGATCCGGCAATCGTCCGGCGGGGACAAGGTGTTCCTGCTCCAAACGGCGCCACAGATCGGCCCGTTGCTGCTCGTTGCGACGTGGACTGGCGCCGCCCTGGGCTATCCCCTGTTTCTCTGGCTGGATCCGTTGGCCCTTCTTGCAGCCTGGGTGAATGCGTGGCGCACACCGATCGCCTGGATGACAGTGGCGGGGGGACTGGGTTTGCCGGCCTTGTTCATCGTCGAGATCCTGTGGCCGGGCCTCTGGTGTGCTCGGATTAGAAACTCGGGATCGGGTGGGGTGTGCCCGGCTGCCCGGCGGCTGACGCGATGACGCATTGACGAACGCGACGGCATCCTGCGACAGTGCCGTCGAGATCCTCATGACAGCTCGATCGCACGCAGTGGTCCGGCAGCCACGACTCGGGTGTCGGCTTGCCTTCACGCTCATTGAACTGCTGGTGGTCATCGCCATCATCGCCATTCTGGCGGGAATGCTCCTGCCGGCGCTGGCGCGGGCCAAGGCCAAGGCGAAGAAGATCCAGTGCGTTTCCAATCTCAAGCAGCAGGCCATCGCCATTGCGCTCTACGCGGGCGAGTATGATGATACGTTTCCCTCGGGCAATCCGCCGGCAGGTTTTTCCGCCTCCGTCTATGCGTATTGGAATTACGGCGGCAAACAGGAAACCGAATACAACGGTCAGTTGCGGCTGCTGAACCCCTTCGTCGCGATCTCGGGCAAGGTCTCGACGAATTCGGACGGTGCGGAGCGTGTGTTCAACTGTCCCGGCGACAATGGGGCGCTCAAGGGCGGCTGGCCGTATGACCGCAGGCCCACCGTCTATGACACCTTTGGCAGCAGCTACGTTTACAACAGCAGCGCCAACGACAATGACGATGTCCTCGGCTTGGTGAACAAGAAGACCAGTCAGGTCCGCAACGCGTCCCGCACGATTCTGGCAAACGATTTCTCGTTCAACCTGCATTTCGTCCGGATGAAGGTCTTTCAGAAGATGTATTGGCACGACCCTCACCGGCTCGGGTTCGGCAATGTCGCTTTTGTCGACGGGCACGTGGGGTATTACGAGGGCACCGATGACCGGCCGGATTTCCAGCGCGGGACCGAATGGACGTTTGTCTACACCGATCCGTAACAGCTTCGAGCGTCCGGGGAAGCTCTTCGAGGTCGCGCAAGCGCCCTTGGCAGAAGCGCTTGCGCCATTGGCTGACCACACATGAAGAATGTGGGTTGGTGTCACCAGTATTGGTGACTGGCGCCAAAACCGTCTGCGCATAACCTGATCGCAGTTCTCGTTGTTGTGGGCCGAACTTGGAAGTTCGGCCCCGTGTGTTTTAGCCCGGTTATTTCACACGCTCCGCGAGGAACCGTAACCGGGCTGACCCGCATCGCAGTTCTCTCGCGAAGTCTGACCGCCATGTGCACCGACGGGGTGTGAAACATGCGGGTTAGGGGGGGCTCGGCGGGGCGAACCTGATCCCCTCGACATGTTCGCCCACTTCGAGGCGATCCGAACCTGCCGCGAGCCGCTCGCCCAGGATTTCCACGTTCTCGAACCTGACATCCCGCACGGCGTGATCCGCATCGGCGCCGGTGAGCTGCACGCGGTAGGCGCCGGCCTGCCCGGTCAGAGTCACGTTGCGGAACACGATGTTTCGGACGTGTCCGGGCACCTTGTTGCGCATGTACTGGTTGACCACCGGCTTCAGCCGGGCCAACTCCCCCTGCCTTTCCCCGTGCAGTCGGACGTTCTCGACCGTCACATCCTCGAGGCGCATCTCCTCGCCCGGCTCGAACAGAAACGGCGTCATCGAGAAATGAATGATGTCCAGGTTCCGCAGTGTGATGGCGCGCATGAAGGGCGCGCGACTCTCGTGGCCCAGGAGAAAGATCCGCGCCCGATCGCACCACAGGATGCAGTTCTCGACAGTCACTCGCTCGACATTGCTGTTCGGGACTTCGAGCTCGAGCCCCTTGAGCGCCACACAATCGTCGTCCGTCCGAATGAAGCAGTCCGTAATCAGCACGTCCTGCGAATTGCACGGGTTGATGCCATCGTCGTTCTGCACCCGTGAACCGCACAGTTTGACGCCGCGAATCGTCACGTGGCGGCTGTCGCGCGGCACAATCGTCCAGTGCGACGCCCCTCGAATCGTGATGCCGCTCACCTCGACGTTCGTCCCGCGGATCGAAATCACATGCGGCGTCGGTCCTTTGCGCCATTCGTAATCCGAGCCATCGAGGATCCCTTGTCCGGTGATGCGGATGTTCTCGCCCTGGGCGTACACCCCGCCCTTCACCACGGCGCCCCCGGCCAGACACAGCGTCTGATTGCTGCCGACGTCAATCCGGCCCGGTCGATGCACGCCGGGTCCGAAGTAGATCACGCCCGCGCCGTCCGGCTGGGGCGGATTCTGTTCGGGTGGATTGGCGAACAGGAGCAGCGGCCCCTTCTTGCCATCCGGCTCGATGCTCAGCTTGCGCGGCCCGGGAAGCGACACCACCAACGCGCCGTCCGGTTCCACGCGCATCGTGACATCCGGTCGTGCCGGGCGAATGACGGTGTTCGCCAGCGACCGATCCGAACGAATGCGCACCTTGACCGGGCCGTCGGTAATGAAATTGGCGAACGCATAGGGCCCGCCAAAGTCCCACTGCTTGCCCGCAAAGGGCGCATCCAGGGTGCGAGCCGTGTAGACCGGAACGGTTTGGCCGTCGGCCACAACCGTGTAATCGGACGACAGGATCTCCTCCGCCGGAGCGGGATGCGTGACAACGCCCGCCAACGTCGCCTGCACAGCCAGCAGCGCGACCAGCCCAAAGGCCTGGTTTTGCTTTCCAGCCAGCATGGATGCACATCTTCGAGGCTTCGTCTTCGCGGTGATCACAAATTCATAAACATGCGGGCTAGTCAGGCATCCGCAACGATGCTTGGAAAGTCAAAACAACCTCGACGCGCCCCGGCCCGAAACCTCATTGGCATCGAAAATCGCGTCAATCGGTCCGCCAGCGGCGCAGGCCCTGGGGAGCCAGGCGGATGGGGAGGTTGCGGAAATCGGGATTTGCAGCCTCGATGGCTGCAATGAGCGCGTGCTTCTCGCGCGCACCCGGCTTGAGCAGGAGCGTGACCGAGCCTCCGGCGCCTCCGGCTCCGTTGACCTTGTATCCCGAGACACCGTGTTCACGGGCCAGGGCGATCACCTGGCGGGCGCGGTCGCCAACCAGTTCCGGATGCAGTTTCTGTTGCGCCCGGGTGTTGGCGGCCATCGCCTCGCCAAACGCGGCCAGATCACAACGCAACAAAGACGCTTTGCCCGCCGCCGCCGCCTCGCGCAACGGCTCGAGATAGCGTCTGAACCGCGGAGACTCTTCGAGCCGCCGGATCACCGTTTCGTGGACCGCGGACGATGAGTGCGGACGCCCGAGATAGATCAGGAGCAGCCGGGATTCGAGCTCCCAGGTCAGCTCTTCGGGCAGGACAACAGGCGAAACCGAGGCGTCCGGATAACGGCTCATCTCGATGAAGTTGATTCCGCCATAGGCGGCGCAGAGTTGGTCCTGGATGCCCGACTGCAACTTGAGCAGGGCGGACTCGATGTAATGGGCTTTGGCAGCCAGCTCGTAGCTGGTCAGCGAGCGCTGGCCCAGCAGATCGAGCGCCCCCAACACGGCAACAGACACCGATGCCGAGGTCCCGGTCGAGGCCCCGGCCGGCGCCGCCGAGAATATCGTCACATCCAGATGCAGCCCCGACGGCAAGCGGAAGAGGCGGAAGCCGGCCTCGATCAACGGGTGCTTGGTCCAGGTGCGCGCCCGCCGTTTGAGCGCGTAGGTGTCACGGTAGTTCTCGGCATGGATGGTGATTTGCGGGTCGCGCGCCCGCTTTCGGCCGGCCACAACCGTCACCTCGACCGACGGGAAGACCGCAATATTGAGGACTTTGCCCGAGCCCGCAAACCAGGTGTCGGTCCACCCGCCCAGATCGCAAATCCGAATGGGGGCGCTGCATTGGATAATCATGTTTCGAATCGGAAGGTGCGTCAAATGTCAGACGGCATCAAGGCACCACAAGGACCCGATAGTAACACGCATCGAGATCGGTCGGAGGGAAATCGGTGAATGTCGCCGTGGCGGAGGTCGCAAGAACCTGGCCCAGCAGTTCCCACCAACCGCTCTCGACCGACGCCCTCCCCTCGATCCGATAGGTCCAACCGGGCGCCGTTTCCCACGCCAACGTCACCTCGCCCGAGCCGCCCGCGGCGATGCCGAGAATTCGAGGCCGAGGCGGTTCGTTGACGAGGTTGGGCTGGCCGGGCGAAGGCTGGGGAAGCACGGCGGGCGCGCTCGCCTCGAGCCGCGGCTCGATGTACCCGAATGAGCGATCCGCGGTCAGACCCGCGTACTCGAGGAAATCGACCACCGCAAGCTGCCCGTTCTGGAGCCGGCTTAACACAACCACGCCCGCGGGCGGCGCGAGCCGAAAGTCGGTGTGCCATTCGCCGGCGCTGGCTTCGCCGGGTTCGCCATCCGCCCAGACGAGTTGATACTGGCCGCCCGCCAGGACAGCCCCTTTCGGAAAGGCCCACGCCCCGAGGTTGCCGTAGCTGTTGGCAAGATACCACCCGTCCAAGGCGGCCGGACAGGACTCCCGATTCACAATCTCGACCCACGGATCGCGGTCCCCGCGGCTGTCGGTGATCCCCGTTTGGTTGTTCGCAAGAACCTCGTTGATCCGGACTTCGGGGAACGGCTCGAGTGTCGCGCGCACCGAGTTGGCATAACCCGGCGTCGCGCTCTCGCGCCGGACTTCGATCACATCGACCGCCACGCCAAACGCGATGTCCGTGCTCCCGGGGCTGTTCTGGTGCACCTCGGCGGCCAGGACGTTTTCACCCATGCGGAGGTTGTCTACAAGCCGCACAAAGGGCCCCTCCTCGATGGCGTTGCCAATGGTTCGGTTCGCAACGTCCGGGCGCGCGGGAAGCACGCCCTCGTCCATCCCTAGCCAAAAGAAGGCCCGCCCATTCAGGTAGAGCACCAGGCCGTCATCGATGATGGTCCGCAACTCGAGCGATGCGCCGTCCGGGTTGCCGTTGAATTGAAAGCGGGTCCGGAACAGGTAGCTCATCTGGCCTATGGTCAGCGGCGTCGTCTTGGGAGCCGGCAGGGCGTCGTTCTCGACATACAGAAGGGCGCCGCCATTCGGCCACGGACTGTCGTCATACACCTGATTGGTCCACCCGGACGCAGGAGCGGACGCGTCCTGCCAGTAGCGCCACGACGCGGTCATGGGCACGACGTTGACGGGGGCATTGGTGCTGGTGCCCGACACGGCACTCCAGTTGCCGACGCGCGCATTGTCCTGGCGCGCATCGATCAATTGCAGCGACGGCCCGGCGCCATTCGCGGTCGTTGGCCACGGCGCCCGTGTCAGGAACGTCACATGATCGAGCGTCTCTTCGAGGCCGCCGGCCACGGGACGCACGAGTCGGATGGTCCCGCCGCCAGGGCTCAGTTGGTTCAGGTAGTTGCCGACTACGGGCGCCTTCGATCCGTACGCGGCCTGAAAAGCGCCGACATCCCGGGCGACAGCGAGGAATCCGCCCGGCGCCAGAACGGTCCCCGCCGGGAATGTGAACGCAGTTCCGGTCAGCCGCCAGCCATCCAGCCGCCAGCTTGTGTTCGTCGATGTGTTGTGGATTTCCACAAACTCGGCGCCGTCGGGCGGCGGACGATACATGATTTCGTTGATCACGACGCGCGCCTGCGCCACGACAACAACCGTGAAAGTGCGGGCGGCGGACCTGGCATCGAGGGCATCATCGGTCACGCGCACAGTGATCCGATTCGTGCTCGGGCCCGCATCCTCGCCAATAGCCCACTGGAAAAGTCCAGTCTGCGGATCGATACTCGCTCCGGGCGGCACGTCCGGATCGAGACTGAACCGGAGGGTCTGCCGGGGGAGATCGGCGTCCGTGGCACTGTTGATGAACGAAAAAACCGTCCCCTCCGCCAGCGTGCGATCCGCAATGGCCGCCAGCGTCGGCGGTTCATTCACCTCGTTCACAACAATCGCGAAGGAGAGGGTCGACGCCTCTGTCCCTCCGATCTCGGTTGCGCGGATGACGACGTTGTAGGAGTTGGGCCCCTGCGCCTCGACTGGCGTCCAGCTCGACTGACCGGTGGCGGGATCGAGTGTCAGACCCGGCGGACCGGATTCGAGGCGGTAGCTCACCGCGCGCGGTGGCGAGTCCGGATCCCGTGCGACGACGCGCAGGACGAACGGGCTCAACTCGTCGACTGTTTGCAGGCTGACCGGCTCGAACACCGGCGCGTTGTCCACCTCATTGACAACCACCTGAAAGCTGCGGGTGGCCGATCCCGGCGGCACGCTGTCGTCGACGACCTGAACGGTGACCACGTGTGTCCCCGCTCCCTGGTCCTCGGCGGGAGTCCACGAGAACTCTCCGGTCAACGCGTTGATGGTCGCGCCTTCGGGGACGACACCGACCAGGCTGAACCGAAGGGACTGCGCCGGTTGATCGATATCCCGCGCGACGGCCTGGATGCTCAGCAGGGATCCCTCGTCGACCGACTGGTCGGCGATCGGATCGAGCGTGGGCGATTGGTTCACCTCGCGGACAGTGACTGTGACCTGTTCGGCGTCCCAGCGCGGCGGCGTGCCGTCATCGGTGACACGCACGGTAAATGCGTATTCGCCCGGCCCGTCCCCCTCGGTCGTCGTCCAGGAAAACGCGCCTGTTTTGGAATCGATTCGGGCGCCCGGCGGCGCCCCGAACAGCGCAAAAACGAGCGTTTGCCCGGCATCCGGATCCGTTGCGGACACCGTGAAGGCAGCCGTTTGTCCTTCGTCGACCGTTCGGCTGCCCACCGGATCGAGCGTGGGCGGCACGTTCAGCGTCGGGAACTCGTTGGGCCCGCCTGGGGTGGGGCGGCCCATGAAGACAAAGGGCGGCGGGATCATTCCATCCGGGAAGCGGCCTTCACTGATGTTGTTGGTCTGTGAGCCGAACGCGATGGTGTCCACCGCCCGTCCGTCGGGCGTGAAGAGCCCGATCGACTCGCCGGTGGCCGAGAGCCTGAAGTTGACATGCAACTGGCCCTGGCCCGATTGCTCCGTCTCTTCATCGGCCCACGCCAACAGAAAGCCACCCGCCGGAATCACCGTGCCGTTCGGGATCACGAACTTGTCCGGGTCCGCCAGGTCATCGGTCAGCGTGTACGCCGAGAGATCGACCGCCCGTGCCCCGGCGTTGTACAGCTCGAACCAATCGTCCGGATCGCCATCAGCCGGATCGAGCGCAACGCCCGTGTTGCTGGCCATCCATTCGTTGATGAAGACCTCGACAGGCGGCGTGCCGGGGTCATTCGCCCGGCCCGGCGTGGGCAGGTGAAACAACTGCCTCGCTTGCGGCTGGCCGTCCGGATACGAGCCGGTGGACAGATCGTCGGGGATGGATTGGTAGTTGATGTAATCGATGACCGCCGGCGCCCCGAGCTGCTGTCGCACCAGGGCAACGGCGCCGCTGCCGGGCTCGAGGCGAAACCGGGTGTGCAGCTCGTCCTCCGTGGACTCGACCGGCTCGCCGTCAGCCCAAACCAGCAGGAACGCGCCGGGACCAATGCGCGCGCCAACTGGGAACGCCCATTCCGTGAGATTCGTGTATGCGCTGGTCAGGAAAAACCCGCTCAGGTCGATCTGATTCGTGCCCGGATTGTGAAGCTCGATCCACGGATCCCGGTCGCCGAACCGATCAACCGGGCCGCTGACATTCTGGGGCTGCACTTCGTTCACGAACAGCGGCGGGAACGGCGGAAGGGCCTTCACAACCGAATTGGGCTTGCCGGGCGTGGCCACGACCGCATCGCCCGGATGCGCGGCGGCCCAGTTGCCGACACGCCAGTTGTCCTGACGCGGGTCGATCAGTTGCAGCGAGGGGCCCCAGCCGTCCGCCTGAACGGGCCACGGCGGCTCGTTCGCATAGCGGACTTCATCGACGAGTTCATCGGCCTCCGGAGTGGCCCCGGGTCTGAGAAGGCGCAGACGTTCACCGTCGTTCTGCAGGTTGCCAGGAAACTCCCCGACCGGCAGCACATCGAACCCGTACGCCGCCGCGAAGCCGTCCCGATTCGAGGCGACGACAGCGAAGCCGCCTGGACCGAGCACGACGCCGGACGGAAAGGTGAAGCCGACACCGCCGAGCCGCCAGCCGGAGAGATCGAACGGGGCGGTGGCCGAGGTGTTGCAGAGCTCGATGAACGCGGCGTTCGGCGCCAGGGGATGGTACATGATCTCGTTGATCACCACTTGATCGGCGGCCGCGGGCAGGTCAGTGCCGGTGTAGATGACGCGGACCGTGTCGGAGGCGCCGGCCACAGGCGCACCCCGCGAATCATAGCCGACAAGGCTCAGGACGTTGGTGCGTCCGCCCAACGCGACCAGGGCGGACCAACTGGTCGCGCTGGTCCACGTCACCGGCATCACGGCGCCGTTGAGCTCGATCGTCTTGATCGCGATGGGCGCCGTTCCGCTGAGCGTCACCTGCAACTGCCCCGTGCTCCAGTCATTGCCGCCGTTGCTGGTGATGGCGAAGTCCTTGACGTCCATCCCGGCCACGCGATTGGCCAGGTACGCGCGGCGTTGGGCCACCCAGCTCTTGATCGGACGCGGGTCAGCCACGGTGACGCCGTTAGCCCGCAGCGCCGAATGCCGCCCGTCCACGATGGGATCGAACCGGGCGTTCTGGAGCGGACCGGCGACGGCGTCCGAATAGGCCCGCAAATAAGCGCGCCGGAACGCCGGGGTGTTCCAAAGCCTGGTGACGATCGGATCGTTCGCGCCAAAGATGTCCGTTGTCGGGCCGTCGCTCCCGGAGCCGAGCACCATGTCGATGTCCCAGGGGATCATCCCGAAGCGTCCGTTGAGCGGTTTGTAGACGTAGCAATTCTTGCCGCGATTGTAGCCGTAGGCGTCCCAGTTCCCGACAATGTGCTGGAGAGCGAAGACGCGCATCCAATTCTCGACGTCGACCTGGTTTTCGACCTGCGGCACCAGGGCCGATCCCGTCAGGTTCACCGCTGTGACAAGGTTGAACAGGTTGGTGTAGTTGTTGGCGGAATCGGCCACCGCCCGCTTCCGCCACGCCCAGCGGTAGCGCGCCAGCTTGTACGCGCCGCCCGTGGTCGTGAACGTCTCGAGCGTCGCGTCCCGGCTGAAGGTGAAACTGTCGCCCGTATCGTTGAACTCGAACCAGTCCTCGACCTTGTAGAGGTCGCCGTCCTCGCCCGCCGGCCACCAACGATCCACATAACGACCGTTCGGTTCTTCGGTGTCCTCGTACACAGTCTGCTTGCGAGCGCCATTCTCGAAGAAGAGCACGTGCCGGCGGTGAAGGGTCGGAATGCCCATCTGGCGCCCGATCCAGAACGCGGCCTGCTCGCGTTGGGCGCTGTCGTCGTTGCCCAAGTTGCCCACCGTCACCAGGGCCACATCCCGCGCCCCCAGGAACCGGTCGTCTCCGGGAAAGGCGAAGATGTAGTCGCTGCCCACGCTGCCGCCATGCCACGGGCTGCCTTTGCCGCGCATCTCGACGTTGTAGACCACCCGCCCGTCGTCATAGACGAACGTGCAATCGACGTTGTCGTTGGCCATCGGCTCGCGCGATCGCAACCAGTCGTAATCCGCGCGCCGCTGCCATAGACGATAGACTCCCAGATTGCCCACCGGCTGGGTCTCGCCCCAGCGCACAAGGCACTCCCGATCGGGCGCGTCCGCGGGAAAACGCGCCGTCGACGAGGCCTGCGCGTTGTCGGCCGCCTCGACATGGAAAGCCACCAGCGTGCCTGACGACCTCCCGCTCAGCCGCGCCGAGTAAACGCCGTCGCCGGCCACCGCATCGCCCGCCGTCCCGTCGTCCTTCATGACCAGGTCGGTCGCCGTGCCGCCCGGGTCAATGCGGTATCGCACGCGGACCGTTCCCAGACCATCCGGATCGCTCAGCCGGGCGGTGACGACGACGGCCTGGTTGGCGGCGGGGAGGACGGGGGTGTGAACGACCTCGACAATCGACGGCCCCGCATTCGCCACCGAGCGGCTGTTGCGGGCGCCCGGCGTGCCCAAATCAGAGGGCAACGCCATCCGCCCCGCGGCCTCGAGGTAGCTGCCGCGCGTGCGCAGCATGAACTCAGGCCATCCCTTGAGCCATCGGACTCGGGCGCGCAGGGTGGCAGTCGTGTTCTGTGTCAGGGCTGGCGAGATCGGAATGTAGATGCGGTTGCACGCGGTATCGCCCCGGCCCGTCGCGCGCACATGCAGACATCGGCTGTCGCCGATTCCGCCGCTGGCCTGCACCTCGCTGCGCCGATGGTTTCCCTGGATCACCCAGCCGGTGAGCCCCGACTCGAAGCCCGGGTTGGTGATCCGATTCCCGCCCGTGCTGGGCACAACCTCGACGTTGTCGACCAGGCATTCCCCGGGGCCTTGCATCATGATGTGCAAACGGCTGGCACTGCCGCCATCGCCGTTGTCGAGCACCCCAGTCCATTCAATGGTCCCCCACGGCGCCTTCGCGCTTTCGTCCGAGTCCGCCCAGCTCGACGCAGCCGAGTGATCGCTGTGGGCGTCGATCAACTCGAGGCTGCTCCCCAGACCGTCGCTCCACTGCCCCCACCGCCCCCCAACGCCGTACCTGACCTCATCGACATCGATCAGGATGCGATTCGTCTCAGGCAGACCGAATGCGTTGGTGAGGACGAGCAGATCGGGCTTGGCCAACGCAAGCCGTTCGCCGCCGTTGGCCAGCGCCCCGCCGTAATCGCCGAAGACCCGGGCAGGATCAAGCCCGGGATGGCCGGCCAGCAGACGCGGCCTGCTCTTCGCAACCACCGCGTAACCTCCCCCCTCGATGACCGCTCCCGCCGGGAACTGGAAATCGACGCCATCCGTGAACCGCCAGCCGCCCAGTTCCACAGGCTGCCCCCCGCGATTGTGCAGCTCGATGAACTCATCGGCATCGTCGCCCGAAATCGGGTTGTACATGATCTCACTGATCGCAACGGCATCGATGGCCCGCGGCCGGTTCTCGTTGTCCGGCGACGGCTCGACGAGCCGGCGCACACCCGGCGCACCGTCCGGAAACCGCCCCACGGCCATGCCGCGCTCCTGGGCGCCGTACCGGACAGCATCAAGCACTCGAGTGGCATTCGAGTTGACCAGAAAAAGCCGCCCGCCCGCTCCGTCGAGTCCGAACCCGATCTGCTCTTCGTAGAACGCATGAAACCCGCGAGGCGGAATCACGGTTCCATCCGCAATGCGGAATCGAGGCGTCTCCGCGTCATCGGTCAGGATGCATCCGCCCACATCCGCCCCGCTGTTGCCGTGGTTGTACAATTCGATGAACCCGCGTTGTCCATCATCGGGTCGGGCGAGGAATTCGTTGATCAAGACGTCGGCCAGCGGATTGGCCCGCACGGCCTCCATTTGTCCCGGTGTACCCCCGATCAAGTCACTGGCCGCCCCTGCGCGCGGATCATCCTCGCCATACGAGGGCCGGGCCAGCACCAGCGAATGCCCTCCGCCACCCGCCGCCACCGGCCAGGGATAACCGGACTCGTAGTTCACTTCGAGCAGCGTGGCGCCCTCCGGGTTCTCGAGGCGCAGCGTGCCGCCGTCGTTGGGCAAGCCATCGCCGCCGACAAATGGCCCCAGCGCATCCGCAATCCCGTACACCGCTGCGAACTCGACCGGATTCCGGGCGATGACGGCGAAGCCGCCCGCGGCCAGCACGAACCCGTCGGGAAAAGCGAACTGGATGCTGCCGCCCAGACGGTGTCCGGTCAGATCGGCGGGGATGAGATCGGCGTTGAACAACTCGATGAACTCGCCCGTCCTGCCGTCCGGACGCTGCGTCGGGCGGTACATGATCTCACTGAACACGAGCGGCGTCTGCCGGCTGCTTGACCCGAGCCGTTCCCCGCGTGGCGTCCATGTGATCGACGCCGCGCCCGAGACGGCGCCGATGTCGCGGAAACTGGCGGTTGCCAGCGCGGCCGTGTTGCGGCTGGCGGAGGCGAGCCCGAAGTAGACCGTCTCGGGCAGCGCCAGTTGCGCCGAGCCAAGCTCGACCCACGATTGGCCGTCATGACCGGCATAGGCGGTCAAGAGGTTGGCCGATCGCTTCAGGCGGAGCCAGGTCTCGGGATAGTTCGCCGGACAATAGCCCGATCGACTTGCCGCAGCCCCCGGAACGCTCCGGGCCATGAAAACGCAGCCGACCGCAGACGGCGTGGCCAGCGCCGCCGCGAACCGGCTCCCGGCACTCAAATCCTCGCGCACCATCAAGCCCGCCTTGGCAAACGGATCGGTCGAGTCGAATCGGGCCACCCGAGCGCGCACATCGAAGGCGCCCGTGCGTTTCTGCCAGGCGAATTGCAGCGCGTCCGCCGTCCCGCCGATGTCGCCGCTGCCCCGCACCTCGACGCCGCCGCTGGTGTATTCGACGTCTCCGCTCAGCGGCGGGTTGCCCACGTCCTGGGTCGTGAAATCCGTCGCGACGAACTGAATCGCTGCGTTGGGCGAGACGGGATTGGGCGCGGCTGCGGCGTCCTGGACATTGTTGACGGTCAGCGTGTATGTCGCCCCAAGGATCATGGCGGATGTCGTCAGGTAGATCACGTTCGGACTCGGTCCGAACGCCGCGCTGCCGACACTGAGACCGTCGATCCTGTAATGGGTGGCGGTGGTTGCGGACGGGGCGGAAACGCGCTCACTGAACGTCACCTCGACCTGTGTCAAACCAAGGTTCCGAGCGAGGACCAGTGCTGGGGGCGTGGTGTCCGGGCTGACAGTCAGGATGCCTTCGTTGCTGGTGGCGGTCCCGAGCTTGTTGCTGACCACGCATCGGAACCGAGCCCCCTGGTCCGCCAGTGCCACAGGCCCGTAAACCAGCTCCGCCGCGGTGGCTCCGCTCAGGGCCAAGCTGTTTCGCAGCCATTGATAGCTATAGACGCCAAAGCTCGCGGTCTTGACGGAAAAAAGCGCGGTGCCGCCCTCGATCGCGGTCGCGGGAGCCGGATGCTCGGCAATCACCGGCGCGGCGAAACTGATCCCATAGGGCAGCAGGTTGGTGGCGACCATCGGCGCCTGGTCCGTGCCGTCGGGCATCAACCACCGCACGGCCAGGTTGTCGCCCCCGCCCCCTTCCTTCATGAGGGCGGCGATGTAGTAGATCCTGCCCTCCACAAGTGCAACGGGCTCCGACATCTGGTTCGCCTCCCAATCCCAGGCGCGCGCGCTGGTCCAGGAGTTGACGGTGGCAATCACGCGCGCGCTGGCGGGATTCTCGTCCGTGCTCAGATACAGAGCGCCATTATCGTCGCTGGCGATCCAAAAGGTGTAATTCCCGGTCTGCGGAGCGACGACATACCCGTGCATGCGCTGGCCATAGTTGTCCAGGGCATCCGTCGGCGCCTCGAACAGGTCGGTCACATAATTGGTGCTGGTGGGCCGATCCGGGTAATCGGGCGAGTCGGTCAGCATGGAAAGGCCCTCGCTCGGGATGCCCTCCCAAACCTCGCGCAAAAGGCCGTAATCTGGCGTTTGGCCAAGAACGAATGTGGGCCCCAGGGCCAGAATCAACCCCAGCGCCGCGGCAGAGTATGTGCGCATGATCATGTGCTGAACCGATCTGACGCCGTTCCACAGCAAATCACAGGCCAGATGCGCCGCCGTGGCACACCCCCGTCCCCGCCAGTCGCTCACAGACCGAGCGCTTCGAACACCTGGAAGTAGATTCCGTGGCCGAAATCGTTCGGATGATTGATGTTGTTTCCGAGCAGGTCCTCCGGCTTCTTGCGCCCCGCGAGCGCCTGCCAGTTGCCAAACACATCCGCATAGGCGCACGCCGTCTCCCGCGCGACTCGACCCGTGGCCGCGGCATATTCCTCCATCCGATGCGTCCCGAATTTCCACTTGGGATTGGGCGGGAATGCGGAGAAGAGGATGACCTCCGCCCCCGCCTCGGTCCGGATGCGGGCGATCATCCGGGTGAGATTGGCCTCGAATTGCGGAATCGGCACGCCCATCACGTTGTGATCGTTCATGCCGAAACCGAGCAGGACAAGATCGGGCTTTTCGCTGAGCACCTTGGTCTCGATCCGATCGAGGCCCTGCGCGGTGGAATCGCCGCCGGTCGCCCCGTTCACGGCGGTGATGCGCGAGGCCGGGTGCCTGCGCTGCAGTGCTTCGGCCCACCGCCGCCAAAAGATCAGCTCGGGCTTCGAGGCGTCGCCCCCCGCCGTGATGCTGTCCCCGTAGGCCACGATCTTGACCGTCTCCCCCGCTTTCAGCTTCGCCTCAGTCGACCGCAGGTAAGCCCTTTGAGAACCCTGTGCGGGCCAGGGCGCCGACGCCGCATGTGTGTAGTCCACAAAGGCGAAATACCCGCTGTTGCCGAAGCCGGGGAATCGCGTGTGATCGAACGTCTCCTGCCCGTACAACACGTTCGTGCGGAAATCCGGCAGATGCGAATCCGGCGTCCGCCGCAGCGTCCCCGCGGCGTAATCCACGATGAAATCGCGGCCCTCGATGGAGTGGACGCTGTTCGAGTCCGGCAGATAGGTGTTCCGGACCAGGAGCGGCTCGCCGCGCACCGGCAGATAGGCCAGGGCCGCCGGCTCCTCGCCAACGAACACGACCGATTCCCCCATCTGACGGGCCAGCGGAGTCTTGGGTCCAACGGCGCATCCGGTGAGCAGAATCGCGGAGGCGGCCAGGTCCAACAGCGGCGTACACAGTTTCCCACTCATTGTTCCCGAGAGGCTCGCCCAGTCCAGGCGCGACAATCAAGCCGTAAGAACGCGCCCCGAGAATCGGCCTGGGCAATGGGGTCGCATCTAAATAGTTGACAATTCACTCCCGAGCTGCGCGACAGTCAACATGTCAAAACGACACTGTCGGCAAGGGCTGTCGGCAATGGCTTGACTGCGGGGCCGGGCTGGCGTTCTCTTGGTCCGCCATGAAACGCCCCTTCACTTCCTTCCTTGGCACGTGGTTGGGCTCTGCCATGCTCCTGGCGCCGGCGGTCTGCGCGGAAGACGTTGGCGCAATCTTCCTCTTCAAGGCCGTCTGGTACGAACAGAACAACGCCGGCGATCCCGAGCTGATTCCGAGCGCGGACGAACCCTATGACATCACGGCCGATGTTTATCTGACGGACGAGACGCTGAGCGACCCGGACTGGGATCTGTGGATCTCGGGCATGACCGTTCGCACGCCCAGCAGCCAGACGCATGCCATGAGAACCGACTACGAAGAGGGCGGTTTCGATTACTACGACGGGGCGGTGAGCCAACAGGCGTTGAGCTCGAAGTACGGGTCCGGCAGTTACCGTTTCACCCTCTCGAGCTACATCACCGGAGACACCCGATACGACGTGCCCCTGGCCTCGGACGATTACCCCCCGGCGCCTCGATGCACCAACTTCGATGCAGCCCAGAGGGTCGATCCCACCAAGGACTTCACGCTGCGCTGGGCGCCCTTCACCGGCGAGGGCGAGCGCGAGATCTGGATCCACATCACGGATTCGGAGACAGGCGAGTTTGCGTTCTATGCCGGACCGATCGATGGCGCCGAGACCGCCATCGAGATCCCGGCCGGGATGCTGACGCCGGACACAACCTATTGGGCCTGGATCTCGTTCACGCGCTACACGCACCTCTCCTATCAGACGCTGCCCGAGACCTACTCGGGCTTCGACGCCTACAACAGCTTCCCCCTCAAGGCGACCTCGGGCGGGTCGGCCCCTGACCCGGCAGTCATCACCGCCTATCGCGTTCTCGAAAACGGCGATCTCGAACTGACCGCGGCCTGCACCGCCGATCACCCCCTCACCGTCCAGGGCGCCGGAGCGCTCAACGCCCCGTGGTCCGACCTCCAGACCACCACACCGGCAAGCTCACAGATCGTGCTGATCGTCCCCGAGGCGACGCTCGGCGATCGCCTCTTCGTCCGCCTCGTCCAGGATTAGCGAGGCTTCGCCTCAGACCAAGGGAGCATGTCACCAATTCGTTCACGCTGAATCTTGGCCATGGCAACCGGCAGTCGACGCCTCGCTAACCTGCATTTCTCACCACTTGTTCCACCGCGAAGCCGGAGTTCTCAAGAGAAGCAAGCATGCAGGTTAGAAAAGCAAAACCGCGCCCGAGCGGATGGAGGGAACTGGGCAACAGAGTGTCGCCGCACCTGCGAGAATTCGGAAGCGCTCTGAACCTCATTTTCCCCTGTGCGGGCGCGGTTTTGCCACAGCCCGGATTTCGTTGTCATCTTCCCGGTGGTGAGGAATCCGGGCTAAGGGGCGCCGCTGCGCGGCGCGAAAACTTGACTCATTGGCCACGGATTTCATCTGGGGAGTGACTCGAGTGCAAACTGGTTGCGCACGGACCACGGAAGGGCTTTAATCGCGGCGTCTTCGAATGAGCACTCGCTTTCCATTTCCTCTGGCTGCCGCTGTGAACCGCCGTCTGACGATCCCCTGCGTCTCGATCCCGCCCGCCCGGCGATCGCTCCGCCCCTGGCTCCTGGCGGCCGCCTTGCTTGTTCCCATCACCGGACTGGCCGATGAAGCCACCCGACAGACCACCGCCGCGTGGCGCGCCGAGCATCGGCTCATCGATCTCCATCAACACGTCGATTCGAGCGAGGCGGCGCTGGGAAGGGACATGCGCCTGATGGACACCGTCGGGGTCGGGCTGGTTGTGAATCTGAGCGGAGGCTTCGTCACGCACAAGCCGGGCGAGAAATCCGAATTCGAGCGGAACAAGGAGCTGGCCGATCGCCTCTACCCGGGCCGCTTCCTGTATTACATGAGTCTGGACTTCGCCGGATGGGACGATCCCGACTTCCCGGAGCGTGCCGTGCAACAGATCGAGGAGGGGTATCGGCTCGGGGCGGCGGGCTTCAAGGAATACAAGCGCCTGGGTCTTTATCTGAAAGACAAGGCTGGCCGGCTGATCCGCGTGGACGATCCGAAGCTTGATCCGGTCTGGCGGCGCTGCGGGGAGCTGGGGATGCCCGTGTCGATTCACGTGGCGGATCCGCAGGCGTTCTGGAAGCCCTACAATGCCGACAACGAACGCTGGCGCGAGCTCAAGGACCACCCGCAATGGTGGTTTGGCGACCCGGCGAAATACCCGCCGTTCCACGAGCTTCTGGCAGCGCTGGACCGCGTGATCGAGCGCCACCCGCAGACCACGTTTGTCTGCGTGCATTTCGCCAACAACGCCGAGGACATTGACTGGGTCGAGCAGGCCCTGGACAAGCGCCCCAACATGCACGCCGACCTCGCGGCGCGCATCCCGGAGATTGGACGCCACGATCCGGCGCGCGTGCATCGGCTCTTTGTCAAACACCAGGACCGCATTCTGTTCGGCACGGATTTCATGGTGTACGCAAACCTCACACTCGGGTCGGGCGGCAGCGGCTCGCCGCCGACCGACGAGGATGCCATCGAGTTCTACGAAAAGCACTGGCGGTGGCTCGAGACCTCCGACCGCCAATTCGAGCACATGACGCCCATTCAGGGGGACTGGAAGATCGACGCCATCGACTTGCCGGCCAGCGTGCTGCGGAAGGTCTACTTCGACAACGCCCGGCGATTGCTGGTGCGATCGCTGCCTCTGCCGGTGCTTCAGGCAAAGAAGATCGACAGGGATTTCAAACCGAACGGGCGCCTGAACGAGCCGGCCTGGCAGGCCGCATCGCCCGTGCGTCTGGAGTACCTTCTGAAAGATGGCGCCGCACGGCCCGATTTGGCCACAACGGCCCGTGTCCTCTGGTCCGACTCGCATCTCTATTTCGGGTTCGAGGCGCCTTACGAGACCCTCGCCACATTCGCGCCTGTCCTCAAAGACAAGGAGCGCCTCGGGCTGTGGGAACGCGACGTTGTCGAGGCGTTCATCGGAACCGATCCGGCCCGGCCCGATCACTACACGGAATTCGAGGTGGCTCCGACAGGTGAGCAGTTGGACCTGGCCATCCGGGGACGGGACAAGGACTTCGACTGGAGCAGCGGGTTCGAATCGGCCGTCCGCCTGGACCGCAAGACCAAGGTCTGGACAACCGAATTCCGGATTCCGCTTGCGGCTCTCAGTCCGACCAAGCCCGAGCCAGGCGCGCGCTGGCGCCTCAACCTCTATCGACACGCCGCCACGGAACGGGCCTTTCTGGCCTGGAACCCGACCGCCGCGGCCACCGCGCACACGCCGGCAAAGTTCGGTTTCCTTGAACTTGTCCATTGAACGGCCGCCACACTGCCAGCGAGGCTGACCGCCGATGAACGCGGCCGGTCCTCGAGACGGCACACACTGCATGAAGATCCTGTTAGTCAGTCCCCAGACGCCAGATACCTTTTGGAGTTTTCGTCATGTCGTCCGGATGGTGTCCAAACGCGCGGCGTTCCCCCCCTTGGGCCTGCTGACCGTCGCGGCCATGCTGCCGGCGGATTGGTCGCTGCGGGTGGTGGATTTGAACGTCGAGCGCCTGCGGGATGAACATCTGCGGTGGGCCGACTACGTCATGCTCAGCGCGATGCGCATCCAGCGGGCGTCAGTGCTCGATGTGGTGGCCCGTTGCGCCGCGGCCGCCAAGCCGCTCATCGGGGGCGGCCCGCTCTTCACCACCGGCCACGAGGAGTTCCCCGAGGTGCCGCATGTCGTCCTGGGCGAGGCTGAGGACGTCATGCCGGAGCTGGTGCGGGATCTTGAACAGGGCACTCTCAAGACCGTGTACCGGGCTTGCGGATTCCCCGATGTCACGCGCACGCCGATCCCGCGCTGGGATCTGATCGACCTGCGCAATTACGTCACGATGGCGGTCCAGTTCTCGCGCGGCTGCCCATTCGACTGCGAATTCTGCGACATCATCGTCATGAACGGCCGCGTGCCGCGGACCAAGACGCCGGCGCAGTTGGTGGCGGAACTCGAAACGCTGCGCCGGGCGGGCTGGAAGGACATGGTGTTCGTGGTCGATGACAATTTCATCGGCGACAAGCGGCGCGCCCGCGCCTTGCTCCGGGCGCTGATCGAGTGGCGGACCCGCACGCGCGCGCCGGGGGGCTTCCTGACCGAGGCCTCGGTCAACCTGGCCGACGATCCGGAGCTGCTGCGGTTGATGGTCCAGGCCGGCTTCACCAAGGTCTTCGTCGGAATCGAGACGCCCTCCGCCGAGTCGCTGGCCGAGTGCCACAAGATGCAGAACCGCGGACGCGACCTGATGTCGGCCGTGCGGACGATGCAGCAGGCCGGCCTCGAAGTGGTGGGCGGGTTCATCGTCGGATTCGGCAGCGACCCGGCGGACATTTTCAAACTCCAGTTCGAGCTCATC
>ERZ795054.1297-NODE-1297-length-24520-cov-5.395872_pt1 | contig 24520 bp, 8 predicted proteins | sample MGYA00375138_ERZ795054 | MGnify/ENA primary metagenome ERZ795054 (study PRJEB30183, sample SAMN05720215) | anaerobic digester metagenome | isolation source: active sludge of municipal wastewater-treating anaerobic digesters | place: USA | collected 2014-12-23 ... | reverse complement strand
CATCTGGAGGTTGTCGGTGGGAATCGAGTTTGCGCCGCGTGGGGGCACGCGGCCTCCACCGGCAATCTCCATCCGTTGTAGGCCCGGTGCCCTCACCGGGCGACAGGACACCGACAACAGCCGGATGCACCCCTTTCCCCTTTGGCCTTGCCGGGTCTCTCTCCTTTGCTCAATCTGCGCGCATTACGAAAAGGCACGTTTTGAGGGCATGGGTGTCGGCCTTTACCCTGCCTCTTTGGATGCAGATCGCCGCGTCTGCGGAGGCAGTCCAAATCGCCGAATCCCACAACGGACCGCCGGTGGCGCTCGAGTCATTGGTTCTCGAGAACGCCGCCTGCCGCGTCGAGGTGGACCGCCAGCACGGACGTCTGCTGCGGGTCCAGGATCGACTTGGGGGTGTCGATCTCGAATCGCCGCCCGGATTCGCGGGCAACTTTCGCGTGCTGGTCCCTCTGCCGGACGTGCCCCGCAATTTCATCCATGGCAAAGACCAACCACTCGCGCGGTTCGAAGTTGCCGCAGACCGTCTCGATCTGCATTGGGACGGTCCGATGAAGGACGAGCGCGGCAACACGCACAACCTGGGTGCGCGCTTGAGCATCGAGTTGAGAGACCAGGCGATCGAGTTCCGGTTCTCGCTCACCAACCGCACCGCCATCCGGATCCCGGAGATCTGGTATCCGGCGCTGGGCGGACTGAATCGTTTCGGCCCGTCGGAGACCGCGGCGCAGACGGCGTTGAACCCGCCTCCGCACGGCGGTAAGCGCTTCAACAGGGGGTTTGGACAGCACCTGATCCACTATCCGTCACAGAACATGGGGTTCGTCGAGGTTGGCAACCGGGCATTGAGCCGCGGCCTGTACCTGGGCGCGCACGATCCCATCGCCCGGCTCAAGGGGTTTCTCTTTCTCGAGGAGGGCGCCGGCGAAGAGCGGAACGCCGCACTGTGGCTGGTTCACTATCCTTCCATGCCGCCGGACGGGACGTTCGAGGGGGCGCCCCTGGTCGCGCAATTCCATCACGGCGACTGGATCCGGGCGGGCCGGGAGATCTACCGCCCGTGGTTCATTCGGACCTTCGGGCTGGTGAAACCCGGAGACGATTGGATCCGGCAGCAAAGCTTCTACCAGATGATCATGATCATGCTGCCGGAGGGGAACGTGAACTATCGCATCGACCAAATCCCGCAACTGGCTCGGGACGGCCTGAAGTACGGGGTCACCTCGCTGCAGGTCGCGGGTTGGCAGCGCGGCGGGCACGACAACGGCTATCCGTATTACGAGCCGGACCCGCGGTTGGGGACTTGGGACGACCTCGAGCGGGCGTTGCGCGATTGCCATGCGCAGGGGGTGAAGGTCTATTTCTTCGTCAACATCCACGTCAACAATCTCGATACCGCCTGGTATCGGCGCGAACTCAAGCACTACAACTTCGAGACGATCCAGGGGCATCCTGCCTGGATCGACGGGTGGGGCATGGGCACGCTGGCGTCGCGGATGAAACTGACCACCCCGCTCATGACCTTCGCGGATGTCGCATTCCCGGCTCTGGCCGACGCGCACCTGCGCTACTTCACGAAGCTGGCGCAAATCGGCGCGGACGGCTTGCACATCGACAAGCTGTTTCCGTCCGCGATGAACTTCAATCCGAGCACCCCGCTCGGTCCGGACCGATCGCCGTGGGAAGGCACCCTACGGCTCCTCGATCGGATCGACCGCGGCTGCAGGGCAATCCAGCCGCATTTCCGTTTCTCGATGGAAACCACCTGGGACCGCGCGCTGTCATTTGGCGCGGCGACGTGGTGGGCGGGCAACATGACTGTGGCGCGCAAGGTCTTCCCGGAACTGGTTGAGACCGTCGGCCTCTATCAACCCTACGATTACATCGGCGTGAACGACGCCGTCCGCCTCGGCCACGCCGTCATGGTGGCCCCATTCCACTTCAACCGCTCGATGGACAGCGGGCCGTGGCGCGGCCTGGCGCGCTATATTCGCGAGGTCAAGACGATCCGCGACGATCTGGCCGACTGCGTGTTCACCGGGGAACCGATCGATCCGGGCGAAGCGCTGCTGGAACTCTCGAGTCTCCCCGAGGGCGTCGACCACGCGGCGTATCGCAATCCGAGCAACGGCCGGCGGGCGTGCATCGTCACCCAGCGCGGCGCAACACCCGCCACGCTGACCTTCGCCGGATTCACCGGCTCAACGGGCCGTCCGGTGCGGCTGTATCGGCCCGCAACCGCGCCGGTCACTCTGAGCCTGCCCGCGGAAATCACCGTGGAGGCCGAGCGCCTGGTGTTTGTCGCCGAGGAGTGACACGGATCAGAACCCATGAAAGTGCCCATGCTCGCGCTCTGGTTGCTCTCGGGCGCCTGTCTCGGACTGGCTGCGGACCGGACGCCGGGCCGTGCCGCCTCGCCGAACCTGCGCCTCGAGAATGCCCACCTCATCGTCGAAGTCTCTCCCACCAACGGCGCGATCCTCCGCATCTGCGACAGGATGGGCGGGCTCGAACTGCTCGAAGAACCGGGCCTGGCGGACAATTTCAAGTTCACGCTGCCGATTCGGCATGACCACGCGTGGCAATCGACCGAAGCCAACGCCATTCTGGGACGCGACCAACGCCTGACGTCGCACCGGCAGACGGACACAGGGCTGGTTTTGGTCTGGGACGCGCCGCTCCGGAGCGTTCTGGGCAAGCGCTACGCCGTCTCGGCGGCGATGACACTCAAACTCGATGGGGCGGATCTGCGTTTTGGGCTCGAAATCCGAAACGCATCGAAGCTCGAGGTCGGGGAGGTGTTCTATCCGATTCTTGGCGGTGCGCTCGGTTTGGGCGGCACGGCGGAGGCGCGGCGGCAGACACAGTTCGTGGTCCCCGAGACGCTCGGCGTCCGCTCCGCCGGCATCTTCCATACCTTTGCCAACATGTCCTGGCTGGGCGTGTTCGGCCCCGAGCAGTTCTACAGCTACCCCGACAAGCTCTCGATGCCGTGGCTCGCCCTCCACGAGACGGAACGGAACCGCAGCGTCTATTTCGGCGCGCACGACCCCGTGCCGCGCTACAAGGTGATCCACATCGAGATGTCGCCCGGCATCGCTCCGGGGCGCGCCGACGGCAACTGGCCGCGGCGGGAGGAACTCGACGGAGCGCCGGCCGGCGTCAAGTTCTGCTTCGTGCATTTCCCTTATCAGCCCGCCGGGCAGAACTTCGAGGCTGCGCCCGTGGTGCTGCGTTTTCACGATGGCGATTGGCAAACGGCCGCGCGCGTGTACGGCGAATGGCTGAGCACACAGCCGCACCTGGCCGATCTGCCGGGCGAGCGATCCGGCCGGACTCCGGTGTTCGAGCCATGCGATGCCGTGCCGTTCAGGGATTTGGCGGCCCGGGCCAAAGCGGCCGCGCAGGCCGGCGCCGCCGGTCTACTGTTGCGCCGATGGAATGTGGCGGGAGACAGCGGCGTCTTTCCGCGGTTCGCACCGGATCCGCGCCTTGGAACCCTCGAGGAATTTGCCGAAGCCGTTCGGCAATGTCACACGCTCGGGGTGCAGGTGGCGCTCGTCGTCAGCCTGCCGCCCGTCAAACACTGGACCAGCGAATTCACGAGCGACCTGCACCCACTCGCCTGCCGGGATCGCTGGGGCATCCCGTACACCACCGTGGGTGCGTCGGTCCCAAGCCCGCTGACCGGCGGCTTGGGCGCCGGCGAACGCCGCGTGCGACTGAACCCGGCGCATCCGGAGTTGCGACAAAGGCTCGTCGGCGATCTTGTGGCTCTGGCCCAAATGGGCGTCGACGCCATCCACGTGCAGGACTTCTTCGGCACGCCGCTCGATTTCAACCCCGGGCTCGGGCGCACGCCCGACCGCGCGTCTTGGGAAGGCGGACTGGAATGCCTGCGCGCGATTCGCGCCGCCTGTCGCGCCGTTCAACCGGGGTTCACAGTCACGACTGACACGGTCTGGGACCACGCGATCGATCTGAGCCCGACTTGCCCCGCGGACATTTTCGACCGATGCCCGTTGCGGGCGGCTTGTCCGGCGTGGCAACCGGCCTTTGCCGAACCGGGAGAAGCGACTGTCGAGAGTCTGGACGGCCCCTCGGATCCGGGTCGCATTCGCCGGGTCATCTTCAACCTCGCCTCTCCGTCCGATCTGCAGGGCTGGAAGTGCGCGGGCGGGGCGTTCACCGTGAATGCGGTGCCCGGCCTGTTCTCGAGGCCGACTCTGAACTCGCTCGCCGCGGCCGGCGAGACCGCCACCGGCTCGGCGCTGTCCCCGGCGTTTGCTATCGACACCCGGTTCGATCGGGCGGAGGTGCTCATCCAGGGCGGCTGGAGCGAGGCCACCAACGGTCGCGAGAATCTCGTCCTCCAGTTTCTCGACGCCGACAGCGGCGCGGTGCTCCTCGAGCTTGTGCCGCCCGGGATCCACGAGCTGCGCGCTCAGCGCGTGGCGATCGGTCCGCTGCGCGGACGCACGGTGCGCGTGAGACTCGTCGATGAAAACCGCAACTCGAGTTACGCTTGGATCGGCCTGCGCAGGCTTGTCTTCACCGGACCGGCTGGCGATTCCGACAAGGAGTGAACGCGTGGGTGCGGGTTTTGATGGACGTGAAAGAATTGGTGCCCTCTTCATCTCCGATCCAATCCAAAGTCAGGATGCCGCCGATGGTGGCGAACGACCAGGATGCGGATACGGGCGGGTTGGACATCGTAGAGGAAATGGTAAGGGAAGCGCTTCAAGTTGGCTCGCCGGAATCCTTCACCCGTGGGATGAAATCGCAGCGGGTTTTCAGCCGCCTTGGCGATCGTGGCTTTGAGTTCCACGTCGAACTCCCCGGCGAGACGCGGGGAAATGTCGTAGTATTTCCGGGCAGCTTCCAGAACGTCCCCCCGCACGAGCGGATGGAATTCTACTTCCATTGCGCCCGCGCGCGGTCCAAGTCGGACCAGAACTGCGCGGCAGCCAGCGGTGCCACGCGGCCCGAATCGAGGTCCTCGCGCCGACGCACGGCTTCTTGAAGATCGTCCTCGTCAGCACTGCTTGGAGCCGGGAGCGAATCCAGCAGCCAAGCCGCCAGCTCAGCCCGCTCCTGCTCCGGCAATCCGGCCACCACACGCTTGATGTCTGCGACCGACATGAGCCGAAAGCTATACTCCTCGGAGCGCGCCGGCAAGCCCAACGAATCCATTGCCTGCTCACGCGCACGGTCCCGCCCTGGAACTCGAACTCGGCGGAAGCAATGGCGCTGCTGACCTGGTCGTGCGCCTTTCGGTTTCCCTGCGAGGTTGGCCCAACCGCCTTCGCCGAGCTGGACCCACGGCCTTCGTAAACGGGTCAGTTCTTAAACGGGTCAGTTCTTGATAATAACATATCAGCAGGACAACTCAGCCTCCCGGCCGCCAGGGCGCACAAGCCTCGAATCGAGCCTGCTGGCGCAGTCCAACACTCATGCACGCGGAGTGGCCAACAGGCCCGATCCTTGGGGATGACAGAAGCTGGACGCGCGTGGGGCGGCGGTCGCGGCGCGGTGACGTCTGCGCCGCGCTGCGGGGTACGTCGATCACTTGCTGTCCTGTCAGCACCAAGGCCGGCAGGGAGATAATGTGACATAATCAACAACTGACCCGTATTCGGTTCGTTCACCGGGCGGAGTATGACGCGGGGGAAGTCTGGAGTCCCGCACAATCTGGACCTATTTTTGCTCCCCTTGGAACAGCCGGTTCAGGACCACCAGAGCCAGCCCGAAAACCCAACCCGTTAGCTCACCAACCACCGCTCCCCCACGCCACAATCACCTGACCGGTCGTTCACAAATGGCACCCCCCCGGAAACATCTGAGATGCGCCCGCGAATTCAATTCTGCCGCGTTTCGCCTTGACTGGCTGCACCCGGCCAGGCACACTCCATCCACGTCGAAAAGCAAATTCCTATTGGTTGGTAACTGACCAGGGTTTCCAGGGGGATCTCCATGAAGCTCTTTTTCTGTGAGCAGCTGTACCTGAGCGCAGCTCTGATTTTGCTCGCCGGCAGTTCCGCCCAAGCCGGGCTTCGACCACTGCCCGCAAACAAGCCAACTAACGCCGTGTCGGTGGCCCCGTTTTCCCTTACGACGAACGCCAGTTCCGGCGCACAAGGCGCGTTGCGCTCGAAACCTCCGCCGACGCGCACGGTGCCGGGGCAGATCGCGGTCAAACTGAAAAGCGATTCGGCCACTGCCAAGCAGCTTAAGCAAATGGCCGGGGCTGACAAAGCCATCCGTGGTCAACTCGGGAGAAACTCGGAATTCGGCGCTTTTTTGAGCAATCATGCTGTCAAAGCCTTCAGCCCGGCGTTCCGTGCCGCCTTTGGACTGAAGCCCAAGGCAAAAACCACCTCAGGAGTGGACCAGAGCAAACGCGAAGCGCTCCTGCGTTGGTGTAAGGTCGAGCTGCCGGTGGAAGCTGAGGTGAAACGGGCTCTCTCAGAGCTCGAATCTCATCCGGCAGTGGAATGCGCTGAGTTGGTTTACGAACGTGGGCTTGCCCAAATCATCGATCCGCCTATCACCGGGCTCCCCGATGCTAGTACCGACCCAGACATAGGGTTCCAATGGCACCATGCTGTGGTTCGAGCTCAAGCGGCGTGGAACTATCTCAAACAAAACGGCGTTTCAGTTGGCGGGAGCCATGACGTCGTCGTGGCGGTCATTGACAGCGGTGTAGACGCCTCTCACCCCGAGTTGGTCGGAAACATGTGGGCCAACCCGCGAGAGATCGCTGCCAACGGCATCGACGATGACGGCAACGGGTTTATTGATGACATTCACGGGGGCAGTGTGGTTTCTGATGCTCGCAGCCACTCCGGCGATTCGACGGACTATTACGGTCACGGGACGCACGTTGCCGGCATCATTGCAGCGACGGCTTTCAATCACCTGGGCGGTGTAGGCACAGCCTTCAACGTGCAGATTATGTCCGTGCGTGCGGCCCAGTATTCGGGGAACCTTACGACTACGGACATTTCCGAGGCGATTCTTTACGCGGTGGATAACGGAGCGGAGGTGGTCAACATGAGCTTTGGAGGTTACCAGCGCTCCCAGATTGAAATCGACGCCCTCGAGGTGGCCCTTAACCGCGCCGTCCTCGTTGCTGCTGCGGGAAATGATGGACTCTATTCATACGATTATCCCTTCTATCCAGCCGCTCTGCCTATGGTCCATGGGGTGATGGCAAACAACCCTCCGCCATTCCAGGACTCGCAAACCTGGTTTTCGAATTATGGTTATGACATGGCCGCTCCCGGTGAGAGCATTTACAGCACTTTGCCCGGAAACCGATACGCCGCATGGAGCGGCACCTCCATGGCGGCGCCCATCGTTTCAGGCATAGCTGCCTTGATGCGTTCGTTCTATTGGCAGCGCGACATTTATTCATCGCGGTTTCTGATGGGTGCCCTGTTTTCCAGCGGGTGGGACGATTTTCAAGGCGTAATGGTTGTGAACGCATTCAAGGCTTTGTCCGAATTGCCTAAACCGGGTGTTACAATGCTGGAAAGCTGGCTTTTCGACGACAAGGGCATCAGCCCGCGGAACGATGTGGACGGACGGGTGGACTCCGGTGAGACCATCGGTCTAGCGATTGAGGTAATGAACCGTTCGGGAGAAGCGGAGAACGTAGTGGCAACTTTGGCCGCACATGCCGAAGGAGCAGAATCCAATGATCCCTACGTCACGTTTATCACGAATAGAGTGAGCTACGGCAATATCGGGCCATTCAATACCGAGGACAATGGTTTTATTTATAACAACGAAGGTGTTATAACCGGAGTGGAGCGCCCGTTTGTTTTTCAGGTCGCAACCAATTGTCCGAATGACCACGTGATCCCTTTCGAACTCACGATCGAGTTCGAAGACGGCTGGAATCCAAGCAATCCAGGTCCTTACACTCGGGTAAGCCGGTTCAACTACGTCGTTCAGCGCGGCAAAAACGTACCCAGGATTATTAGCACAGACACGGTTCTTTCCTCGGACGAGTACTGGATGATTCCGGGTCCTGTGCTAATCGAATCGGGCGCAACGCTTACGATTGCGGCTGGCACTCAGGTTCAGTGGGGTGGAATCAGCGACGATCCCTACAATCCTGGACCACAAGCCGGGAACATAATCGTGCGTGGCAGGCTGGTCGTTCAAGGCACTCCTGACCAGCCGGTCAACTTGTTTCCCTCTTATCTGGTGGCGGGCCAGGTTGTAGAAATTGAAGTCCAGGCAGAGACACAGACGGTCAAAGCGGGCAGCGCCGATATGGCGTATGTCAAAGTTCGGAATCCTGCCTTGCGCGGCTTTAACACTATCGCCCATGCGTATTTCGATTGGGACTTTGGTGCTTCAACCATCACCGCCAATTACATTTCCGATACCGCTTTTCACAAGCTGCGTGGTGGCGGCGCTCTTTCGGCACGGTGCTTTAACCGTTGTCTGTTTGACGCAGGCTGGTTAGCTCCTTCGCATGCGGCATATACCCCGCGGATCGTGAATTGCACATTCCTCCAGGATAACGAAAACATACGCCCGCTGAGTCTCAACACTTCATGGACGATCATGGAAAGGGCGTTTGGGGGAGTCTTTAATAACATATTTGGTAAAACAACCTGGGGCACCATAAACGATGGGTCCGGCTGGTGTGGAATCTCTCATGTCGTGACTCGAAACAACCAGACCTACGCTATCTTGCCAGTCGAGTTCAGCAACCTCCAGCAAGCGGAATTGATCGCGCAGTACTTTGGCGGCCATGTTGCCAGCATTACCGATCAGCAAGAGCAGCAGTTTTTAGAAGCTTATGTAAATCAACAGACTTGGAGCATCTACGCTCAACCCGGGGTCGGCTTTAGCTGCCTTATTGGGCTGACGGATGACGGACACCCCGGTGCGTATCACTGGCTAGATGGCACGACAGTGAATTATGCGAACTGGGCGCCTGCTTACCCGGCCGCATCACTCCCTTGCAGTGATAACGTGGTTCTTTTCAGCACGTATGACGCTACGGGAGGCGTGCCAAGCTGGTATGGCGCCTGGCGAAACAACGAGGCATTTGGTGCTTATTTGAGTGGCGCCCTTTACGCCGGGGGACCTGCGTTTATTTTGAAACTCCCTGGTGTTTGGACCGAAACGCAGCTCAATGCCGCCGTGGGAAGCGGGCAAGTGCTTAACTACGTCCGACCGCGCTCACTGGGCGATCTGAGGTACAACGCTTTCCTGAGCACATATTGGGACCCAAACGTAAGTCATTGGATGCGCTTCTACGCTCCCGTCACTCTCAGCCCCTTCATGGATGGCGCCAGGCTCGTCAGCTACTCGTCGCTAAATTCCAATTATTGGGGCACGGCGAGCGAGACGCTCATTGATCATGCAATTGTGGACTATAACGATGACTTTATGAGTGCGGAAGCGGATTATAAGCCTGCTCCGACGGGTGGTTTCTCCTCGACATACCCATTCGCGGATAAAGTGCTGATTGGCGAAGTGTCCGCGGAGACTGTGCCGCAAGTCAGTGCTGGACGTTTGGAGTTCGCCGTGAGGTTCAATCGTGACATGAACACGAACGTAGAGCCCTTTGTCACCTTCGGTCCGAGCCCGCCACACACGGATTTTTCGGTTCTCCCCCGCGATGCGGATTTCCATGCGCTCACGAGTGGGTGGACGACTGCGAGGACGTGGCAGGGCTCTGCGTGGATAACGCCAGTTACTGGAGATGGTTACCAACTGATGCGTATTTCCGGTGCTGTTGCTGCCGACGACCCATGGCTCATTTCCGGTTATGATGTCGGGCGGATCCGGTTCGAAGTCCGCACAATGGGGTTTGCTGCCATGACTCTGCAGGCCAGTGGCCAGGAGGGTGCCATCCGCTTGTCCTGGCAGCAGAACGATTACGACTTGTTGGCGGGCTATAATTTGTATCGATCGGATGGCACCAACGGGCCGTGGCTGAAGCTCAATGACACTGTCATTCCCCCCGGCAGCGAGGTTTTCAGCGACACGAACGTGGTTCCTGCCGTTCCACTGTTCTACAGGTTTACGGTGCTCACGACCGATATGGCGGAATCGGAGCCTTCCAACCTCGCTTCCGCGGCAGCGCTTGACACGATTCCGCCGGTGATGGCCCATGCGCCCGTGACCAGCGCTCCGCCTGCTCGCGGCTTGCGCATCACTGCCAGCGCAACAGACAACGTCAGGGTCCAGACCGTCACTCTCTTTCATCGGCTCTCAACCGGCGGATCTGATTACGCCAGTGTCTCAATGATCAATGTTTCCAGTAATGACTGGACTGCGAGCATCCCAGGCTTTGATGTTCAACCTCCGGGTGTTCAGTATTATCTGATCGCGAGTGACGGTATCAGCCAGGTCTTCAGCGGCACCCCCGAGCTGCCGCACCTGGTGCAGGTCAGTAACGTGCCGACGCTCAGTTCCGTGACACCCAATCGTGGTTCGGCATCCGGCGGGACTGTGGTCACCCTCAGCGGGATGATGTTCGAGCCCGGAATCGGCGTTTTGTTTGGCGGCGCCTTATCCACGAATGTGGTTTTATTGACCGCGAATCAACTCACGTGCCTGACGCCGCCGCACTATCCTGCGATGGTCGATGTCACTGTCATCAACACGAATGGCACACAAAGCACGCTGTTGAACGCATTCCGTTTTGAGGACACGGGCGTGGTGGTCTCGATGCCCAACACCAACGGAAACGCCGGCACCCAGGTGGAGTTGGCGTTATCCGCGGCGAACGTGGATGGCCTGCGTGCCGTGGACGCCACAATCGCTTTCGATTCCAGCGTCCTCTCCGCTCAAAGTGTGCGGGTAGGTTCGCTGACCGCGGGTTGGGCGGTGTCGGCGAATGTCGGCATTCCCGGAAACATCGTGTTAACCCTCGCCAGCGGTAGTGGGGTTACCGGCAGCGGCTCCCTGGCCGTTCTTAAGTTCAATGTGGTGGGTGTGCCTCCAGCCTCAACGAGTCTCAGTGTTTCGAGCCTCTCGCTCAACGACGGGGCTATTGCCGCCGCCTGCAGCGACGGTGCTTTCACCGTCAATGGATTCTTCAGGCTCGATGGCGGGGTCAGTTATTTCACCGGGGGCAGCGCAGTTCCTGGTGCTGATCTTGCACTGGTGGGCAGCGGAGCGTTTTCCACGACCTCGACCACGAACGGTTCCTTTTCGTTCACAAATGTCCCCACCGGCGCCTACAGCCTGACTGTGTCCAAGACCAACGACGTGGGCGCAATCAGTGCCTACGACGCGTCTTTAGTCCTGCAGGCGGCTGCCGGGCTGCTCACGCTCTCTCCCAACGAGTTTTTGGCTGCCGATGTCAACCGCAACGGCACCGTGTCAGCTATGGATGCCGCCCACATCTTGGAGAAGGCGGTGGGTCTCATCGAAGGGCCATTTCCGGGCGCCGGCAAGGTGTGGGATTTCGTGCCCGGAACTCGTTCCTACGGCTTGCTGAACAGTGACCTAAGTGCCCAGGATTTCACTGCAGTGCTCATCGGGGATGTGTCCGGCAACTGGGCGCCTCCGGGTCCGCCCGAGGCCGGTCCGAGGTTTTTCTCTCCAGCAGGCTGTGTGGTGGCGTTTGACAGCCCTCCGGTCGTCGCAGATGGAGAGCGCTCTTACCGATTGCTTTTGATGACAACGAACACGGACGGATGCGCCGTGGATACAGTGATCAGTTTCAGTCCCACGAATCGCTCGGTCCTGGGTGTGTTTCCTGGCCCCGACACGGGTTTTTCTCTCGCGGTCAACACAAATCCTCCCGGTTGCCTTCGGATCGGTCTCGCCTCGGCACAGCCGAAGGCCTTCAACGGCCCGCTGTTGCTCGTAAAGTTCTCTGGTTCGGAGCCTGTTGCCTTGAGTCTGCTTGAGCTTAAGGTCAACGAGATTCGTCTTCCGGTTACGAACTTAACCGACTTCTCCGCGTTTGACACTGACCACGACGGTCTCATCGACTTCGACGAAGTGTCCGTCTTTCACACCGATCCCGCCAAACCCGACTCAGATGGCGATACCATGGTGGATGGCTTGGAGGTTCGGGCAGGCACCGATCCGCTCAATAGAGCCTCTGTTTTCATCTTGCGCGAGTGCCTGTCCACGCAAACGGACCAAAAACTCACTTGGCAGAGTGTTCCCGGCAGACAATACCAACTGCAGTGCCGCGATGGGCTGGGAGGAGCCGGATGGAACAACGTCGGCACCCCCATCACGGCAGTTACCGACACAGCTTTTACCTGGGATTCCGGCACGCCCGTTGAAACCCGGTTCTACCGGATTCTGTTGTTGGAATAGCCTACCGCCAGGTCATCCGCGGACAAGTCAAGGCGTGGAGAATTTGGGCATTGTTCGCCTGTCGAGAAGGAGTTGCGCAACCGGCCCTCCCGCAATCCCGTTTCCGTCATGAAACCGAGCCTGTCCAGCGTCTTGGTCCCTCACTCATGCACGCGGAGTGGCCGTCAGGACCGATCTGTACGGATGACGGAAGCTGGGCGCGGGCAAGTTCAAAAGGCCTTCTTGACTTCGACGCCTTTGCTCGGGGCCTGGCGGCGTTGCAGGTTGAACCGCTCGCGGTTGGACTCCTGGATCACCCCGCTCTGGACATCCAGGTTGCCTCGGAAATCGAACGACTGCTGCTGCATCGCCGGTGTCGGGGCGGATGCGGGGCGGGCACGCGACGGCGCGCCAAGCCAACTCTCTCCGCGATAGAACGCATACCGCGACTCCCCTTCGCGTGCGATGACGGTGGCTTTGCCGCGGATCGCGTCGGCGATGAACAGGCCGCGCAGGTCGGTCTCGCCGCCGCGGAACTCCTTGTCGGCGCTGCCGATGGCTTTGACGTGGACTTCGGGACGATAGCCGCCCTTCGCGGTGTCGAGCACGTTGGCGCGGACGCGTCCGCTGGTGGTGTCCTCCTGCACTTCGATCTTCAGCGGGGTGATCAGGATCATGCCGCTGGTGAAGAGATCGTCGCCGCGGCAGATGATGAGGTAGGCCGCTTCGTCTTTCAATGCCAGCGGGACCGTGCGCTCCTTCTCGACGTAGTCCATGCCGTCGCCTAGAGCGGTCGTCTGCTCGAGCTCAGGCGTGATGCCGGCGAGTTGGACGCTGGTGATGGCGCTGAGGTTCTTTTGTTCGAGGTAGAGTTTCATCAAGTCCACGCGATAGACCTGCAGCGAAGCTTCCTTGATGTTGCGATATTTCAATGTCACTTCCACTGGCTGGCCGGGCGCGATCACGTGCACCTCGTCCAGGGCGATGCTCTTCTTCTCGAAGTAAGCGATGGCTTCGGCGGCATCGGGGTAGAGTTGCTTCACCTTCGCGTACCAATCGATGGCCTCCTTGGGCTTGCCTTCGGCGTGGTAGATCTGACCAACGATGTAGCGGGCGAAGTCGCGATCCTTGCTGTCGCCGTCGGCCACGACCTTCGCGGCGGCGAGGGCGTCGGCATGGTTGTTCTGCCAGAACAGGCCGAGCGCGGTCATGTATTGGAAGCTGGGGGCCAGCGGGCTCTCCGAGTACCTCTTCGCGAACTCGTTGCCCAGCGCGACGACGAGCGGGTAGTTCTTCAGCGTCAGCAGGCAGTTCGCGAGGCTGAAGCCGGCGTTGTCGGCCAGCGGGTCTTTCGGATACATCGCGAGGAACGCGAACAGCATGTCCGCCGTGCGCTTGAGCATGGCGATGCGCTCGGGCTGCACGCCGTCTTCCTTCGGCAGTGCGTGCGCCTTGGGCGCCTTCTGGTCGAGCAACTGCGACAGCGCGAAGTAACTCGACACCACCTCCGCCGTGTCCGGGTACTCGAGCCAGACGCGTTCCTGGAAGTCAATCGAGCCGAGGAAGCGGCCTGCGTCCTCGAGGACCGCGCTGATGCCGGAGTCGTTGTTGAAACTCGCCGCGATGGCCGCGCGATAGACCAGCCACGACCGCTCGAACTCGCTGATGTCGCCGTAGGCGCGGCCCACGACGAGGATCTTCTCGAACGGAATCTCCAACTGCGGATAGCGCTCGCGCAGCACTTCGAACAAATCGACGATCTTGCGGGCGTCGTAGAACTTCGGGCTGGTGTAAATCCACAACAGCATCCGCGCCTGCTCGCTCTCGGCGTGGCGCGGGTCGCTCGTGTGCAGTTGCGCCAGGTGCTCGAGCGCGGTGGCATGGTCGCCGTCGTCGAAGCAGCACTTGCCGAGGGCGAAGCGCTCGCCGTTGTTCATCTGGTAAGCGTCGGGGGACTCCTCGCCCGCGGCGAGCACGGTGAGTTCCGTGACCGGGCCGACGCTGATGAACGCAGGATCGCCCAACTCACGAATCACGGGCGGCAACACGCGGAACTTGCCCGGCGAGTAGCCGGTGAGTTCGAAGTTCACGGACGAGAACCAGCGGTTGAAGAAGAGGGTGATCGTCGAGTCGGTGATCTCTTTGCCGGTGATGAGATTCTGGTCCGTGGAAAGCGACGACTCATCCAGGCGCGCGCCCGGCGGCAGGGCGATTTCGAGCGAATACCGGTGGCCGTCTCCGCGATAGCCGCGGTGCGTGCGGTAGGACATGCGCACGCGCTGGCCGTTTTCGAGGTTCTTCACCGGCGAGGAACTGCCGGCCCCGATGCGGCGCCCGCGATACTCGAGTTCGGCGTGCATCTGCTCGACAATTTCCGCGCAGGGCGTGACCTCCGGGCCGGACGCCTTCACGTCCGGCGAGAAGCCGAACAGCGTCGCGGCGTAGGCGTAGCGTCCGCGCCCCTTCATTTTGAACTCGACGACGTTCTTGTCGGCCTTGAGCAAGCCACTGGCCACGGGCAGCAAATGCTGGCCCAGCGTGGCGATGCTCTTCGCCGTGCCGATTTCCTTGCCGTTGACGACCACAGCGATTTCCACGTCGGTCGATTGTTGGACGCCCTGACCGAAAAACGTCGCCAGCGCGGCGACGGCTGGACCGTGAGCGCGCGAAGACCGCAAGCCGAAGCAGCCATGCGCCCGCAGGAGCGCATCGGCGGCGCCGGCGGTGACTTTGGCGGTGGGCTTCGTTTCCGCGAGCGCCAGGAGCGCCATCGCGGTGGTTTCGTCGGTGTCGTTCAACCAGATCGTCTTGCAGCCGCCTTCCCAGAGGACCGATCTGTCGCCGCCGAGTCTCACTTTGCCTTCGAGCAAGCCGGCCAATTCCCCGGCGATCTCGCGGCGGTCGAGGTTGAAGAACGCGCGGGCCAGATGAGCGAGCGCGGAGTTGCCGAGCGTATTGCGGTCGCGGTAGAGGCGATTGCAATGCGCGAAGTCGGCGCGTTTGTCGGTCGACAGCGCGTGGAGGATGACCGCCTTGCTGTCGTTGTCGTCGGCGTCGCACGCCTCGAACTGCTTGAGCAACGCGGCCGCGGCCTTGTCGAGTGTGTCCTTGTTCACGACGATGCCGCTGTTGCGCGCCTCGATCAGCGCCCAGAAGACACGGGCCGTTGTGAGGTGGGCGAGCGACTGACAGCCCCAATTCCCGTCGGCGGCCTGGCTGGCGACCAACGACGCCACCATCGCCCGGGCGCGGGCCGAGAGTTGGCGCGAGTAGGTCTCGTCCACCTTGCCGCTTTGGGCGTAGCGGAGCGCCGCGGCGGCGGCGAGCAGATCGTTCGCGGGCGTGTCGCCCCAACCGGGCGGACTCAGCCGGGCCATCGCGTCGCACGGGCCGGCCCAACCGCGCCGCAGCGCCAGGTCGAGCACGGCGGTGCGCACGTTTGGCCCGATCGCAACGCTCATCCAGAGCGACGAATACGTCCGCTCGTCCGAAAGTCCGACCACCGCCGCCGTGTCCGCGTCGGTCGTGCCGCCGGCGTGAGCGACGTATTGGAATCCCCACGGCTTCACCGGCAGGTCGAGACTCAGCGCGTCGCGATTCGTCCCGGCGGTGCCGGTCAGTTCGGTCGAGATTTCCAGCGTGGCCGGCATGGTCACCGCGTCGAACGTGACCTCGACGCCGGAGTTCGCTTTGACTTCAACCGACTTTTCGCGCTCGGCGAGCACCCTGGTCTTGTCCTTCGCATCGAGCAGGCGAAACTTGAGCGTCACCGGGCCGGAGAAATCCGTGAGATTGTGAACGCGCCCCACGGCGCGGAGCTCGTCGCCCTCGCGCAGAAACGGCGGCGTCTTGAGTTCCACGAAGAAGTCCTTCCGCGTCAGCGTCTCGGCCTTGGCCTGGCCGACGAGCGTTTCGACCGTGCAGCCGTGTGCCGTCAACCGCCACGCCGTCGTCGTCTCCGGCATGGGCACCGTGGCCACCGCCTTGCCGTCAGCGCCGGTCACGATCGCAGGCAGCCAACGGCCCTCGCCTTGGATCTCGCGCCGCGGCGCCTGCGCCTCTTCACGCTTCAGGCTCAGACTGCGAAGCGCACCTGACTCCGGCATGGCCTGCTTGCCACTGGCGTCGGCCCGGGCGAAGAACGCCTGCACACGGTCGCCATCACGAAAAGCCGCCTCGTCGCCAAGGGCCACAACACCTCGGGCCGCGGATGAGCCGGCGACCCGCCCGCCGGCGGGAACCAAAGTGGGAGCCGGTGCCGGTGCGTTGACGACCATTTGCTGGCGCAATTCGTCCAGTGTCTCCGCCTCGGCCTGCACCCGCAGCACACGACTGCTTTCCTCCACGATCTCCTTCGACACCGGCCGCGTCTTGCCCGGATAGCGAAAGGCGCATGTCGCGCCGAGGTGGAACTCCGCGTGACGCCGCGCGTCTTTCTGGAAAAAATCCAGGATCGGCGTGAGCGTGTCGGGAACGACGGCGAACAGCGCTTCGTTCACCAGCGCCAGGCTCAACTCCGCCTCGACCGGCATGCCGGTTTGGTCGGTGACCGTGATCTCGATCTTGCCTTCCTCGCCGGGCGCGAAAGCCTCCTTGAGCGGCTTGACCGCGACCTTGAGTTCGCGCTCGACCGTGAAGTCCTTCGCCGCGCTCCGCAGTTCACGCCCGTCCATCGCGGCGACGGCCAGGCGGAAATTCGGGAAGAGGTCGTGGCCCACGTCCACCGCGATGTCGTTGTCGTCCTTCCTCAGTTCGAGGATCCGGTGCCGCAGAATCGTCTCGCCCTCGAACGTCGCCAGCGCGAGCCCCTTCTCCATCCGCGAATGCAGCCGCACCGTGATTGTCGTGCCGACCTTGAGCGTCGCGGTCTCGGCGAAGAGGCGGAGCTTGGTCGCGTCGGTGGCATCGGAGACCTCGACCTGGCACTGGTGGGTGATGGTCTGGCCGAAACGATCCGTGCCGGTGGCGCGCAGCCGGTAAATGCCCCCTTGTTCGAGCTTGAGCGGCACGGTGGCTTCGCCCGTGGCGGCGTCGGTCTTGAGCTCGGACTCCGACACCGAGACTTCGGCGGGCTGCGGGCCGGGGCCTTCGCTCGACGGCAGCAACGCGAGGACGAGATTGGTCTTGGCCTTCTCGAGGCGCAGCACGGCAATCTTGAGAGTCTCGCTGGTCGGTTTGCCGTCGGCACCGGTCGTGGTGACTTTCAGATCAAACGGCTCGCCCGCGATGACCACCGGCTGACTCGGCTTCGCCGCGATGCCGAAGCCCAGCCGCGCCAGCGTCACCGATTCGGTCGCCGTGACGTTTTCGCCGTCGAGCGACGCGCTAAACGTCAGCGCCGTGCCCGGCCTCATGCCGGTCGTGTCGAACGACAGCTTGGCCTTGCCCTCGGCATCGGTGGTGACGGTCTGGCTGCGGCCGTCGGGCAACGCGCAGCGCACCGGACGGCCCGCCAGCGGCTCGCCCCAGTAGAAAGCGGCGTGCAGGCTGGCCTCGATCGTCTCGCCCCGGAACCAGACGCGGCGCGGGAATTCCATCGCCAGCTTGATCTTCTCGAGCTTGAACTCGAGCACCTCGAAGCCGCCTTGGAAATGCAGCGGCTCCCTGCCCTTTCGCTCCTGATGCGCCGCGATGACATATGGGCCGCTTGCCGCGGCCGCAGGCAGCGTGAGCGTCGAGTCGAACGTGCCGAACCGGCTGACCTTCACCGTCTGCTCGGACAACAGCCGGCCCTGCGGATCGGTGATGCTGACCTTGAACTCGCTGTTCTCCGGCACGGCATAGCCCGTGTCGCGCACCTCGCGGAGAATGCCGCGCAGCGAGACGGTTTCGCCTGGCAGATAGGCGGGCCGGTCCGTGTAGAGATAGCCCTTCGCCGTCAGCCCGGAAGACAGTCGCAGCCCGCTCAAGCCGAGGTTGAACGACGCCGCGTGGCCTGTGCCGAGCGCGAAGAGACGCACGTCGTTGAGGTCCTTGAGCGATTCCAGCGGCGCCTTGAAGACGCCGTCGCCGCCCGTCCTGCCCGTGGCGGCCACGGCTTTGCCGTCGCTGACGAGGATGTCGGCGTCGGCCACGGGCTGGCCGGTGAGCATGTTCTGCACGAACGCCAGCACCTCGCGCCGGCTCGATTTCACGATCACTTCGAGGTCCGAGCGCAGCACCAGCACGGTGGATTCCCAATCGTCGTCGCCCGCCGTCACGACGAACGCCCCCGGCTCGCTGCCGGGGAACGGTATTTCCACGTCCTGCTCGAACGGTTTGTATTTGGCGTAGCCCTCCGGCTTGAGATCCCAGGTCTTGTCCGGCTGGATGAGCGACACGTCCAGCCCCTCGACGCCGGTGATGCCGTGCATCTTTCGGAAGTACGCCTGCAGATCGATCGTGTGCAGCCGGAAGGTGCACTTCTCGATATTGCGCAGCTTGAGTTTCACGACCGGCTTCTCGCGGGTGCGGAACGTGCGCTCGGCGGAAAGCTCGAGCGACTTCCGGGTCAGCCGCGCGATGGCGGCGCTCGCTTCGCCGAAACTGAAGTCGACGACAAGCTTCCGGTAGATCTGCAGCGCCTTCTCGAACTCGCCGAGTTTCTCCTCGTGGATGCCGGCGCTCTTCATCAGCGCGGAGCGGGCTTCCGCGCTCTGCGGATACTTGCTGACGAGCTTGCTCCACTCGTCAATCGCCTGGCGATAGCTGGCTTCGATGGACGCCCTGTCGCCCCTGGCTTCTTCAAGCGAGCGCGCCTTCGCCTCCGGCACGGCGCCGAAGATGTAAAGGATGCGCGGTGCGGAGCGGTCGAGCGGATGAGCGCGCAGGAACGCCTCGAATCTCCGCAAGGCGAGCGTCTCGTTCTGCTCGGCGAGCGCGTCCATGCCCATCTGAAACTCGGCGTCGATGATCGCGTTTTGGCTGTCGGACCATTGCGGGCCATTGGGAAAATCCTTCACGTAACTCTGCCACGTGGCGATGGCTTCGGTGCGTTTCTTCTGCTGGTTCAGGATCGTGCCGACGCGGAACACGGCGCGCATCTTCAGATTCGCACGATGCGTGGCCGGCGCGGCGCGGAGTTCTTCGTCGAACCTCAGCGCCTCTTCGCCGTCCGGCAGGCGGAAGCCCTGGCCCGCGATGAACTCGCGGAACGCCTCGATCGCGTCGTCGGCCCGGCCCGCGGTCTGATTCGCCTCGGCAATCATCCACGCGGCGCGAACGGCCCGACTGCCCTCGGGTAAGGCGGCGAGATAGTCGCGACAGGATTTGAGCGCGGCGTCCAGATCGCCGTCGCGCAAGACGTAAAGCGTGGCGTCCGTGCTCGGCAGTCCGCCTGTGTTGCCGATGGTTTGCTTCGCTTGCTGAGCCACCGTGTTTGGGCCGCCAGCCGCCGCGTCGGATTGGCGGAAGTAGGACTCCACCATCAGCCAGCGGATCTCCGCCGGGAGCTTCGCGCCTTCGACTGTCTCCAGCTCGGCCTTCAGCGCGTCACTTGCCGCCGACGGCTTGTCGACGCGCTTCAGTAAATCCTCCAACTCCATGCGCCCGGCAGCGAGGTTGCCCGCCTGAATCTGCGACTCCGCCAGCCGGTAGCGGGCCATCGCGATGTGCTTGCCGGCCGGCGGCGGATTCTGCATCGGCAACCGCGCGGTGCCCGAGCCGGCGGGACCGGTCCACGCCGGATCGAACTCAGTCAGGTAAGCCTGAAAATCCTGCACTGCCTGGCCGACATTGCCCGCCTGCTGAATGGCGCGGGACTTCTTGAAAAGCAAGTCGTCGCGAAGGTCGCGGGAGATTTCCAGGCCCAACGCCTTGCCGTAGAGATTGTAGGCTTTCTGGAAGTCCGGCTGCGGCGGGTCCGGCATGTTCGAGTCCGGCTTGGCGGCAAGCTTGTCGGCGAACTGAACGATCACGCCCACCAACTCCTGCTTGCGCTCGGCGGCCAGCAACCGCGCTGCCTCGTTCTGGTAGATCGCCGCGGCCGGCTGAAACTGCTTCCGCTCGACCAGCGCTTGCGCCTTGAGGAAAGTCGCCTTATGGCGCCAGTCAGATTTTGGGAAGGCTGCGGCGAGTTGGTCGGCGGCGGCGGCGGCCTCGGCGAACTTCTTCGCGTTGAAGAGGGCGACCGCCTTGAGGTAATGCGCCTCGTCCGCCTGGGCGTGCTCGGCGGCGATGAGCTTGTCCGCCAGCGCTAGCGCCTGCTCGCGATGCTCCGCCCTCATCTCCGCCCGCAACGGATCGAGTTGTGACGGTTCAGTGGCGCCCAAACACACGGTCAGGCAGAAGATGAAGGCCGCGGTTGCGGCGACCTGGCGCATCGCCAGGGTCAGGGAGTCCCGTTGTGCGCTCATAGCGTGGCTTCTTCGGATCGTGGATGTCGCTGGTCCATGAGTATGACACACGATCGACCGATTCCTTAGCGGTTTTCCCACAACCCACGAGTTCCGGGTCTTGAGGGAGGTCAGGTAATCAATGGCCTCGATAGCGTCCGGGTAATAGTCCGCCCCAGCCCTGTGGCCGGGCACAGGGGCTCAGTCCTCGTGCCGGACGTTCCACACGAGCAATGGGAGAGCCAGCGCCAGAAGCGAAGCGACGACCCAGAAATGCCCGACGGCGGTGAAATCGTAGACCGCTTGCCCGTCAATTCCGATCGTCTTGTGGGAGTTGATCAGATAGCCGCCCACGCCTTCCTGCAGCGACGCCCCGGCGTAACTGAACAATCCGATGACGCCCATCGCGGCGCCTGTTGCCTTCTTGGAGCAGATATCCACCGCCATCAAGCCTCCCAGGTAGGTCACCAGCGCGTAGACGGTGTAGCCGAACAACACCATGCTGACGTAGTCGACCCAGACGTATTCCGGCGGCGCATACACGAAGGCGGCGGTGGACAACACGAAGAACACCCCGAACAGCAGGCAGGGGACGCTGCGCTGGTGGTTGAAAAACCGGTCCGAGATCCAGCCGCAGGTCACCGCGCCCACAATCCCGGCGAACTGCGAAATCGAAATGATGCCGCTGGCCTTCAGCAGGCTGTGCCCCTTTGCCTCGGAGAGAAACACCACGCCCCACGACTCGAAGGCGTAGCGGGTCACGTAACAGGCGGCGGACGACAGCCCCAGGATCCAGACCGCGGGCCGGGTCACAACCGCGAATTGCGCTTTGAACAAAGGCTTGTCCCTGGCCTTGAGTTCCTCGCGCGTCTGTTCGCCCGAGTAGACGGCGATCGGCGGAAGCCCGTACACCTGCGGGCGATCATACATGAAGAGGTAAAGCAGCACCGCCGCACTCATCCCCAGCAAACCCGGCGCAAAGAACCCCATGCGCCATCCGAACGCGCTCACGATCACGGCCGTGATGATATATGTCAGCCCCGTGCCGATATTGTGGGCGGAAAACCAGATCCCGTAAAGCGTGCCGCGCTCCTTGCTTGAAAACCACTGGTTCAATGAAACCACGGAGGGCGCGGCGCCGAACGTCTGGAACCATCCACACAAGCCCCACAGCACGGCGAACAGATGGAAGCTCGAACAGAAACCCAGGAACACCAGGATCGTGGCCGACCCGAGCAGCCCCATCGCCATGAAACGCTTGATGTTCAAACGGTCGGCCAGGAACCCGTTGAAGCATTTGCCTAACATGTAGGTCACAAAGAACACCGACCCGATGGAGCCGATCTGCATCGCATCGAACACCCCGGTTTCCAACAGGGGCTTCTTCACCACCGCGAAACCCTGGCGAACCACGTAATACATCGCGTAGCCCAGGGTGATGGACAGAAAGACCGAGACCCGACGCGCCCGGTATTGGTGCCTGATTTCGGATTCATCCGTCAGCGGCACGGCGTCCGGGCCGGTCTTGAAGAAGTCCGCGATCGGTCTGAATGGAGTCGCCAACGCACTGTGTTTCGGGGAACGCTGAAACGAACCCGGCCGCGGCGGTGCTGAGGGAGTCGTCGTGGGGTCTGAATCCAGCATGAGGGCGGATATTAAGCCGGCGGCCCCACGGCCCGTCGAGCCAAAAGGGGTCTTGGGCTTTTCTGGACACGGCCTGCCGGCAGGAGTCCATTCTGAACTTGACCGCGTTCCTGGCTTCACCAAAGGTTGACGTGCGATTTCCCTCGGCCAAGCCGGTGTTGCGCGTATGTTCGTGTTACTGGTCCTGTTTTCGGCGGCGACCTGCTATTGGGCTGGCAGCCGGTTCTACGGTGGGCAGTTGGAGAAATGGCTGGACGTCCGCCAGGACCGGCCGACACCCGCCGTGCGACTGAACGACGGGCGGGATTACGTTCCCGCCAGACCATTTGTCCTCTTTGCCCATCACTTCGCCGCGATTGCCGGTGCCGGCCCGATTGTGGGGCCGACGTTGGCGTTTGCCTTCGGCGTGATGCCGGCGCTGATCTGGGTGGTTGTGGGGGCGATCTTCATCGGTGCCGTGCACGACATGTCGAGCTTGGTGGTCTCCGTGCGTGAGGGGGGCCGTTCCATCGCCGAGGTCGCGCGCCGCGTGTTCGGCGAGGCCGGTTATGGACTCATCCTCGGGCTCCTCCTGGTCTCACTGCTGATGATCACCGCCACCTTCTTGAACCTGAGCGTGGTCGCTCTCACCAGCAGTTACCCCGCCGCAAAGGTCGGCTTGACGCCGCCTGCCGAAGAGACGCTGCGGGAGATTGCTGACCAGCATCCGGGGGCGGCGTTCGTCAACTACCGAGCCCATCCATGGATGCCCACCACCATATCGGTCAGGGCGATCGAGGCGACGGATGCCGGCGTGCCCCAGGGCGAGGTGCTGGCCGCAACAGCCACCCGCAGTTACACCTTGATGGCGCGCATCGGAGGCATTGCGTCCACAAGCGTCCTGTTCATCACACTGTGCGCCCCGTTCCTGGGATGGTTGATCTACCGCAGGAGTCTCCTCGCCCGCTACGCCTACCCCCTGGCGACCGTCCTCTGCGCCATCTCGGTACTGCTGGGGCTCAAACACCCCGTCCTCGTCTCCGCGGAAACCTGGCGGGGGTTCATGACGATCTATGTGGTGGCGGCCTCGACAATCCCCGTCTGGATGCTCCTCATGCCACGGGATTTTGTGAACGTTCAGATCCTGTATGCCGGCATTGTGGGCATCTTCATCGCTCTCCTGGTCACGGCCTTCGGCTCCGTCGCCACAGGCGCACCGCCCTCGACCGCCGCCGCCGAGGCACCGTATTTCAGCTATGCCGAAGGCGTCCAATACGTCGGAGCTCTGTGGCCGCTCATGCTGATTACGGTCTCCTGCGGCGCGATCTCCGGCTTCCACTGTCTGGTGGCCACGGGGACATCGGCAAAACAACTGTCCAATGAAACCCACGCGCGGCGCATCGGCTACAACGGCATGCTGCTCGAATCGTTGCTGGCCGTCACCGTCATCCTCACGCTCTATGTCGGACTGGGCCACGGCGATTACCTCCAGATCACTCATCGGGAAAAAAACCCGATCCTCGCCATCTCGCTCGCCACCGGCAACCTGGCTCACCAAGCGTTCGGCTCTCCTGTTTGGATGGGCACGGTGTTCGGCATCCTCCTGCTGGAGGGTTTCGTCGTGACCACCCTCGACGTCGCGGTGCGGCTCAACCGTTATCTGCTCGAGGAACTCTGGAAGATTGCATTGCGCCAGCCGCCTGCGTGGATGCTCAACGTCTGGTTCAATACCGCGCTCGCCGCCCTCGGCATGTATGCCCTGTCGCGGTGGAACGTCTTGCCGGTCTTGTGGCGTGTGTTCGGCTCAGCCAACCAGATGATGGCCGCGATGGCCCTGCTGGTTGTCGCGGTCTGGATGCGGGCTCACCGGCGCAAGTTCCTGTTCGCCCTGATCCCCTCCATCTTCATGTTCGTCACCACAGTCGCCTCCACCGCCATGAGTCTGAGCCTCAACCTCGAACAGAAGAACTTCGTGCTTTCCTTCGCCTGCCTCGTTCTCCTGTGTCTCGCCGTCGGGATGGTCATCCTGTCCGTCCGCGTCTTTCGCCGTCCCCCAGTTGCGCCGGCCAACGAACCGTCCGTTTTGCGGTGCAGCAGTTCCACTCGGCCGTCGGCTTGAAAGCTGCGCGGGTGAACCGAGGCAGTTGCTCGCTTGCCGTTGCAACTGGCAGCGAGGGGCGGATCGTCGAGGCGTGCATTCGGCCCGAGGAGGTGGTAAATTCGCATTCGCACAATGCGCCACCGCCTATGAAACGCCAAACCCCCACTGCACCGGTCCTCAGACGTTGTACGAA
>ERZ795054.1295-NODE-1295-length-24523-cov-6.382132_pt1 | contig 24523 bp, 26 predicted proteins | sample MGYA00375138_ERZ795054 | MGnify/ENA primary metagenome ERZ795054 (study PRJEB30183, sample SAMN05720215) | anaerobic digester metagenome | isolation source: active sludge of municipal wastewater-treating anaerobic digesters | place: USA | collected 2014-12-23 ... | reverse complement strand
TCCCCGCTTCTCACTTCCCCGACTGAAACACCGGTTCGGAGGATTACATTACCTCCCGCATCAACCGAGTGGACAACCGCATGATCGAGGATCGTTACATCGCCATGGGCTGTGATGGGGCCCTTGATCCGGCACTGGCTCCCGATTATGGCGTTCCAGCAGCGGATATCAAGGGCGACGCTGGACCGCGGACCGAGTTCGAGTGATCCCGTCACCGTCAGCCGTCCCCAGAAATGCGTATGGGAAGGAACAATAAAATCCCCGTCGATCTTTACATTGCCTTCGAAATACGATCCTTTCTGCGCAAAAAAAGTTGTACCCTTCTGTAGGACGGTTGGCATATTTTACTCAGGTACCTGTGGTATGGTTCGGGCATAAACTTGTTGCTCCAAAAAATGGCAATAAGAAAAAAGATCAGACGGGACAGATACCTGAAATTACAGGAATACAGCCGAAAGGGCAAAGACCAGGAGCGAAGCAAACATGCCGGCTTTCAGGAGATTGGAGGCGCCCGACCTTTTTACCCCTTCCGGAGTTGTGCACCTCACCGCTTTCATGGAGGCATACAGGATGACACCATCGACAAGAAGAATACCGCAGATGTACCAGAATCCCCATCGCTGACCAGGAATCATGCTTGCGATAATCCCGAGCAGAGCAGAGGAAAGGGCAAGGAGAGTTGTTGCTTTAATTCCATAGCGGATAGGGATCGTAACCGCCCCGCTGGCCCGGTCCCCGTCAACATCTTCGGCATCCTTGACCAGCTCACGGGCGAGCATGGCAAAAAACGTAATTACTGCAAACGGTATGATATTCAAAAGACCGGGCAGACCGTCGAAAGCCCCACCGAAAAGGAACATACTTGCTGCAAGATAGGATACTGCGATATTCCCAAAAAGCGGCATGCGTTTCAACCAGACCGCATACCCGACAAGGAGAACCGAGTTGAAGATCGCGATCGCGATACAAAGTTCATTGGTAAAAATGCAAATAAGGATCGCGGCAAGGAAGAGCGTAACGGAATACGCACGGGCTGCAGGAAGGCCAACCTGACCGGATGGGATGGGCCGGTCCGGGCGGTTCACCCGGTCGATCTCCACATCAAAATAATCGTTGATAACATTCCCCGCTGCCGTAATAAGGGAAACAATAGCACAAAGCAGCAGGACTTGCGGGATGATCGTACCGGTTGCGATAAGGTACGCGACAAGGGCAGCAAGGCCGGCAGCAATGGAATTCAGCGGCCTGGTTATGGTAAAAAGGCCTGCAATGCTCATTGATATATGCTCTCTCTGTCGGATGATTAACCTGCAGGAAAAAACTATAAAAACCCTGCAACGGGCGAGGGGGGATTTGAACCCCCGGCATTCAGCTTAGGAGGCTGACGCTATGTCCGGGCTAAGCCACTCGCCCTGCCCATATCCATTGAGGGGGAATATGTATAAGTTTTGCGCGCTGCAACAGATGTGAACAATGATACTCACCGAGGTCAGGGAGGGGACAACATCAGTTCTTGTTCCGGAACAGGATGCAACATCACAGTTCCCTCCCGGATCCGTGCCGATCTTCTTTAATCAGCGTATGGAACTGAACCGGGACGTAACCGTCCTCCTCCTCTCCTTGCTGAAACCTTCAGATTATCTGGACGCTATGGGAGCAACCGGGATCCGAGGCCTGCGGGTTGCTGGTGAATGTGGTATTCCAGTGACGATTTGTGACCGGGATTCAACTGCAACCTCACTGATAACACAGAATAAAATTCATACCGGTCTTCCCGTTACCATCGTTGAGCGGGATGTCAATGCCCTGCTCTCCGACCAATCCTTTGATGCAGTAGACCTCGATCCTTTCGGGACACCTGCGATGTTTGTCGATGCAGCAGTAAGGGGGTGCCGCCGGTTTCTCTTCATGACAGCGACAGACACTGCCCCTCTGTGCGGGGCACACTTTAAAGCGGGTATACGGCGTTATGGTGCGGTACCCCTGAATACCGAGTACCACAGCGAGGTGGGCCTGCGGATCCTCATAGGATTCGTGGTTAGGGAGACCGTGAAGTACGACCGGGGCATTGAACCACTCTTCTGCTATGCACGGGAGCATTTCACACGGGTCCACCTCAGGTTGCGCCGGGGGGTTCAGGCAGCGGATGATACCCTGAACCACGTGGGATTTATCCACCAGTGCAAAAAATGTCCTTATCGCGAGGAGCAGCCGGGTCTGCTGGCACACGATTACACCTGCCCGCACTGCGAGGAACCACTCCAGCCCATAGGGCCGCTCTGGCTGGGGACACTGTACAACCGGGAAATCATTGACCTGATGCTGTCCCAGACGGGTATGCTGCAACTGGGTGCACAAAAAGACATGACAAAACTATTCAGACTCTGCCGGGATGAACTACCCACCTCAACCTTTTACGATTATCACCATATTGCAAAGCTGCTCGGGTGCTCCCCACCCCATGTAGATATCGTTCTGGAACGAATCCGTACAGCCGGATATCCGGCAACCAGGACTCACTTCTCAGGGTATGGGATCAAAACGGAAGCCCCACTCAGGATTATCAAAAATGCGGTTCATGGTGAACCACAGGATTAGTAAAAACAGACTGCTGAACCCATTCTGAAACTCCGTTTATTGAAAGAATGATTTGTTTTCTGCACACTCATGCACGCTGAAGTGTTTGAATCAAAGAAATGTACCGCACATTTCCTTTTTGGGTAATATGCAATTTTAACACCTAAATCGAAAAGAGATTTACGGAGTGAAGAACGGCAAAAATTGCATGTCCAAAATGGAATGCAAAAAAGTGAATTCGCTTGGGAGCGGAATACACTCACGCTCCAGGGGCTTAGCCCCGCCGCTATGGTGCCCCGGTTGCGATAGTGCTGTATTACCTGTATCGGGATTAATTCAGAGGTATCGCATGCGCTATGAGCCCCCAATGGGGGCAGGGCTGGCGCAAGGGGGACGGAGGATTGTTAGAGATTCTTGGGTGCTAAACGGGTAGTTTACCCTTCTTTTTTACCAAACGGGTACACAAAATTCCGGCTTTATTTATGGCAACACGGATAAAGGAAAAGGCCTCCTTAATGTTCAACAATAATTGTGAGCAGGTCCCCGTCGATCATCTTGTGGGTGATACCGACACGCTGGCCCGGGTGCTTGACTGATTTTCCCCAGATTCGTGCGTACCGGAACTTCTGAACGAATTCACGATGAAGTTTAATACATATGTCCTCGACGGTGCTTCCCTTGCGGATGATGAGTGGTTCCTCAAGATCAGCTTCCCCACCGTGGGGTTTTAAGTAGACACGGATAAATCCGAGACAGTCATAGAGGGCATCCTTGAGTTCGTCGAGATGAAATCCGGCAGCTGCGGATATCATGATAGGCATACTGCTGAACCGTTCGGCGATATCGTGCTCGATCTCGAGATACCGCTCCTTGTCCACGAGGTCGACCTTGTTGACCGCAATGAATGCCGGCACGTATACGCGGTTTCCCTGGATCGCATCAATGAGATCGTCCTGAGTTGCATTCCCGCGGATCAGGATATCTGCATTCATCATCTTGCTTTCAGCGAGGATGGACCGCACTTCCTCGATATCGAGATCGAGGGTTCCAACGGCATTGAGCCGGATACCCCCGTGCGATGATTTCTTGATGGTGATATCCGGTTTCGGCACATTGATCCGGATGCCGGCATCATAGAGTTCCTTGAGCAGGACATCAAAGTGCCTCTCGTTGAAGACATCAACGAGGATGATGATGATATCGGCACTTCTTACAACCGCGATCACTTCTTTGCCTCGGCCTTTTCCCATTGCTGCGCCGGCAATAAGCCCGGGGATATCCAGCAGCTGAATTTTTGCACCCTTGTATTCCAGCGCACCCGGCACAACAGTCAGGGTAGTGAAGGCGTACGCTGCCACGGCACTTTCGGTTCCTGTCAGCTTATTCAGGAGTGTACTTTTACCGGTTGAAGGGAATCCGACAAGGACTGCGGTGGCGTCTCCGGATTTCTTAACGGCATATCCTTCCCCCCCACCTCCGGCCTTCATAGCCCGGCTCACGGCTTCGTCTTTGAGACGGGCTATCTTTGCCTTGACCCGGCCAATGTGCTTGGATGTAGCCTTGTTGTAGGGAGTCTTGACCAACTCATCCTCAAGCTCCTTGATCTGTTCCTCAAGACTACTCATGCTTATATTAATCGCCACCTGCCCGAGATATAGTTGTTTGTGGATTAACCGGTTAATGAAACACGCTTGGGATTAATAACCCAAGCCGGCCCCCTTTCAAAAAGCAGGCCGGAGAGAACAAGACCCCGGCCCCATGACAGGTCATAAAGTGGCAGGTAAAAAACTATAAGTAACCTCATCGCCCAAGTTAGTGAGCAATTGCTGCTATAGTGTAGACCGGCCAATCATGCGAGCCTCTCACGCTCGCGACAGGGGTTCGAATCCCCTTAGCAGCACTCTTATAAGGGGCTCGTGCTATGCCTCAAGACCAACAAAATGTCTGATAAATCTTCTTCTCGTTCTTATCTCATCCCCAGAATATCAAATATGCCGTTTATGAATCACCATCCAACCATGGGAAAATGGTGCGCATACGGTCCATTCTCTCTGGGATCTTTCGCAATTCAAGACCCTGGTATACACATACGCCAATAAAAAAAAGAATGAGTTAATTCTTTTTATTCTCTAAAAAAGCCGGGTCATTGATGGTTGGAAGCTGCTTACGTAACCGCTCCAGTTCATTTCGTAAATTTTCATACTCAATCTCGATGTTCTTCTGCTTGTAAGCGATCTCCCTTGTTTCAGCCCGATCACGAATTTCGTTTTTTATAGATTTTCTGCATATCTCAACAATATCAATTTTAAGGCTCTGGATCACCTGCCACTCAAACTCAGAAAAAATGAACTCTACTTCAACACGCCGTCCCATCAATCCCGCCTCCATATTGTCCAGACGCACCATTCCAGAGCCACAAGTTCCGCTTCATGTTGGAAAAACCTGGATGGATAAACAATAATTACATTATTTACTATATTAATTTAACTAATACTTTCAAGACAATCAAAAAAAAAAGTGTTTAAATATCAAGAAATTAGGGATAATTTAAAGTCATTCACGAAATATCCCTTTTCAAGCCTTTATCCTCTATTCCCTCTTGCAGATACACAAAATCCACCAACAACAGCCTAAAAATATCCTGTGCGATTTTACGTTCTGACTTCCTGGACAATCGATAGACCATTTCTCACGTATTTTCGGCGATTTTTGACCGAAGCATTAAATAGCGTATCCCGGCATATCCGTATATGAAGAGCTATGAGCAGGGAGAAGATTAAAGTCCCCGGAAAAGTCTATGAGGAACTCGTTGCACTCCAACGCGAGATCCATTTCACGCAGGACCATGCCGATACTGTCAAAAAGGCAGAAGACCGTGGTTACATGAATGCGGCAAACTGGATCCGGCAAAACGAACGGGCATACAAGATCGGATTTGCATGGGGTTTTGAACCTGACGGGAGTGACCCCAGGGGAACCCTTCAGGACATCCCTGCAAGAGAGGAACCGGTCCAACGCCGCACGATACCCCGCAGGGAGAGCTCCCTTCAGCCCAAATCCTCAAAAAAATCCGATGGTTTTTTTGCCGGCATCAGGAAATGGCTGGGCAAATATTTCTGATCCTTCTTTTTTATCCGCTGGATTTGTGACAACAAGCGATAACCATAATTTTTCAGCTTCATGAAATGGCAGCTATGCATTCATGCATGGACAGTATCAGGTTTTCCCTTGAACGAAAGATCAGGGAAGTGTTGTGTTAAGAGTGAAAAGAAACCGCACCGTAACCATGAAAGTATCCTTCCCGTATATTTATTCCAAAGTCCGGAAAATAAGTACCCGGGAAACCACCATGCCACGCGAACTTGATGACAAGGATATTGCAATACTCAAAAAACTTGCACCGGAATGCGGAGATCTGACCTGTTCTGGGTCCGGTCACACATTTCACTCGATACTTCCTCCAGTCTCCAACCATTTTGCAGAAGACAACACTGATTTTATTGAAAGGATTAACCGGCTCAGCGATGAAGAACTCACGTACGTAACCGATATGATCCATAAGGGAGAGGAGAGCATGGGGTGTCTCCCGGTGGAGGACGTGGAGGCTCTCGTGAAGATCGTACACGACCGTTTGTCGCCGGAAACTGCCAAAAGGGTCATCTCGGCGTATGAATCCGGCTATGGATGCGAACACTGATTCTTTTTTTATGAACGATATTGCCCCTTTTATCTCTGCACTTTGCAATCATTCGGTCCGGAAACGTGTAACGGCAGCGGCAGCCTTGGGAAAATCCGGAAATCACTCTGCAATTCCTCCACTGACAAAATCCCTGTCTGACCCGCATTTCAGAGTCCGTCTTGAAAGTGCACAGGCTCTCGGCAGGCTTGGTGAGGAGGAAGCCGTTGATGCCCTTATCTCTGCTCTCAGTGATCCTGATCCCGCGGTGCGGACAGCGGTAATCGCCGCAATCGGCAGAATACAGGACCGCCGGGCAGTTAATGCTCTTATCACCTGCCTGCGGGACAGCGATAGTTCCGTCAGGATCGGGGCTGCCGGAGTACTCGGAAAACTGGGAGATCACAGAGTGATTCAACCCCTGGAAACTCTCACCCAGGATCCCTTTGAGGATGTGCGGGACGCCGCATCAGATGCTCTCCGCAGGATCCGGAAATAGCAATCGTAGCCATCTTTTCCGTGTGGGATTCAGGGGTCCTGATCGCCAGCTCATCGTTCCGGAAGATCACCTGTCAACATCACCAGCGGATCAATGCTCTGCTAGAACCTTAACCATAATCATTCTGTTTCGACATCGTTACAGGTTATTTCTAGACAAAACACGGAATGGTCATGGCATAGCAGGTTACAGATCGTACCGGTTTGGTTGGGCACGTGTTTGTCTACAACAGGTAAGGTATTGATCCGGCAACCATGTTTGCAACCATCTCACTGCCTGCAGTTCTGATAGCCGTCATCGTTCTTATAAAAAACCTGAGTCTCTGGTCTGACTTCATGGATTCTTTTTCCTGGCACTGGTGAAAACCTCTTTTTCTTTACATGATCGACCCCCTTTTTGCCATCCCTGCCCGATCGGGTGGGCATTGCGATAGGATTGTCCTCTTTTCTTCGGGGATATCGCAAAAACCGTCTTGAGTGATTATCGCAATGCGGTACCTGTCATAGCGGCAGAGGCAGAGCGTGCGCGGAGCCCACGGGATCTTCAATCCGATCATGTCTCCAGAGCTTTTTTCTCCATAATCATTCTGCGTTCCCCCGCGTGAGGATTTTTATGGTTATATGCCGAACCACTGGTCGGGAAGTGTGAGACAATATTCGGGATCATTGAGGCAAAGGACTTAAAAAAGACCTTTGGCAGTACCACAGCCGTTGACGGGATAGCATTTTCCGTGAAAAAGGGAGAAGTCTTCGGATTCCTCGGTCCCAATGGTGCCGGCAAGACCACGACCATGAAGATGATAGCATGTGTCTCACCGAAAACCGCGGGGACACTCACCGTACTTGGCATGGACCCTGGAACAGCTCCGGCCGCGATCAAGGCAAGACTCGGGATTGTCCCGCAGGAGACAAACCTTGACCCTGATTTCACCTGTTATGGCAACCTTTTCATGTACGCCCGGTATTTTGATATTCCGGAGAAAACTGCTACGAAAAAAGCAGACGATCTGCTGGAATTTGTTCAGCTGACCGAGAAACGGGATGTGGTAGTGGAGAAGCTTTCCGGCGGAATGAAACGCCGTTTGATCCTTGCCCGCGCTCTTGTCAATAATCCTGACATCCTGGTCCTTGATGAGCCTACCATCGGGCTCGATCCGCAGGCCCGGCACCTGATCTGGGAAAAACTCCGAACTCTCCAGGTACAGGGAAACACGATAGTACTTACCACCCATTATCTCGATGAAGCGGCCAGGCTCTGCGACCGGCTCGTTATCATGGACAACGGCAGGATCCTTGTAGAGGGTGCACCCGCTGAACTCGTGAGAGACCATGCAGGACGCGAGATAGTAGAGGTAGAGAGGAGCGCGGAAGTCATCTCATGCCTCGAGGATCTGAATATTCCCTACGAATTGGCGGGTGATATGGTACAGGTTGTAACAGAATCTTCCCGCGATATCGCCAGGATCCTGCTCGACCGCTGCCATCCAGAGAAGGTTATCACGCGGCCGGCAACGCTTGAGGACGTATTCCTGAAACTGACCGGGAGGAAACTCCGGGAGTGACCATGCCGCATATTATGGCAATTCCCTCGGTGAGCCGGCGAGCCATAAAAGTATGGTACCGCAACCTGAGCGTGTTCAGAAAAACATGGCTGGTGAATTTTTTTCCCCCGCTGGTTGAAGCAATCCTCTACCTGTTTGCCATAGGACTGGGTATCGGGACCTATGTGAAGGATATCGATGGTATCCCGTACGTGACATTTATAGCCCCTGCGATACTTGCCATTGCCGTGATGAATTCTGCGTTCTTCGAATGTACCTACGGGTCGTACGTCCGCATGTATTACCAGAAAAGTTTTGATGCCATGATCGCAACACCGCTCTCGATCGAAGATGTAATCGCGGGCGAACTCCTCTGGGGTGCCACCCGAAGCGTGATCTATGTTGTCATCATGCTGCCGGTACTCGCTATATTCGGCGTAATCTCCCTGCCGATTGCATTGTTTGCCATTCCCCTTGCTTTCATGGGAGGGCTGATGTTTGCAGGTATCGCTATGTGCTTTACAGCGATCACCCCCGGTATCGATACCCTGAACTATCCCGCGTTTCTTTTCATTACACCCATGACCCTCTTCTCAGGGACTTTCTTTCCGCTCACCCTCCTGCCGGCAGCCCTCCAGTATGTAGCACTGGCCCTGCTGCCGCTCACCCACCTCGTGGCAATCATGAGGATGTTCACGCAGGCAGCAGTCTCCCCACTCCTGTTACTGCACCTTGCATGGATTATTATAGTCACGGTTCTCAGCTGCATTGCTGCCATCAACCTGATGCAGAAACGGCTGATTCTGTAATTGATGAAGAATTCCTATGCACGGGAACTGAAATTTCCTGCAGTCGTATTTTAAACCACAAGAAGAGAGAGAGGAAATGCCCTGATCCTTCGCTTGGAGATATACCTGATGTTCTGTCATGACATGCTTGGAGTGGGTGTTCCGGTTCAAATTTTTGTCCACGGTTGGTCTTATTCACCCGGTCTCCCACCTGCCGGACCTGACACTCTTTCATGAAGGATTGATAAGTTTTGGGTCTGATTCTCATCTGTGGGATGAGTGTAGTTTCCACCCACATGCACCAGTGTCCCGGCAAGAGTGGGCCGGCTCTTTCTGAATATTTTAAGAACAAAGAGAACTTCGTCCTCTACAGTCTGCTGTTCAACGATTCCGGCAACATAACCATGGTCAGAGAACAGTGCCTGCACCTCGGATAGGCCGGTCAGCGACGATATCAGGAGCAGGATTCTGCCTTCTGGCGCAAGCACCTCGTCTATCGTCAGGGCAAATCGTTCTATCACTGAACGCCCACTCTCACCTCCGTCAAGGGCATACTCAAGCCAGTCGTTCATGCGCTCTTCCGGTCCTGTCGGCAGGTACGGGGGATTGAAAAGAATCAGATCAAATGCGCACCGAAGTCCGCGGACAAGATCGGTCCGGACCACCTCAATACCTGCCCGGCGTGCACACAGGACGGCGTGGGGATTGATATCGGTTGCAACAACATCTGCCAGAGTCGCAATCTCCCGTGAGATGATGCCGGAACCGGTCCCGACCTCCAGTACGCGGTCAGCGGCTTTCACCTCCTTTCTGGCTGCTTCGAGCAGGAGATACGTATCGGTTTCAGGCTGGTACACCTGCATGGGATCGTAAGGCATGGTTAATAACTTGTTACAGGATTTGTTCTCCGCCATAAAATTAAGTGAGATCATTTGCCAGTGGCAATCTGCATCCATAAACTCACCGGCAGTTTAAATCAGAAATTATCTGTTTCAAGCTTTGTAGAACTGTTCTTTCTGTTGAAAAAATTCCCCATGGCCTCATCCCAGTAATTCATGGTGACGAAGCACATTGCATAAAGGGCAAAGCCCATGGGGGCATCATCAGAGAAAAAATGAATTCCAAGGGGGGGAGTTTTTCATAAAAAGATTCCATAAAAACAGGAGAGTGTATGATATGCAAAGAGTTATTTGCGATGAGGATATCCCTGGAGTTCTGAAACGGACAACCCGGTTACCCTGTTATTGTATCATGGAATATCCCCTTTTCTTTGTCGGAGATATATCGTGAATAATTCCGGCGGGCAAGTTCCGGCAGGGTATTGGCATAACAGTACGTGCAACGGTGCAGGCAGGTGGAATACTGACCGATATCCTTGGACGCGATACACCGGCAGGTATTCCGCTGGCCCGGGTCCTTCAGCCATCGCGATGGATCGACTGTGGTTCCCGTCCCGTCAAGAGCCCGCTGGTCATCCGGCCGTAGGAAATCCATGAGTTTTTGGTCATTGCCAAACTCCTGCATCATCAGGTCATAGCTGATGCACTGTCCCCTTCCAATCCCGAAACGGGAGAGATCGCGTCCTTCCGCACAGGCAGTCAGGGTTAATCCCCACCGCCGGTTCAGGGAAGCAAGACCTGAACAGAACACCTCTTCTTCATAATCGGTAAATTCACGGGCACCTTCAGCCCCCGAAGCCTGCAGGTTGCGCCCGATGTTCGTATATTTTTTAATATCAACGAAGCTGAAGACCAGCCTCTCCGTCCAGGGAGCAATACGGTCACCGATGCTCCGGACCTTCTCCAGAAGATCATCTATGGTAATGTTATCTGCAAGGATAAGGGGATCAAACCTCCAGACAACACGGCCTTTCCCGATGCAGCGGGAGAGCTGTCTGAATGTCTCAATACGCTCCCTGACCGGAGGGACACCCGGTTCGAACCTCTCGGCATCGTAATCATTTAATGTGAAGAGGAAAAAGTAGCGATATCCGGACCGGTCGAGGGTTTCAAGATGCGGAAAAAAAGGTGCAGGGTTCTTTGTCCAGAATACAAATACCCGGGTTTTTTCAAAAGTTACATAGAGCGGACAGCCTCCAAACGGGCTCTTCCACTGTACGTACCCTGCAGCAAGACGCGTCATGAACCAGTCGCTATAAAACGCGGGTATGTCGGTCGAGCGACTGGCAGAAACAACCAGCGGGGCAACTGCTTCAACCCTGCTGGTCCTTAACGGATCTCCCGGATCTGTTATTGTCAACGGGATCTTATCCCAGCCTTTCCATCGCATGACAGATCACAAAAAGTCCTTGTCAGGATACCGGACGTATGAATTGAAAAAAGTTGCCTGAATCATATCTTTACGGTTTTCAGGGAATATTGCTGATCGTGGCAAAATCTTCCAGATACAACGCCTCTGGCCTGCTGGTGAGGATCTCGGCCGGCAGCCCGGCAAGCGCTCTCTCTACCCAGACGGGAGAGAGCATGCTGCCTGCCGAACCTTTCAGGCAGTTACGCACGGTCTTCCTTCGGTGGGAGAAGAGCGCCCGGACCACATCCGCATAAAGGTGCCGGTCATTGATAGGAAAGATCGGTTGGCGGGGAAATAGTTTCACTACCGTAGAATGCACCTGAGGACGGGGGGAGAAGCACTGGGGCGGCAGGCGGAAACAAGTCTGTACCGCGGCATAGGTCTGTACCATGATGGACAGGCGCCCGCAGTCCTTGGTCCCCGCCTTTGCAACCATCCGCTCAGCAAACTCGCTCTGATACATCAGGACTGCAACGGAAAAACCTGCTTGCAGGAGCCGGAAAGTTATCTTCGAAGATACAGAATACGGCAGATTGGAAACAGAAAGATCGAATGCGGGGATCTCGCACCGGGTTGCATCACCATGCTGCACCGTGAGCTGCCCCCGGGCAATTTCGAGGGAAAAGGTATCAGTGAGCTGTTCGCAGAGGATACCGTCAAGTTCGATCGCATGGACAAGTGCACCCCGGTCCAGCAGGGCACGGGTGAGCGCCCCGTTACCCGGCCCGATCTCGAGAACCCGCCTGCCCTTTACATCTTCCAGATCCGCGATGCGGTTAATCGCATGCGGATCGATAAGGAAGTGCTGGTCATGATATGCTTTCATCGCGTTGTGAAGACGTGGTATTTTACATCTTTGTCCTGGAGCTCTTCCAGGATACGGGCCAGAATCATCTTCTCGGGGTGAGGGATCGATTTGATCCTGGCCGATATGTCGGTAAAACTATTAAACGGTTTTTTATTGCGTTCCTCGAGAATCTCCCACATCAGCTTCTTTCCGATTCCCGGGAGCAGATGGAGCATGTGAAGTTTTGGCGTGATAGAGATAGCCTTGTTGAAGAATGTGACAAAGTCCTGCTCGCGGCTTTTTATCACTTCTTCAATAACAAAGGGAAGCTCCCCCCGGGCTGTGTGTGTCAGATCAGCATAACCGATACGGCGCTTGACTCTCTCTATCTTATCTCGCTCGGCATCTCCGATATATACATTTTCGTGCAGATCAATCACTGCAGTTGATTTCGGGACGAGCTCGAGAAGCTTGAACTGCTCTGTTCCCATAGCCTGCACAACCGGCTCGCGTTTAAAAGCGGGGCGGTGGTCCTCGACATGCCCCTTCATGAGCACATCCAGTACGATCGCATTTACCTCTTTTTTCTCAGCCTTCATGTGCCACACCTCAGAAGTGTGTTGTTACCAGCTCGATGATCCTATCAATTTCTTCAGGGGTGAGTGTGAAGCGTTCCTTGGCAAAGATTGCTCGTACCTCATCGCGGGTCTTTGGCATTATATTTGCGATGCGAAATGCTATCTCGGGCTTCATCTTTTCCATCTGTACAAGCTGGGAAACAAGGTCTCTCGATTTTTCCGGGGTTGTTTTTGCAAGCTGATTGGCATGCTCTATACTGCGCCGGAACTCATATGATGTTTCCTTCTCGGCGGCTATCCTTTCCGCTTCAACACCTGACAATACGGCACGCATTTCCGGGAGCGTAACCTTTTCTTCGCTAATGATACCCTTGACTTTCATGCCAATCACCTGACAGAGGATTTACCTTTGTGCTTTTAGATGTTGCGGTCTTGCTATGACGATTTTATCGGCGTTGCCGTCACGGATTGTGAGCATCCACGCGCGCCCACGCTGACCAAGGACAGTTCCTGTCAGGCCGTGGAAACGGCGGTGGGGCATACCCTTCTGGACGCTGGGATTACAGACAATGTGCACCCGGTCCCCAATCTCAAATCTCTGGATAACGCAGGTGCACGGTGGCAGCCCTCGTTCTCTTAAATCTTTCTTGAATTTATACCGTGTTTTCTTTCTTGGACCATTGTGATGTGCCATGTCATTCTCCCTCCTTTGCTCCATCCACCTGTGTGACATCGAGGCTGGTGACGTGAGCTTTTCTCTTCAGGATCTCGGCTAGACTTGGGATGGTTCTTCCGCCGTCCCCGGATATGAGTTCTTTGATGTAGAGCCCGGCTTCGCCCAGGACTTCGACGATAAATCTGCCGTCCTGTTGCCCGGCGAACCCGATATCCAGGACTTTCCGCTCCCGGATTTTATCTGCTCTCCGGTGAGCAACCCTCTCGGGCGTGCGCTGGTATATTGTGACGCCCTTTAAGGATTTCAAGGCATTTGCGAACTCATCCATTGATAATTCGCCATCAACCTCGACCAGGATCCTGTATTTTTTATGCGCTTTGTTTGATTTAAGGGTTTCCACTTCAGCACGCTCAGCCCAGCGCTTTATTGCGACAGAAACCCGCCCTTCCGCGGTCCGGTTAATCTCTGCTTCGAGCACGGTAAGATCGATGGAACGTTTTTTCGGAGCAACAACTTCAAGGATAAATGGCCGCCCGGTTCCGACCATCCGGGCATCGATATCCTCGCGTCCTGCACCGTGCAACACGGCATTTTCGGCATCGAACATCTCAATAACCGGTCTGCCAATCAGCTCTTCTACTGAATCAAGGTACTGGGCGCCGGTATAGTTGCATTTCTCACAGCCCTTCCCTTTGCAGGCCCGGCAGTCCCAGTGGGTCTGAGGGATGCCCCGCTCAAATTTCTGGTACCGGCCATAGAAGAAAACCGAGTTGACCTGTATCTCGACAATCCCTGTAGTTGCATCAAGGATGATAACCACGTCAGGTTTTTTAAAATCAACAACTTTACTGATCCGTGCAGAAACTGCTTTGCCAACTTCCCGGTTAACCTCCGATTTGAAAGGTTCCGGGTCTGCAAGCGAGAGGTCGCTCCAGACCATCTCCTCGTTCTCGGCGATCAGCGGAGGTACGCGGCAACCAACAAGTAGGGTGGAAAACTCCAAACCGCTGACTGCCTCCTCAACCCGGCTGGCCCATTCAGGAACATTTTCAAAGAAATTTCCACAGACCCAGCAGGTTCCGGAAAATGGAATATATGGCTTGTTCTCGGCAATGGCAAGGGCGATCTTCAGGCTTCTCCCGCGTTCATCGTTGGAAAGCCCGTGGGAGCGTTTCCCAAAGAACCTCCCGAGGCAGTGGTCACAGGTTTCGCCATAGGTCAGGATTGCCTCTACTTGTTCGATTATCTCCATCCTATGGTCCTCCGGTCCATCTCATTATGAACTAAGGTTATCGTGTGATCGGCATGCAGGCACTTCGGACCCACAGAGTACCGGGGGCAATTTCGGATCATGGTTTCCTCGCGTTCTGTGAAGTTCATGTGGTCCGAGAGCAGGAACGCATCCGGCAGGCTGACAGCATTCCGCACATCAGTTCCCTTCTCGTCCAGGACGGCAAATACATGTTCGGACATGAGCCGTTCAAGACCACCTTTCCGGATAAAGACCCCTTGTGAAGCCTCGCGAAACTCGCTCCCGCAGGGTGTATCAATGACCTTTTTTATCAGGGCTGCCGCACTCCGTTCATCGGGCGAGAGCGACCGCACCAGGGTACCGGAGAATTTTACAGTCTTTGGCCCTGCAGGCTCACCGCACAGGACCAGGTAGCAGTCCGCATCCCTGCGCAGGTCGTGCGAGAGGAAAAGTGCAGCGTTCACGCACCGGCAGAGCACATCCATCCGGCCGCCGCTTCCCGGCAGATCATTGAGCGAGAAACCTCCATCGGTTCGGGCAAGGTGCCCGATGATCGCAAACGAGGTCATCTTACTACATTCCGGAGAAGCGTTTCATCAGGCGCTGCATATTGAATTTCCCGCCGCTCGCGCCCCGTAGACCCTTAAGGGTCCGCTGCATCATCTTGTAATACTTCAGGAGTTCCCTGACCTCCTCCAGAGTTACTCCCGCCCCGTGGGCAATCCGCTGAATGCGGGAACTGTTGATAAGCGACGGATCGTCAAGCTCGGTGGGCGTCATCGAGTCCATGATGATCCGGTAGCGAACCATCTTGGTACTGGTCACATCGTAAACGCCCTCAGGGAGTTCCATATTTCCGAGCGGGAGCATCCCCATGATCTGTTTTAAGGGTCCCATTTTATTCAGGGCCTCGAGCTGTTTGTACATGTCGCGGAGGGTGAACTTGCCCTTCAGCATCGCATTCATATCCACATCCTCCGGTTTGAGGGCCTCGCTCGCCTTTTCCATCAGTGATTTGAGATCCCCCATCCCCAGCAGACGGGAAATAAAGCTGTCGGGATCGAACCGCTCAAGGTCCTCAATCGTCTCACCGCTTCCGATGAAAGCAATCCCGCTCCTGGTCTCGGCCACTGCAGACATGGCACCACCTCCTTTTGCGGTGCCGTCCATCTTCGTAATTATAACAGCGTCAATGTTAATAGCCTCGTGGAAACGCCGTGCCTGTTCGCTTGCCTGCTGACCGAGAGCCGCGTCGATCACAAGCCAGCGGTGGGTCGCTTTTGTGAGGTTGTTTAAATCAATAATCTCCTTGATCAGATCCGCCTCAAGTGCATGCCGCCCCTGCGTATCGATTATGATCAGTTCCTGCTCTTTTAACGCTGCGAGCCCTTCTCGTGTGATCTTCAGAGCGTCCTTCTCCTGTGGGTTGCCATGACAGGGGACATGAATCCTGGTACACAGGGTCGAAATCTGGTCATAAGCCCCGGGTCGGAAGGTATCGGCACAGATAACGCCTACCTTCATCCCTTTCTTCTGGAAATAACGGGCAAGCTTGGCTGTCGTGGTTGTTTTGCCGCTCCCCTGCAACCCGGCCATGAGGATAGTCTGGGGTTCGAGCTTGACATCTGTCGAAGTCCAGACCAGCCGAACGAGTTCCTGATAAACGATGCGGAGCATGTGCTCGCGTACCGTCATGCCCTTGAGGGGTTCTTCCTCAAGGGAACGGGTTCGCACGGCTTTGGAAAGATCCATGACGAGCTTGACATTGACATCAGAGGATATCAGAGCCCGCTGGAGGTCCTTGACCAGCTCATCGACCGCAGCCCGGTCGATCACCGTTTTGCCGGCAAGTTTCTTGAGCGCATCCTTGAGGGATGATGAAAGTCCGTCAAGCATCAGGCATCACCCAACAAATCCTCAACAACTTTTGCCGGTTCAAAAGGAGCTATATCATCGTATGACTGGCCGGTGCCGATGAACATGAGCGGTTTTCCGATGGTGTGAGCAATGGAAATCGCTGCCCCGCCCCGTGAGTCCATGTCCACCTTTGTGAGGACGACTGCGTCCGCCCCGATTGTCTTGTCGAACTCGGCTGCCCTAGTCACGGCATCATTGCCTGCGACCGCTTCATCCACATACACCACGAGATCGGGTTTCATAACACGCTTGATCTTGTCGAGCTGGCTCATCAGGTTTGCCTTGGTATGGAACCTCCCCGCGGTATCGGCAAGGACTACATCAATCTTATGCGAATTGGCATACTGGACAGCATCAAAAAGCACTGCTGACGGGTCACCACCTTCGGGGTGCTGGATGATCTTAATTCCCAGCCGTTCGGCATGGACACCAATCTGCTCCACGGCACCGGCGCGGTATGTATCGCCGGCACCGATCACAACGGAGTACCCCTGTTTTTTCAGGTAAGCTCCGATCTTAGCGACCGTAGTGGTCTTCCCGGTCCCGTTTACACCGGTGAAAAGGATCCTGACAGGCCGGGGGCGGGAACGGACGTAATCAAGGAGATCGAAACCCGTGCCCAGCACCTCAAGCAGCGCTTCTTTGAGCGCACCGACCACGAGGGAATCAACGGACGTGCCAATCCTGCGGTGTTTTCCAACCAGTATCTTTCTCACGTGAGCGATGATCGCATCCGTTGCCGGGAGAGCCACATCGCTTTCGAGAAGGGTGAGTTCCAGTTCAGCAAGCGCATCGGCAATATCCCGCTCTGAAACTATCAGCTCGTGCTCGATGAGAAGAACCTTGAATTTATCAATAATAGTTGGCTGTGCGGGAAATTCCGTAGGAGCGTCGGGCTCTTCCTTCTCCATGACCTTTTCCTGATGCATGCCACCGGAACCGGCACCAGTCGGAGCTGTGATGACGGTCTGGATACTTGAGCCCAGCCGGTTCCGGGCAGCCTGCAGCTTTGCTTTGAGTCCCCCGAACATAGATTGAGGGTCCCCACGTTATTCCTGACCCGCAGCCATCGACTGCTGGTAGCCGGCCTCAAGCCTTTTATTGATCTCGTTCATCTGAGAGCGGAGACGGTCAAGGGTTTCGGTCACCTTCTTCTCGGAGGCTTCCATCTCCATAATCCGCTCTTTTAAGTACTCGATCGCATCCTTGTTCGGGCGTCCGACAACAACCTCGGCACCGATCGCGAGCATGACGTTATCCGGCTCAAGGATTTTTGCACGAACACTCGCACCGCCACCAATCTGGAGGAGAACTACTCCGTCCTCTGATGCCATCATACCTTCAAGGGCTTCGATAGCTGCATGTGCCTCCATCCGTCCGTTTTCCAGCATTTCCAGCTGGCTCATAAAAATCTCTGCCTGCTGTCCGTATTCCTTCAGATAATGCTGAAGCGTCATCAGTTCGCGCTGATCCATTGGTTGCATTACATCTGCCAAAATTTGCCACCCCTGTTTTTGGACTCGATTAAAATAATCCTGACTCCTGATATGTATGTCCTCCGGTATCATAAATACATCATGGTGAGCCGGCAGCCTGCGGCTGAATGGGGATAATCGGAAGTTAGTCCAAGTAAAAAAACAACCGGAAGGATAAAAACGGAAAAAGAACCCAGGACGGGTCGTTTTTATTATGTTTCACGTCATACATATCAGTACAGGCTATAGGGTCTGAGGAGGCGTATGATGGAATTCAAAAACAAGGTTTTGATCATCGGATATGGCGCTGTCTGCAAGTGCATGTTCCCAATCCTGCTCCGACATGTAAACATTCCCCTGAACCATATCACCATCATTGACTTCAAGGACAAATCTGCAGATCTCAAGGCCTGGACCGCAGGCGGGCTCCGGTTCCGCAAGAAGAAGATTACCCAGAAAAACCTGACCGATGTCCTCTCGGAATACCTTTCCCCGGGGGGCCTTCTGATTGATGAGGCGTGGAACATCGACACCTGCGATATTGTGCAATGGTGCCATGATAACGAGGTTCTCTATGTCAACACCTCGGTTGAAGCTTGGGATCCCGATGCTACCTTTGCAACGGCAACCCCGTATGAAAAGACCCTGTATTATCGCCAGATGAAGCTCATCGAGCTGACGAAGGATTGGGAAGATGCAACAACGTGTGTCGTCGACCATGGAGCAAATCCCGGACTCATATCACACTTTGCCAAACACGGTCTTGTCAACATTGCGGAACAGATGATTGTTGATGATATTGCAAAAGATCCGGATTTGCTCTGGCACCTGATCAAAGAGCAGGACTTTGCCCGCCTCGCCATGGAAGTTGGCATTAAGGTGATCCATTGTTCGGAGCATGACACCCAGATCTCCCGGTATCCCAAGAAAGTTGGTGAGTTTGTCGGGACCTGGTGCATCGAAGGACTGAGAGAGGAAGGCGTTGCCCCGGCGGAGATCGGCTGGGGCACGCACGAGAAGACACTCCCCCCCCTTGCTATCATACCACCGACCGGACCAAAAAACGGTATCCTTATCCCCAAGATGGGGATCAACACATGGGTCCGGTCCTGGATTCCCAACCAGGAGATTATTGGCATGGTCATCCGGCACGGAGAAGCTTTTGGCATTTCCCATCGCTGGACGGTCTGGAAAGGTGACAAGCCGGTCTATCGTCCGACCGTCCATTACGCTTACATGCCGTGCGATGCCACGATTGCATCCATCCAGGAGTTGCGCGCCCGTAATTACAAGCTCCAGCCCAAACTACGGATCATGAACGACCGGGAGATCGTTTCCGGGTCTGATATCCTCGGGGCGCTCCTGATGGGCCATCCCTACAAATCTTGGTGGACGGGTAGCATCCTCTCTATCGACGAGGCGAAGAAACTCGCTCCGGGAGAAAACGCCACAACCATCCAGGTCGCTCTCGGAGTTGTCAGTGCAGTGATGTGGATGATTGACAATCCCAAGGCGGGTTTCTGTCTCCCTGACGATCTCCCACACGAGTTTGTGCTGGATATCGCAAAACCGTATCTCGGTGAATTCTGGTCAGGCCCATCAGACTGGACGCCACTCAAGAACCGCGTGGTCTATTTTAAGGAGAACCCTGAGAACAATTATGACTGCGAGGATATCTGGCAATTCAAAAACTTCATATTCGTGCAATAAATCAATCATATAATGACAAAAACTGCGGTTGACACCAAAAAGAGACGGAAGAAAAAAGGGATAGAGCAAACCCCGGTCCACCACATCGGGAACGTAAGTAAAAAACTCTTACAGGAGCTTGCTGCAAAACACGGCACTCCAATTTTTGTTATCGATCATGAGAAACTCCGGGAGAATTACCGTGAGTTCAAGCGTCATATGCCTGATGTACAGGTATATTTTGCAGTCAAGGCTAATTCGAATGCCGAGATTGTTAAGACCCTGTATGATATTGGTTGTAGTTTCGATGTGGCATCCATGCCAGAGTTTATGATCGTGTACGAAAATATAAAACACCTACCCAAAAAAGAGCGGCAGGAATACATCTGGGACAAGATCATTTACGCCAACACAATCAAACCGATTGAGACTCTGGAGGCGCTGGACAAGTACAATCCCCTCGTCACATTCGACAACCACCATGAAATACTTAAGCTCCGTGACCACGCCCCCCATGCAGGGCTCGTTCTCAGGATCCGGGTGCCCAACACCGGTTCTATTGTCGAACTGTCATCCAAATTCGGCGCCCACCCGGGGGAAGCGGTGGATCTCATCATTGAAGCATTTGATAACGGTCTTGTTGTGGAAGGTTTAAGCTTCCATGTCGGGAGCCAGTGCACCAACTTCGAGAATTACATGCAGGCACTCCAGATATCGGCAAATATTATAAAAGAAGTGGAAGACCGGACCGGAAGGAAGATCCGCATCCTTGACATTGGCGGCGGGTTCCCGGTGAAATACCACCCGGGAATCCGATCCATACGTACACTCGCCAAGAAACTGAATACTGAGATCAGGCGGTTGTTCCCAAAAGACATGCAGATCCTTGCCGAACCGGGCCGGTTCCTTGTTGCTAACACCTGCACTCTGGTTTCAAGGGTTGTCGGCAAGGCAGTCCGGGACGACAAACCCTGTTATTATATCAATGACGGGGTTTACCACACCTACTCGGGCCAGGTTTTTGATCACATCAATTACCCGGTGCTGCCCTTTAAAAGAGGGGAAACCCGGATTTCCGCAGTCTTCGGGCCGACCTGCGATGCCTTTGACACCATCACGCTCTCTGCCGAACTTCCCGATCTCGAGATTGGCGACCTGGTATACTCAGAAAACATCGGGGCATATTCTCATGCCTCATCCACATATTTTAATGGTTTCCCACCGGCGCAGGTTGTGCATATCAACAAGTGATCAAGATTTTTTTTTAGAGAAATCTCGCCATTTTGTTTCACCAATATGAAAAAATTAACCCTCACCTCTAATTACCATTCAGCGAGGCCCATTAATTGCTTCTTTGACCGAAATCCCAAAGAAACAACGAGCACGACCAAAGTACATTCGCCAAGTTTTTTGATGTTCTCGTAACGTTCCTGTAATGCAAAATCGACAAGGTTTTACATAGCCGTCCTTTGTCGTACTTAGAGAAAGTACTAACGGTCACAAGGAGGTTTTTTAAGAATTCTCGATTATTCGGGTAATCTAATATTGGAGGCATTTCTCGCTTGATTGATCAATTGAAAATGGAGGGTTTTAATCTCTTTATTACCTGCCAGAGAAAAAGCGTCTGTTTTTTTTGGTATGCCGTGCCCGCACTCAACAACCCCCTTTGGAGAAGGTAACTGGACTAGAACTCAAGGTGAACACGGAGTCTCGTGGCATCTGTGTTGATCCATTTAATATTCTGGACCAAAGGGACAAAAACCGTTTAAAACCGGCTCTCTATCCTCTCCCCACCTTGCAGACGGAGGCGGTTGTGATGCAGGACTGACAACTCAGGGAGTCAATCGTGATGAGATCCGCGATGTAGGTGTGAATTTGCATACGGCTGCTGTCAGGTCAGGAACAGGTTGTATGATGTATGGGCTCGATACCAGAAGGCCTCTTCCGGAAAAAATCAGGAAGATTATCCCCCTCTTCCTTGTCGTGAATAAAAACCATGAACGAATCAGGTTTCCATCCGTGAGCATTGAACAGATCAGGACGACAAGGTAAACATAGTTTTCCTGATATCTTTCTGATTTGGCTTATAACAAATTAAAAAACTTTAAATGAGTCTTTATCGTAATTATTATAAAAACGCAATCTTTATCATTACATTATTGCAATATCGTACCACCTGATATGCACGAGATGAAAAATTGACAGCAATTGTGTATCATAAGGTCCGGCGAACCTCTTGGCGGCATTTACGTCATACCTATCTTGTCGACATCGGGTCTATGATTGATGTTCAGCTGATGGAGGTATCGAAGCTCTACGAGAATTGTCTTCTCGATCCTCCCTACCCCAGGACACGCTTTTTTGAGATCGAGATCGATGAGCAGCGGGACAATAAAATAAATACAGCAATCTTCCAGAATATTGTTCCGGTTCATGCAAAACAGAACTCCAACTGGCATTTCCTGAGATCCCTCATTAGACCGGACAGTTGGGCTGTCACGGAGAGGATCCATTTCCCCACTGACATTGGCGAAGCCCAGTGGCTGTATACCGATGATTTCAATATACTGTTCCTCTCATCCGGTGGCAGGCATGATCTGGACATGCTCGTGAACCTTATTACCGGCAAGCTAAATACGATTGTTCAGTCGTATCATTCAGGTAAACGAATACCATCGGAATTCGAGAATCAGCTTGCCTGTCGCACCGCAATCAGGTCGATATTTTCAGAGGGGATTGACAGAGCCTTCCGCGATGCGGCGGTCTATCGCGATTTCGGACTGCTTGAATCAGCACACGAAAAAAAGAATTTACAATTCCCATCTGGCGCTGAGATATGCAGCCATCATGGCTGGGCGAGGGTCAGTCCGGAACAGGCCGCCCATCTGCATGTGGACATCGATGAAATTGAAGACCTTAGAGATACAAGCTGGCTCACCGCCTGACGTGGCAGTTCTCCTTTCCATAATACTAAGGTAATCTGAATTTATCGCGAGACGAGCAGCTGCTGGGAAATCTCAAATTAATAATAACAATCAAGGAAAAGGGAAAAAGGAGGGATGTCAGAAACCTATTTTTCTGACCGCTTCTTGAACAGGGCTTTACTGAAACGATCGATGAACCCTTCTTTGACTTCGACGGTTGCTTCCTCCTTGTATGCAACACCGACAAGGTCTGAAGCAATCCGTTTGATGGCTTTCGATGCCGGGGAGGTTGGGAACTTGATAACAATCGGGGTCTTAACCGAGGCTGCACGGCGGACGTTGCTGTCTTCGGGGATTATCCCGAGCACCTTGACACCGAGGACCTTTTCCATCTTCTTGGTAATTATATCGGTCTTGCTCTGGTCAACCCGATTGATAATAGAACCAAGGACATGCCCGCCAACAACTTCTGTCAGAATCTTAGTTTTCAGGGCATCAACAATGGACGAGAGTTCCGGGTTCACAACAAGGATGACTTCGTCAGCAACAGCAAGCGGAACCACTCCGTCTTTGCTGATACCAGCGGGGGCGTCGATCAACAGGAATTCACAACGTTTTACGATTTCTCCCATTACATCCCGTATCCTATCCGGGTCAGCCTGTTGGAATCCCTGCAGCGAGATACCACTCGGAATTACCTTCAGTCCTGCCGGGCCTTCATAGATTGCTTCATTGATATCGCCTTTTCCTGCAAGAATCTCATGCAGAGTGACCGGCGCGTCCTGCAAACCGAGTATGAGGCCCACGTTTGCCATGCCGATATCCGCATCCATAAGGTAGGTCTCTTTGCCCAACTGGGCGAGCATAGTTCCGAGGTTAACAGAAAAAGTTGTCTTCCCCGTCCCGCCTTTTCCGGAAGCGATTGTATAAACCTTGACCATTGAACACCCTGTAGTGATACGTATTTCTATTGGATTTATATAAGATTACTGGAATTTTCTTATATCGTGTTATATCCACTTGTTTAAAATAGCTTTTGTATCGTTCTTGATCCGGTTCTGGGTCTCCCACCTCATACCTTCCTTTGTCCGCATGATGCCTGTAAGCTCGGATCCTTTATGGTTCAAGCTGAACAGCACAACACCCCCCGGCATTTTACCGGCAAATTTCCCACTGTACCTTGCAGCATCTTCCTGAGCCATTGTGTCAATGGATGACGCGAAAACGAGGCCGTCAGAAGTGGCAATCGTGAACGAATCGAGAGAATACTTCATCACGATTGCAGCAAGGCTCTGGCCGAGATCCTGACAGTTTTCCGTGACATCAATATCCAAGATAGGAGTGGCGTACTGCTGGTGCTGGGGGGATTTTGTTGGGGTTGGTGAGGTAATGGGAATGGGTTTTGCCGAAGGCTGGTAATCGAGACGCTGCCTCCGTACACGTCCCTCTTCTGCAGATCGCGCTTTTTTAGCTTTTCTCATGAACAGGATGGCTGGGATAAGGATGATTGTCAGGACAACGATGATAAAGAGAATCGTGTTTTCTATGCCAGGAATGAGTTGGGTAATAAAAAATCCCCCTTTTTTCAGCGCTCCATCAGGTGGTCAAGATGGAGCTGCTTGATGATAGTCTTACAGTCTGTGCGGATCTTATCGGTTACATTCTCAATGTCCATTGATTCAAAAGTATCGAGGTCATCTTCGAAGGGGCCGGTGTCATGGTCTTTTTCGGTTGAGTCCTTTTCTTCGCTGCGAGGTGGTGAATCCCGCAATGGTGGCGATGGGTGAACCGGAGCCGCGACTGTTTTGGAAAACAGGTATGGGTTCAGTGGTGGG
>ERZ795054.1290-NODE-1290-length-24550-cov-4.495938_pt1 | contig 24550 bp, 23 predicted proteins | sample MGYA00375138_ERZ795054 | MGnify/ENA primary metagenome ERZ795054 (study PRJEB30183, sample SAMN05720215) | anaerobic digester metagenome | isolation source: active sludge of municipal wastewater-treating anaerobic digesters | place: USA | collected 2014-12-23 ... | reverse complement strand
GCCTTCAAACAAAAGGAAAGCGCGCTTGTGTTTGCGGCGGGATTTCTTGCCAATCTCGGCATTTTGACGGTTTTTGCCGGAAAAGGGGACGTCATTATCATGGACAAACTCTGCCACGCCTCACTGATCGACGGGGCGAGGCTTTCCGGGGCCGAGATCCGCGTTTTTCCTCACAAAAATTATGAAAAATGCGAAGAGCTCCTGAAAAAATGCACGGCGCGGCGGAAACTTCTTGTCACGGAAAACGTTTTCGGGATGGACGGCGATCGGGCAGACCTTAAAGAGCTGGCGCGCCTTAAAAAAAAATACGGCGCGTTTCTCATCGTGGACGATGCGCACGGCACAGGTGTATTCGGCAAAAATGGTTCCGGAGCCACCACTCTTTTTTCAAAAAGCATCGACATCATCATGGGAACGCTTTCCAAAGCCATTGGGGGGCTCGGCGGGTTCGTGGCGGCAGATAAAGACCTGATCGGCTATTTGACCAATTTTGCCCGGCCGTTCCTTTTTGCAACGGCCCTCCCGCCCGTCCTTTGCGAATCCGCACACGAAGCTTTCTGCGTGATCGAAGAAGAGCCGGCGCTTGTTAAAAAACTCTGGGCGAATATCCGCGAAGTCCATCAAAGGCTTACGAAGCTCGGGTTCCGGCTCGCGGAGCCCGAATCCGCGGTTCTGCCCGTGATCCTTGGCGACGAAAAAAAAGCGATGGAAGCGTTCGAAAAACTGCTCGCCCTGGGGATTTTTATTCCCGCCATTCGCTATCCGACCGTTCCTAGAGGCAAAGCCCGCCTCCGCATCACCGTCTCCGCCGCGCATACGGAAAAAGACATCCAAGGTCTTTTTGCGGCGTTCAAAAAAATAAAAATGGAAAAAAGCTAAGGAATGGACGCAAAAAAACTCATCTCCAAAGATAAGAAATATATCTGGCATCCTTTCACGCAGATGCGTGACTGGCAATCCGAAGAAGTCCTGGTCATCGAAAAAGGGAAGGGCTCTTACCTTTATGATACGACCGGCCGGAAATATCTGGACGGCGTGTCGTCGCTTTGGTGCAATGTGTTCGGGCACCGCGTGAAAGCGATCGACCGGGCCGTCAAAAAGCAGCTCGGAAAGATCGCGCACACGACTTTCCTCGGCTTGACCCATCCCGCCGCCATTGAGCTTGCGGAAAAACTCATTCAGATCTCGCCTAAGGGACTCGCTCACGTTTTTTATTCCGATTCCGGCTCCGAAGCCGTTGAGGTCGCGCTTAAAATGGCGTTCCAGTACTGGCAGCAGCGGGGCAATACGAAAAAAAAGCGTTTCGCCAAACTCACGAACGCTTATCACGGCGACACGCTGGGCTCCGTGAGCGTCGGCGGGGTCGACCTTTTTCATCAGATCTATAAACCGCTTCTTTTTGACACTTTTGAGATGCCGTCGCCTTACCGCTACCGATGGCCTACGGGCGACGACCCGGGAAAAGTCAAAAAAGAATCGCTCGAAGCCATGGAAAAAGTTTTGCGCGAACATCACGAAGAGATCGCCGCGCTCGTGATGGAGCCCCTCATGCAAGGCGCCGCCGGCATGATCGACCAGCCCGCCGAATACATTTCCCGTGCCAGGGAATTGACCCGAAAGTATAATATCCTTCTGATCTTTGATGAGGTCGCGACAGGGTTCGGCCGCACGGGAAAGATGTTTGCGGCAGACCATGAGAACGTAACGCCGGATATCATGGCGGTCGCCAAAGGCATGACGGGCGGTTATTTGCCGCTCGCCGCGACGCTGACGACCGAAGAGGTCTACGAAGCGTTCCTGGGCCGTCACGAAGAATTTAAAACATTTTTTCACGGCCACACTTATACCGCGAACCCGTTAGCCTGTGCTGCCGCGAACGCGACAATCGATCTTTTCCGTAAAGACAGAACGCTGGAAAAACTTCAGCCGAAGATCCGGCTGATGCGGGACCGCCTGAAGGATTTTCATCGGCTGAAATCGGTCGGCGATATCCGGCAGTGCGGGACCATGGTCGGGATCGAGCTTGTGCGCGACAAAAAGACGAAAGGATCTTTTAAGCCCGAAGAAAAAATCGGTGTTCGCGTGATCGAGCGGGCGAGAAAAAAAGGAGCGATTCTGCGGCCCTTGGGCCCCGTGATCGTGCTGATGCCGCCTTTAGCGATGAGTGAACGGGAGCTGAATAAACTGCTGGAAATTACTTATGAATCAATCGAAGAAACCACGAAAAAATAACTTTTTGGGTGCAGGGGACTCGGGACTCGGGACTCGTTTCTTGTCTTGGTTTCTTGTTGCTACGAGGTGCGAGTCCCAAGGTGCGAGTCCCGGCTTTTCGGAGAAAAGACAATGAAACCGGGGATCTTTATCACAGGAACGGACACCGAGGTCGGGAAAACAGTGGTTTCCGCGGGCCTTGCGCTGGCGTTGCGGGATCGGGGGATCAAAGTCGGCGTGATGAAGCCCGTGGCGACCGGCTGCTTCGGCCCGGACGAGCGGCTTGTTTCCGGCGACGCCGCGTTTCTGATGGAAGCCGGGCAGAACGAATACCCTGCGCTTACAAGTCCCCAGCGGTTCCGCAACCCGTTGGCGCCCAACGTTGCCGCCATGCTCGAGAAAAAAGAAGTGAATATCCCAGGCATCTTGAGAAGCTACCGCCAGCTGCAGAAGCACTACGATTTTCTTATCGTGGAAGGCATCGGGGGGCTGATGGTCCCTCTCAAAAAAGACTATTATGTCGCCAATCTTATCCGGGACATGGGGCTTCCGATCGTCATCGTCTCCCATGCCGGGCTGGGCGCGATCAACCATACGCTCCTGACGGTCGACGCCGCGGTGATCCGCAACATGGAAGTGCGCGGGATCATCTTCAACCGTGTTTCCGTTACGAATTATTCCATGGCCGAACTGACCAACCCGAAGGTCATTCACGATCTTTCCGGCGTCCCCATTCTTGGCAGCTTGCCCGAGGTGGAGGGCCTTCATATGGAGGGCGGCCAATTCGGCCGGCTGAAAGAGATCTTCCAGGAGCGTATTCAGGTCGACAAGATCACGGGATCTTTGGCGGCTATCCCCAGAAAATAATCCGAAAGGAAACGCCTTTGCAAATACGCAAACCGACCGGCGTTCGTCTCGAAAGAAAAAAAGAGGCCAGCCTCCTGAACTGGAACCTCAAGCGTCCCTTGCCTCCCGAAAAAATAAGCATCCCCCTTTCTCTGGCCTCCTTGCCCTGTGTCCGGGCGGGAGACGCCGTTCAGGCCGGGCAAATGATCGCGAAGCCGGAGGGACCCAAAGGCGTGAGCGTTCATGCCGGTATCGCGGGCGTTGTCGAGAAGACCGGCATACTCGAAAACGGTCGCAACCGCGAGATTTCCGCCATCGGGATCCGGCGGCAGGGAGAACCTAAAACGGTTCCGGCTCCGGACCCGCGCAAAGGGTGGGAGGGGATCGATTCCGAAGAACTTCTTAAGATCTTCCGCAATTCGGGGCTTGTGATGACCAACCCCGGAGAAGAACCCGTTCATGTGAAGATCCAGCGTCACGTCAGCGCGCGAAGCGTTATCATCAATGGTTGCGAACCCGAGCCCTACCTTACCTGTGAGCAGGTCCTCATCATGTCTCATCCCGTCGAGGTTCTTCGAGGTGCGGAGATCCTCAGAAAGGCCTGTGGCGCGGCAAGGATCGTTTTCGCGTTCGAAGACACCAATCTTGAAACGATCGAACTTATCAAAAGTAAGATCTATTTTTTAAAATGGGAACAAGCCGAAGTCCGGACCGTGCCGGCGATCTACCCGCAAGGCCTCGAAAGCACATTGCTTCAGGCGTGGTCCCGTGGGAAGGAAGACGAGGCGGTGGTTTTTCCGGCATCCACGGCGTTCGCGGCCTATGAAGCCGTTGCGCTCCAAAAACCTTTTTATGAAAGGGTCGTAACCGTCGGCGGCGAATGTGTGGTGGAACCGCGCAGCCTGTGGCTTCCTTTAGGCGTTTCTTTTCAGGACGCGATCCGCGCGTGCAAAGGCGTCATGCGCGAACCGGAAAAAGTCCTGATGGGCGGCCCCATGGCCGGGGCGGAGAAAAAAACCGGAGAATCCTTCGTGACAGCGGGCACAAGCGCCATTTTGGCATTACCCAAAGAGGTCGTCAAAAAAGGTAAAGAAGAGCCGTGCATCCGGTGCGGTCTTTGCGTGGATCATTGCCCGGTCTCGCTTTCGCCGGCGACGATCACGCTCGCGGCGGAACAAAAAGAATTCGGGATCGCCGGGGCGTGGGATGCCGCGGATTGCATCGAATGCGGCAACTGCGCCTATATTTGCCCTTCCAACCGTCCGATGCTGGAGCTGATCCATTTGGCCAAAGGCCATATGAGGCAGGTGGCGGCCCATGGTTGATCTAAAAACTTCTTCCGGACAAACAATTTCTCCTTACATCCATTCCCAAAACAGTCTCTCCCGGCGCTATGGGAGGCAAACGCTCGCGCTCATACCTTTGTTCCTGGCGGCTTGCTTGACCGGACACGCGGAGGTTTTGCGGACGCTTCTGATCTCTCTGGTAAGCGGAGTCGCGTTCGACTTTCTTTCGGCGAAAATCTTCGGAAAAAAAGAAAGGCTTCAAACAGGCGAAATTGTTTTCATGGCCTCGGTTTTTTCGCTCCTTCTGCCTTCGCGATGCCCCTCGGAGCTTGTTGTGCTCGGGATGTTCCTGGCGGTCGTGGGGGCCAGGGAACTTTTTGGCGGAACAGGCGCCTGCCCGTTCCATCCTCTCTTGCTTTCAAGGGTCTTTTTACAGATCTGTTTTCCGGGGGTCATGGTCGAGCCGGCGCTTTTTGCCGGGGAGAGTAGCGTCTGGACGTTTGCCGCTTTGCTTCTCAGCGCAGGCATTTTTTTTGATTCAAAGCAGGGCCGGTGGGAAACACCGCTTCTTTTTATGGCGGCATGTTTTTTCTGTGAAGCGCTATTCGGAGGGGAAGCAACGCCCCTCATGTTTTTTAGCGGTGTTCTCTTTACCGCCTTTTTTCTTTTGGCCGATCCTTCCGGCATGCCGCTGACAAAAAAAGGCGCGGCGTTTTTTGTTCTCGGCGCGGCGCTTTTAAGTTCCCGGCTTGATCCCGGCGGCTTTTCGATCGCAAGCGCCGGATACGCCGTTCTTTTCATGAATCTTCTAACGCCCTGGCTCGACGCGGGCTTTAAGCCGGCTCCTTACAGGGCAAAGAACCTGATCCAAGCGACTTATCCCTATGAACATTAAAAAAGCAGCCATTGCGGCGCTGAAAGGCCTCTTCCTGATCTTCTTTCTATGCCTTCTCGCCGGCATTCTCTATGTGGCCGAACTTTTAAGGCGCTGAAATAAGGACTTCAAAACAATGAAACTGCCCGAACGGTTCTTTTCACGAGTCCTTTTGGCCTACCTGCCGTTGATGGTCTACCCATACGGTTTTTTTAGAAGCTGCGTGGCCGCGGCCTGGATCGTTCTGTTCTTCTGGGGGAGCGTCCTTTTTTTCTGGCTGACCCGCCGGTTTTTCTTCCGGCCGGTCCTCAAACACGCTTTTTTTCTTTGGCTGATCGTTTGGGGGCAGGCGGTTTGGGCGGTAACGAAACTGCCGCCTTTTTGGATCCTGAGCGTTTTTTTTCTGACCCCCTCACCTTTTTTTGACGATCGCGCAAGCACGGACCCCGTGCGTATTTTTTCAAAAAAGATCCCGCGCTATGCTTTTGAACGGATCGCGGCGGGGATCGGCTTCGCGGGTTTTACGGCGCTTTTAGCTTTGGTAAAGGATGTTGCCGCCAAAGACCTCGGCCTCGGGATCTTCGAACAGCCGGCGGGCACGCTGCTTGTGATCGCCGCGATCGCTTTTTTATGGAAGAACCAGCCCTACCAGAAAAGAGGATAACGTGTATTTTTTGATCATCGCGTTCGGTTTCTTGCTGGCGGTGCGGGGCGCAAAACCCGCGCCTCTGCAGGACCCCAAAGAAGGACTGAGGCGCGTTTGGCGCGAAGCCGTAGACTTTTTTTTAACGACGGCGCTGCTTGTCGCGCTCTGGATCGTATGGACGTCGGTCGGGAAGGCCCAAGCCCTTGCCCGCGAGTACGCGTTCCTGGGGATCGGGGCCGCGAGCTACCTTCTTGCCCGTTATCAAAAAAAGACGGATCTTTTTTTCCTCTGTGTCGCCGTAACGGTCTTTGCGGTTCTTTTAAGGCAGGAAGGTTTTTTAACCTCGCTTTCATGGGTTTGGGCGATAAGCTTGGGAATCGCATTTTTCCAGGTCTGCTTTTTAGGGCTCCGGTACCAGTTGCTTCTTTCGAGGGTTCCCTCATCCATGAAAGGATGGCCGCTTCTTTGTCTTTTGGCAGGATTTATTTCTATGGCTCTATGGGGGATCACGCGACTGGTTTTCTAAGGTTTTTGCTTTAAAAAGCCGAAAATAGGGGGAAGAAACGTTTTAGGATCAGGAACTTATTTTCACCCCGTTAGAGATAAAATCGTTTATATTTTTGTATCGAATTAATTTTAAACGGGTGCTTAGTTAATGGCGTATGTTTAAAGTATTATAAGCCCGTTCATCTCTAACGGGGCAAAGGAGCTCTCTATGGCTATCGAAGATATTTTGTTGGGCGCGGTTGAAAAAGAAGCTTCGGACATTCATCTGACCGTGGGAAGGCCCGTGACCTACCGCATGGTCGGGAGCCTGGTCTCGGTCGGCTCAAGGCCTTTGGTGCCTCAAGATACAGAGGCGCTGGCGAAGGAGATCACGACGGAAGTCCAGCGTAAGAAGATCGAGGAAGTCGGCGGTATCGACTTTGGTTTTTCATTTAAGGAAAAAGCCAGATTCCGCGTTTCCTGTTTTAAGCAACAAGGTCATTATTCCATGGTGTTGCGCCTTCTGCCGTCCCGGTTCTATACCTTCCAGGACATCGGCCTGCCGCCGCAGATCATCGAAACTCTGAACCTTCCGCGCGGTCTCGTACTTGTGACCGGCCCCACCGGTTCCGGTAAGACGACGACGCTCGCCACCATGCTCAATTACATCAACGAAACCTTTCCGAAGCACCTCATTACGGCGGAAGACCCCATTGAATTCGTCCACCCGCATAAAAAAGGCATTGTGACCCAGCGCGAAGTGGGCGAGGACGTACCGAGTTTTTCCGAAGCGATCGTAAAATCCTTAAGGCAGGACCCGGATGTCATCCTGATCGGGGAAATGCGCGATCTTCCGACCATGGAATCGGCGATCCGCGCCGCGGAAACGGGCCATTTGGTCTTTTCCACGCTTCACACGACGGGTGCCGCACGAACGGTCGATCGCATCATCGATGTTTTTCCCTCCCACCAACAGCCGCTTGTCCGGGTCCAGCTCGCCGCGACGATCGTCGCTGTCATTTCCCAGGTCTTGGTCCCGCGACTGGACGGGAAAGGGCGCGTTGCCGCGTTCGAGATCATGTTCGCGACGCCGGCCATCCGCAACCTTATCCGGGAAGGCAAAACTTATCAGATTCTTTCGGAGTTGCAGACGGGGTCGCGTTTCGGAATGATCATGCTCGACGATTACTTAAAACAACTCTATTCCCAAGGCGTGATCGGCTATGACGCAGCGCTTGAGTTCGCCGTGGATGCCCACGAACTGAGCGTTCAGCTTTCGAAGATCCAGGCGCCGGCCAGAGGAAGAAGATAGACCCAAATAAAACTTGACCCCGCCTGGGGGGTTGGGTATTCTATGCCCGCCTTCAAGCAGGGGAGGCGGCCCGGCGGGTATAAGCCAGGCCCGGGAATAATTCCACGCAAACGAGATCCAATTCAAACATAATCCCAGCGCTTTAAGAGCCGCTTTTGTTTTCCGCGTTATTTTAAAACGAATTCGGAGCGAAAAGATCAGCTCCCAATACAGATCAATCAGGAAACTTCGGGCTAAATCCCAAAATGGCCAAACGGACCCCGGAAAGAAACCCCCGAGAGGGAAAACTTTTCCTGATCGACGGCCACTCTCTTTGTTACCGGGCCTTCTACGCGATCCCGGGCTTGACGAATTCCAAGGGGGAGCCGACCAACGCGATCTATGGTTTCGTGACCATGCTCCGCAAGCTTATGGAAGAACAGAAGCCGGACCACGCGGCGGTGTGTTTTGACCGGAGGGAGCCGACCTTTCGTCACGAGCAGTACAAGGAATACAAGGCGCACCGCAAGCCCATGCCCGAGGAGCTGGTGAGCCAGATCGAACCCATCAAGGAGTTCTGCCGGATCTCCAAACTCGCGGTCTTTGAAAAGGCCGGCTATGAGGCCGATGACGTGATCGGGACCTTGGCGCTCCGGGGCAAGCAAGAAGGCTACCGGGTCTTTATCATCACGGGTGACAAGGACGCCTTCCAGCTGGTTGACGAGAAGGTCAAGATCCTCCAGCCGCACAAAGAGAACAAGGTCTACGATGCCGCGGCGGTTCGGGAACGCTTTGGCGGCCTCGGCCCCGACAAGGTTGTGGATATCCTCGCGCTCATGGGCGACGCTTCCGACAACATTCCAGGGGTGCCGGGGATTGGAGAAAAAACGGCCATCAAGCTCATGCAGGAATTCGGTTCCGTAGAAGGGCTTCTTAAGGGCCTCGAGAAGCTTTCATCGGAAAAGCAAAGACAAAAGATCCAGGAAAACATGGAAGAACTTCAATTGTCTCAAAAACTCGCCACGATCGATACGGACGTTTCCCTCGAGATCGACTGGGACAAAATCCGCGTTACCGAACCAGACAACGCGGCTTTAACGGAATTTTTCAAGCGTTATGAATTCCGCGGGCTTCTTAAAAGCTCTGCGCCGCAGGGAGAAAAAGGGGCGGAAAAACGGAACTATAAAGCCGTTACGGCCTCAGAAGAACTTCAAATTCTTGCCGAAAAATTGAAAAAAATAAAAGCATTCAGCTTTGACACCGAGACGACCTCTTCCGATCCGATGAGAGCGGCCCTTGTCGGCATGAGTTTTTGCTGGGAGCCCCTTACAGCTTATTATGTTCCCGTGTCCTCTTCTTTGCACCAGGGACCCGGCCTCTCTGAAAAAGACGTCCTGAAAGCTTTAAAGTCCGTTCTGGAAGATGAAAAAATAGCTAAATACGGTCAGAACATCAAATATGACGAGATCGTCATGGCCCGCCACGGGATCCGGCTCGCCGGCGTCGCGTTCGATACCATGATCGCAAGCTATTTGATCGATCCTGTTAAAAGAAACCACAATCTGGACGACATTTCGCTGGAATATCTGGATGTGAAAAAGATCCCGACCGAAAGTCTCATCGGAAGCGGCAAAAAAAGCATCACCATGGACGTTGTGCCCCTCGAAACGATCACCGCCTATGCCTGCGAGGACGCCGACTGTGTCCTGCGGCTTGTGCCGATCCTCGAGGCCAAGCTTAAAGAGTTCGGGCTGACGGAACTTTATAAAAAAACAGAGCTGCCGCTTTCGGGGGTCCTTGCCAAGGTTGAAATGAACGGCGTGGCGCTGGACCTCGAGTTCCTTAAAAAACTTTCCGAAAAGGCCACGGGGGAGATCGCGGCGCTTGTCAAAGATATTTACGCGGACGCGGGCACCGAATTCAATCTCGATTCTCCCAAACAACTCGCGGACATTCTTTTCGTTCAAAAAAAGCTGCCGGCTTTTAAAAAGATCAAGACCGGCTATTCCACGGACGCGGGCGTGCTTGAAAAACTCGCGCTTTCTCACGAGTTGCCGCGGAAGATCCTTGAATATCGCGAGCGCGCGAAACTCAAATCCACTTATCTCGACGCGTTGCCGGAAATGGTCAATCCCCAAACCCATTGCGTGCATACTTCATTCAACCAGACAACGACAGATACCGGACGGCTTTCAAGTTCGGAACCCAATCTACAGAATATTCCTATCAAAACAGAAATGGGCCGGTTGATCCGCAAAGCTTTCGTGCCTCGTTCGAGAGGGAGAGGAAAAGGCAAGATCCTCTCGGCCGACTATTCCCAGATCGAATTAAGGATCCTCGCCCATTTTTCGGAAGATCCGAATTTAACAAAAGCTTTTGAAGAGGACCGGGACATTCACGCCTATACAGCCACGCTGCTTTATGGCGTCAAGGAAAAGGACGTGACGCGCGAAATGCGGAATGCCGCCAAGACCATCAACTTCAGTATTGTTTACGGTAAGACTAGTTACGGCCTTTCCCAGGACCTTCATATGTCGATCTCGGAGGCGGATGAGTTCATTAAAAATTATTTTTCCCGCTATCCGAAGATCAAAGAATTCTTGGACGGCCAGAAAGAGAAAGCCAAAAAGGAAGGGTATTTGACCACGATCCTTGGCCGCCGGTCCTATTTTCCGAACATTCACGCTTCAAACGTGCAGTTAAGGCAATACGCCGAGCGCGCCGCGATCAATGCGCCGCTTCAAGGCTCCGCGGCGGACCTGATCAAGATCGCCATGATCGCGATCCAAAGCCGCCTCGAAAAAGAAAAGAGCCAGAGTCTCATGATCATTCAGGTGCATGATGAGCTTGTGTTCGACGCTCCAGCCGCCGAAGTCGACGCGCTCACCCGGCTCGTCAGAGAAGAAATGGAAGGCGCTTACAAACTGAAGGTGCCGCTTAAGGCGGATGTTTTTTCGGGAGACACATGGTACAAAAACTGATCGTGGGCCTGACGGGAGGTTTCGGGGCCGGGAAAAGCTCCGTCGCGCAGCGCTTTAAGAACCTCGGGGCCGACGTGATCGATGCCGACAAGATCGCCCATGACGCGATGAAAAAAGGAAGCCCCGTTTTTGACCTGATCGCCCAACTTTTTGAAGAGGCGCTTCATCCTTCGGGGAAAAAAATGGACCGCGAACAGGTTGCGGAGATCGTTTTTGCGGATCCCGGAAAAAGAAAAGAGCTCGAGAAGATCATCCACCCTTATGTCTACGAGCGGATCAAAGAAAAGATCGAAGCGTCCATGAGCAGGGTGGTCTTGGTGGAGGTTCCGCTTCTTTTTGAAACGGGGTTCGAAAAACTCTGCGACAAGGTCTTGACCGTTACCTGCAATAACACGATCAAACTGAAGCGTCTTAAAAAGGACGGGTTCCCGCCCCAAGAGGTCCGGGCGCGTGAACGAGCCCAAATGGCAGAGAGTTTAAAAGCCCGAAAAGCGGATTTTATTATCGATAATTCAAAATCTATTTACCAAACACAAAGGGAGATCGAGCGTCTTTGGAGCAAGTTCGTTTCCCTCAATAAATCCACAACTTAGCGAGCAAGAGCGATGCTAAGTTGTTTGGGCAAATTGACCCCGCACCCAAATTGGCGGCTGGGGCAAAGGGAACAAAGCATCTTTCAGAAAAATTAGTAATTTAAATAACCCTTCTTGGCTCATGCGAGCTGGGTGCGGGGTTTAATTCACGCAAATAACTTACGGCGTAACGACCGTAAGTTATGCGTTCATTAAAAAAGGAGCCAAACCATCATGACAACAAAAGAAACTAGAGAAGTGCGCGAACCCAGAGAAAGACCTCACGGACATCACCGTCGTGCCGAAGATGGCAATGTCGCAAAGCCGCGCCCGCCCCGCATCATGCAGGAAGACGCCGCAGCGAACGGCGAAGCCCTGGAAAAAGCCCTGCAACAGCAGAAATCCGGCGAGAAACCGCTGGATGTGGCCAGTCTGAAGAAAATGAAGATCAGCGAACTTCAGAAAATGGCGCATAAGTTCAAAATCGAGAACGTTGCGGGCTTGAAACGCCAGGACTTGATCTTCAAGATCCTTCAAGGGCAGGCCCAGCAATCGGGGCTCATGTTCGGTGAAGGCGTCCTGGAGATCCTGGAGGATGGTTTTGGGTTCCTGCGTTCGCCCAACTACAATTATCTTCCTTCGCCAGATGACATCTATGTCAGCCCGAGCCAGATCCGCCGCTTTAACCTCCGGACCGGCGACGTGGTCGGAGGACTTATCCGTCCGCCGAAAGAAGGCGAGCGGTATTTCGCGCTCCTCAAGGTTGAAATGATCAACTTTGAAGAGCCGGACAGCGCGAAGGACAAGATCGCCTTCGACAATCTCACGCCGCTTTATCCGGACCAGCGGATCCAGCTTGAAACGACGCAGGAAGAAGTTTCGATGCGGGTCATGGACCTTTTAACGCCGATCGGTTTCGGGCAAAGAGGGTTGATCGTGGCGCCTCCCTACAGCGGTAAAACGATCCTCTTGCAGAAACTCGCCAACAGCATCACAACGAACCATCCGGACGCTTATTTGATCGTGCTTCTGATCGATGAGCGCCCCGAAGAGGTGACGGACATGCAGCGTTCCGTCAAAGGCGAAGTTATCGCTTCAACCTTTGATGAGCCGGCCGATCGTCACGTGCAAGTCGCGGAGATCGTGCTTGAGAAAGCCAAGCGTCTTGTCGAACACAAGCGCGACGTGGTGATTCTTTTAGACAGCATCACACGTCTTGCGCGCGCCTACAACACTGTGGCGCCGCATTCCGGGAAGATCCTCTCCGGCGGCGTGGATTCCAACGCGCTCCACAAACCGAAACGCTTTTTCGGGTCGGCCCGCAACGTCGAGGAGGGCGGCAGCATCACGATCATCGCCACCGCGCTCGTGGACACGGGATCGCGCATGGACGAGGTCATCTTCGAAGAATTCAAAGGCACGGGGAATATGGAGCTGCAGCTTGACCGCAATCTCTTCCAGCGCAGGATCTACCCGGCCATTGACGTGAAAAAATCCAACACGCGTAAAGAAGATCTTTTGATCCCGGCCGAGGAACTGAACCGCGTGTGGATCCTCCGCAAAGTCTTAAACGAGCTCAATCCGTCGGAAGCCATGGAGCTTCTGGTGGACCGCCTTAAGAAAACCAAATCCAACGCTGATTTTCTTCTCAGCATGAATAAAGTAAAGGAGTAAGACCCATGAAAAAAGAAATCCATCCTAAATACGGTCCCTGCACCATCCAGTGCGCTTGCGGCAATATCGTGGAAACGCGCAGCGTCCTTCCGCGGATCCAGGTCGATATCTGTTCGGTTTGCCACCCATTTTATACTGGCAAGCAGAAGATCCTCGACACCGCCGGCCGCATCGACCGTTTCAAGAAGAAATTCCAGGACCGTGTTGCGGTCACGAAAAAATCGACCAAAGCCGCGCCGAAAATGCCGGTCAAACTCAAATTTTCCGAGGATGCCCGCCGCGAAAAACTCCAGGCGCTTAAAGACAAGGTCAAAGCCCAGGGGAAATGAGAATACGCGAAAGACTTGAAAAGACCGAGGCCCGGTTCCGCGAGCTCGAAGGATTGCTCGCGAACCCGGAGACCGTCCGGGACCGGAACAAGTTCCAGTCTCTCAGTAAGGAAATGTCGCTTCTCCGGCCGATCGTCGAGACCTTCGAGCAATACAGGAAAATAGAGAAGGAGGTTGAAGGACTGAAGCACGGCCTTACCGAAAGCCATGGCGACGACGGCATGAAAAATCTCATTAACGAGGAATTAAGAACTCTCGAAGAAGAGCAGCGGCAAAGAGAGGTCCGCCTGGAAGACCTTTTTTTGCGGGATACCGAACCCGATGCGGCGAGGGATGTGATCGTCGAGATCCGCGCCGGCACCGGCGGCGAAGAAGCGGCGCTTTTTGCGGCCGATCTTTTTCGCATGTACAGCATGTACGCCAGCGATCATGGTTTGCGCGTTGAAGTTATGGATCTGAACCCCACCGGGATCGGCGGCTTCAAAGAGATCATTTTTGGCGTAAGCGGCGAACACGCTTACAGCTGTTTTAAATACGAAAGCGGCATTCATCGCGTCCAACGCGTTCCCAAAACCGAGGCAAGCGGGCGCATTCACACTTCCGCCGTGACGGTCGCGGTGCTGCCCGAAGTCGCGGAAGAAGAGATCGAGATCATCCCGACCGATCTCCGGATCGATGTTTACCGCGCTTCCGGTGCCGGCGGCCAGCACGTGAACAAGACCGAATCGGCGGTGCGTATCACGCACATCCCGACGGGGTTTGTCGTCGCGTGCCAGGATGAGAGGTCGCAGCAAAAGAACAAAGCGAAAGCCATGCGTATCCTTCGCGCGAAGATCTATGAATTCCGCCGCGAGCGGCAGGAAGCCGAGATCGCCAAGAACCGCAAAGAACAGGTGGGCTCGGGCGACCGGTCCGGAAAGATCAGAACTTATAATTATCCCGACAACCGGGTGACCGATCACCGAATCGGATTGACGCTTCATAGTCTTTCGCAAGTTCTGGACGGCCAAATGGATGCGCTCATTCAAGCGCTGGCCGAGGACGAAAAAGAAAGGCGGCTTACGGCGCTATGAAATGCCTTCAAAGTGTTCGGAACGGAGAACTTTTGGAGTTGCTCGCGTGGGGGCAAGGAGAACTTTTGCGGGCAGGGATCGAAGAGGGCCGCGAAGAATGCGAACGCGTCATGATGAAGCTTTTGAGATGTTCTCGCGCGGAACTTTTTTTAAAAGAACATGAAACAGACCCTTCGGGGATCCGGAACAGATTTCTGGAGATCCTTGAGAAAAGAACGAAGCGCGTCCCGCTCGCGTATCTTTTGAAAGAAACGGATTTTTGGCATGAAACGCTTTTGGTGGACGAGCGGTGCCTTATCCCTCGTCCCGAGACCGAGATCCTCGTCGAGCAGGTTTTAAAAAATATCGGTGAAATGAAAAAAGAAAAATTTTCATTCCTGGACCTCGGGACCGGATCGGGCGCCATCGCCATCGCGATCCTGCGCGCCTGCGGCAATGCCACGGCCACCATGACGGATATTTCCGGGGGCGCCCTTGAAGCGGCGTTTGAAAATTTAAAACGCTACGGCCTGGAAAACCGGGCAGAAATTGTCCCAAGCGATCTTTTTAGGGCGTTCACTGATCCAAAAAAATGGGATTTGATCGTTTCCAATCCCCCTTATCTTTCGGAAAAAGACCTGAAAGAGGCCCAGGAAGAGCTTCGCTATGAGCCCCGGATGGCTTTGGACGGCGGGAAGGACGGCCTGGATTTTTACAGGGCGATCATTGCCCAAGCAAAAGACCTCCTAACGGCAGGCGGCCTTATAGGGTTTGAAGTGGGGGCGGGGCAGGCCGAGACCGTTTCAAAGTGGTTTCAAGAAGCGGGTTATGATAATATCCAGCGTTTTCGTGACCATTTGGGGATCGAACGGGTCGTGATGGCCCGAAGGAAAAACTGATTTTTTATGGATAAGATCATTATTCAAGGCGGGAACCGGCTCCGGGGAGAAGTCGATATCTCCGGTTCAAAGAACGCGGTCCTGCCGATCATGGCGGCCGCGCTTCTTACCGAAGAAGAATCCGTTATTTCGAACGTTCCGTCGCTTTGGGACGTGCATACGATGGTCAAGCTTCTTCGCTCCCTTGGCGCGAAGGCCATTCTTGAAAACGGCTGCCTTAAGATCAAGCCAGGGAAGAATTTAAGGCCGCTCGCGCCGTACAAGCTTGTCAAAACCATGCGCGCTTCGGTTTGTGTCTTGGGGCCGCTTTTGGCGCGCTTCGGCGAAGCCGAGGTATCGCTTCCGGGCGGCTGCGCGATCGGCCCTCGGCCCATCGATCTTCATCTCAAAGGGCTCGAAGCGCTTAATGCCGATATCAATATCCAGCACGGGTATGTAAAGGTCCGCGCGAGAAAAAAATTACGCGGCACAGACATCTATCTTGGAGGCGGGTACGGCTCCTCGGTGCTGGCCACGGGTAACGTCATGATGGCGGCGACGCTGGCGCAGGGAAAGACCGTGATCGAGAACGCCGCCTGCGAACCCGAGGTCGTGGACCTTGCAAGGTTTTTAAAAAAAATGGGCGCCAAGATCGCGGGAGAAGGATCCCCTCGCCTTGAGGTCGAAGGCGTCCGGAAGCTGCGCGGGGCAGAGTACCAAGTGATCCCGGACCGCATCGAAGCGGGGACGTTCCTTTACGCCGCGGCGATCACGGGCGGGGACATCCTGGTCCGAAAAATGGAACCGGCCCATCTGAACGCGGTGATCGATAAATTAGGCCAAGCGGGCGTGCGGGTCGATAAATTCAAAAATTCGGTAAGGGTGCGGAAAAATGGACGGCTCAAGCCCGTGGACATCACAACGCTTCCGTATCCGGCATTTCCGACGGATCTTCAGGCGCAAGCCATGGCGCTCGCGACCATTACGCCGGGGATCAGCATCTTGACGGAAAAGATCTATCCGAACCGCTTTATGCACGTGCCGGAGCTTGGGCGCATGGGAGCGAAGATATTTTTGGAAGGGCCGAGTGCGATCGTGCACGGCGTGAAAAAATTGAGCGGAGCGCCGGTCATGGCTTCCGATCTCAGGGCCAGCGCGGCGCTTGTGCTCGCGGGACTTGTCGCCGAAGGAGCGACCGAGGTCCAGCGCGTTTACCACTTAGACCGTGGGTATGAGAATCTCGAACAGAAACTCACCGCTCTCGGAGCTTCGATCCGCAGGGAAAAAGAATAAAATTCAAATCTTAAATTTGAAATGATCACAAAGGAGGCAATGTGGCAGTCAAGATAAGAATGAAGCGTTTCGGTAGCAAGAACCGTCCTCAGTGGCGCATCGTTGTCAGCGACGCGAAAATGCCGCGGGATGGACGTTTCATCGAGGAGATCGGCCATTACGACGCTCTTCCCAAAGAGGATATTTTTGTCGTCAAGCAGGATCGTCTCGATTACTGGGTGAAAAAGGGCGCGCAAATGAGCGTTGCCTTAAGAAGCCTGGTGCGCCGTCAGAAGAAAAAAGCCAAGAAGAGCGCCTGATCTCTTTTTCAAGAAAGTCAGAACCTATGGCGCTTGCGATCGATATCGTAACGCTCTTCCCCGGTTTTTTTAAGAGTCCGCTGGAAGAGTCGCTTCTGGAGAAAGCCCAGGCCAAAGGGCTTGTAAGGATCCGGACGCACAATCTTCGCGGTTGGACGCATGACCGGCATAAAACGGCGGACGATAAACCGTTTGGCGGCGGGGCGGGCATGGTCATGAAACCCGAACCCATCTTTGAATGCGTTGAAGAGGTCGGAAAAAAAGCCTGGGTGATCCTTTTAGACCCGCAGGGCGAGCCGATGAGCCAAACGCTTGCCGCAAAGCTCGCGAGAAAAAAACACCTGGTCTTGATCGCGGGGCATTATGAAGGCGTCGACCAAAGGGTCAAAGATCATTTGGCCGATCAAGAGATTTCGGTCGGCGATTTTATCACGATGGGCGGCGAGGCCCCGGCCCTTTGCCTGATCGAGTCGATCGTGAGACTGATCCCCGGGGTTTTGGGGAACAAAGAGTCGGTCCGGCATGAAAGTTTTCAGTCGGGGAAACTGGAGCACCCGCATTACACAAGGCCCCGGGAATACCGGGGGTGGAAAGTTCCGGAGGTGCTTTGCTCTGGAGATCATCAACAAGTGGCGCTTTGGCGCCATCATGAGGCGGAACGAGCCACGCGCCGGAAACGGCCGGACCTTTTGAAATAATTTCAAGGATTTACCCCGTTAGAGCTAGAACGGCTCAAGACGGGCAATTATTTTTTAAATATGAACTACTCAACAAGAAAAACAGTTTCATACAAGTTGAAACTCTAACGGGGGAATAGCCATGAGCAAAATGGACATTGTCGAAAAAGAAGCTGCATCCAAAAAAACGCCGGAATTCCGCGTCGGAGACACCCTGAAGGTGCACATCCGCGTGAAGGAAGGCGATAAGACCCGCACCCAGCTTTTTGAAGGGATCTGCATCCGTAAAAAAGGAAAAGGCGTTCGCGCCAGCTTTACGGTCCTGAAGGAAAGCTACGGGGATAAGGTCGAAAAGATCTTCCCGCTCCACTCACCCACGGTCGAGAAGATCACGGTAAGCGGAAAAGGCAAAGCGCGCCGTTCCAAGCTTTATTACCTGAGGCAGCAATAAGCCGCTAAGGAGTTCTCCATGACGGAGGTCTCTCAAAAAGCGTCCCGCCAAAGGATCCGCTTTGAGAAGATGTGGGCTTTCGATTGCGCAGAGGCCTCCTCGGCCGTTGGCGGATGGCTTGCAGGAGTGGATGAAGCCGGTCGCGGCCCTTTGGCGGGCCCCGTCGTTGCGGCCGCGGTCATTCTTGTGTCCCCCCAGGAACTCGTCGGGATCAATGATTCCAAAAAATTAAGCGCCGCCCGGCGCGAAAAACTTTATCTTCAGATCGCCCGTTCCGGGATCGTCGGCATCGGATCCGCCGACGAAAAACAGATCGACGAACTCAATATCTACGAAGCGACGCGGCTTGCCATGAAAAAAGCCGTTCTGAACCTTTCCCACACGCCGGCGCGCCTGTTGATCGACGGGCCCATACGCCTCGATCTGGCTCTTGAGCAGAAGGGCGTGATCCGCGGCGATCAGAAATCCGCGAGCATCGCCGCCGCCTCGATCGTCGCCAAGGTGTTCCGCGATCACTGGATGCGCAAAACACACGAACTTTATCCGGCCTACGCTTTCCACCGCCACAAAGGATACGGTACCGCCGAGCATCTTAGCGCCCTTCGCGAATTCGGCCCGTCGCCGGTTCATCGCCATAGCTTTGCCCCGGTCCGGGAAGCCGCCCTGAGCGGGAAGAACGCATGAAGTTAATTCCAAAACCCGGACCGTTCCGCTTACCCCTCGGGGATCGCGGCGAAGCGGCTGCCTGGGAATTTCTTAAAAAACAGGGCTACGACCTCGTCGAAAAGAATTATCACTGCAAGCTCGGCGAAATAGACGTGATCGCCAGGCGGGCCGGAAGGATCGCTTTTATCGAAGTTAAAACACGCACAAGCGATCACTACGGCGCGCCGCAAGAGGCCGTCAATCTCGTTAAGCAGGAGAAGATCTTCAAGATCGCTTCTTGGTATTTAAAAGAGAAAAAACTTTCCGGAACGCCGGTTGCGTTCGATGTTATTTCGGTGCTTTGGAAGGAAGGACAGCCCCCGGAGATCAAGCTGATTCTCGACGCTTTTGAAAAAGGGGAGGACCGCGGCGGGCGCTCGTGATCAAGCCGGTTTTGGTTGCTCCAAAGGAAGGATAAAGGAAAAAGAGCTTCCCTTTTTATATTCCGATTCCACCTCGATCTTTCCGTGATGGCACTCCACAAGTTTTTTTGAGATCGCAAGCCCCAGCCCCGTGCCTCCCGGCGCGAGAAGTTTGGCCGATTCAAGCTGGCCGAATTTCCTGAAAAGTTTCGGAAGGTCCTGTTGCTGGATCCCCACCCCCGTATCCCGCACCGAGATCTTCACGCCATGATCGATCCGCGACGAGACAAGCGTGATGGATCCCTGGGAGGTGAACTTGATGGCATTCTGGATGAAATTCGTAAGGACCTGAAAGATCTTGTCCCGGTCAAAGGTTACCGGGGGCAGGTTTTTTTCAAGCTCAAGCCTCATCGAAAGTTTTTTATCTTCCGCGAGGGGCAGCATCGTATCGCCCACCTCCTCAAGAAGCTGGTTGATATCTCCCGGCTCCATATTGAACTCGATGACCCCGGCCTCAAGTTTATGGAAAGCGAGCACGTCGTTCACGAGCCGCACCAGCCGGTCGATGCAACGTTTGGAAATGCTCAGGACGTCCCTCTGCTCTTCCGTGATCTCGCCAGTCAGGCCTTCCAGCACGATGCTCAGGCCTTCCTTCACGGAATGGATCGGGGTGCGGAGCTCGTGGGAGACCATCTGGATAAGGTCTGCCTTGATCTCGATGGATTCCTGGTATTTACGCTCAGTGATATCTTTGGAAAAACAATAAAATCCGTCAAAGTTCTTGGCCGCATCCAGGGTCCGCACCATGACCACATACTGGTAAAAAACGGAGCTATCTTTTTGGAAGACCTTAAGCTCCACCTCGGATTTGCCTGTTTCTTTCATCATCTCGAAGGCGGCCTCGGCCTTGTCCGCGTCTTCGGGACAGACCGTGGCGCTGAAATTCAACCCCATCATTTCCTGGGGAGTGTAGCCCATCATGGCCGCGTAGGATTTGTTGACGCTTAAGAATTTCTCGTTCGCGTCCAGACGGGCGATACCGTCCAGGGCGTGTTCCATCGCCATGGAAAGTTCCCGCAGTTGTTGTTCGGAACGGATCTTCTCGGTGATGTCCTCGGAGATGCCAAGAAGGTAAACGGGTTTTCCGTCGTGGTCCAGGACGGGGATCTTTTTGGTATGCAGGATCCGGACGCCTTTTTGCTTCGTGTGAATGGATTCTTCGGCGATCTCAATGGTCGTTCTGCCCGCCAAAGCGTTTTTGTCCTGCTGGATAAAAAAATCAGCTTCTTCTTTTGGGAAAAAGGCGTAATCGTTTTTTCCGAGAAGCTCTTCCCGCTTATAGCCCACCAAATCCTCACCAGAACGGTTAAAACGGACAAATTTCAACTCTTCGGCGTCCTTCATGAAGATCATGTTCGGGATATTTTCGATGATGGAATCAAGGAAGGTGTTGGTCTGGCGGAGCTCTTTTTCTGCCCGGATCCGTTCGTCGATATGGGCGCGCAGTTCCTCGTTGATGAGCACGAGCTGCTGGGTCTTATGTTCCAGCTCGGCCGTCCTTTCGCGCACCTTGACCTCGAGGGCCTCATTCATGTTCTTCAACTGCTGCAGATAGATCCCGAGCCGCTTGAGCGTCGGGAGGAAGACAAGCATACCGATTATCGCAAGACAGAAGATGTTAAGAAAGAAAAGGCCTGTTCCGAGGTATTTGAGCATCGTGATCTTTCCGCTGCTCTCTTTCTGGAATGTCTTGATCGCGGCGCGGAAAAAACTAAGAAGTTTCGCGTTCTTCGCCTGGAAGGCGAGAAGATAGGGATTGTCGGAGCTAACGCGGATCGGGGAGCCCATCAGGAATTTTTTTAAAGCGGAAAAATATTCGTCCACTTCCTGGTTCAAGGGAGGGGAGGAGTAAAAATAAAGCCGCCGGAGCGTCGGGATCAACTCCCTCGGAAGGTGGGTTTTTTCGGAAATAATGTCGTTGGAGGTCGTGTTGAAAAGAAGGATCAACCGCGATTCGTCCCGGATGTTGGCGCGGAACGTTTTGCGGTCCGCAAAATCGATCGACTGCGCGTAGGCAGTCGCCAGGTAAGCGGTTTTCTGGACAAGACTGTACTGGCTTTCCATAAAGCCCGTGATCGCCGCGTCCCGCGACGCGTAACGGATCTGGTGGTTCATGATAAGGAAGTTCCCGACCGCGGAGCAGCAAAGGAAGATGAAGGCAAAAAGAAATTTCAGATTGGTGGCAGAAAGGATAGGGTCCCGCCTTGCCTTCGGCGGGGCTTTATGGGTCTTTTCCGGTTCGTGAGCGGTCACGCGGGCATCCCGAGGTAAAATCCTTGCCCGTACTTTACCCCCAGCTCTTTAAGGCGCTCGAGATCCTCCTCCGTTTCAATGCCTTCGGCGATGACCTCGGCATTCAGGTCTTCGGCGACCTTGAGGGTCCGCCGCAGCGAGCGTTCGATGTGGATATCCTGCGCGATCCCCCGGACATATTTTTTATCGAGTTTGATCACGTCGGGCTCAAGGAGGATCAGGCCCTCGAGGCAGGTGTTCCCGAAACCCACGTCGTCGATCGCGATCGAAATGCCATAGCGCCTGAATTGTTCCACGGGGCCGATTAAGTGGGACGGGTCGCCCAGGATCTGTTGTTCGCTGATCTCAAAACAGTAGTTCTCGGCGGGACAGGTCGTTGCCAGTTTCTCCACAAGCTCTTCGGTCGCCAGGGCGATGATCGTTGTCGGGAAAAGGTTGATGTGGCGGCGGATCTTGGGCGGAAGCGTTGCCGCGGCCGCGACGCAAGAACGGAAACAGTGATGATCCACGAGTGTCAGGATGTTATTTTCCATCGCGATCCTGAAAAAAACATCCGGCATATGGATACCGCTATTTTTCAAGCGGGAGAGGAATTCGTAGCCTACGACGGTCTGGTCGGCGAGGCGGAAGATCGGTTGTTTCAGAGCAAAGAAGTCCCGTCCGTTCCGTAAAAGCTCGGCCACATGTTCGGCTTCGGGCGGCCGCGGACCGTTCCGCGTTTCTTCGGGATGCTGGTAGGAGACCTTGTTTTTTCCTTCATTTTTGCTTTGCCTTAAAAAAGGGTCCGAAACCGCCAAAAGCTCGTCCACGGAAGTCACATGGTCCGGGACAGAAACAAGCCCGAAGCTTGCCGTGATCTTGATCGTCCTTTTTTCGGAGACGGTGATCGTGGTATTGGCGATCGAGGAGCGAAGCCGCTCGGCCAGCTGGAGGCCTTCTTTGACGGATGTTTTTGGCAGGAGAAGAATGAACTCATCTCCGCCGATCCTCGCGACGTGGTCTGAGCCGCGCACCGAATCGCGTATTTTCCTGGCCGTTTCCTTCAAAAGAATATCGCCCACGGGATGGCCCAGGGAATCGTTGATCTTCTTCAGGTCGTCAAGATCCAGGAGCAGCACCATGAGGTTGCCGCCTTCGCGGGCGATGAGCTGGATCTCGCGCTTGAGGACCTGCTGGAGCCCTCGGCGGTTATAAAGCTCGGTCAACGGGTCCAGAAGGGCCATTTTTTCCAAGCGGCGATTGGTCTCATGAAGGCGGCCGGTAACAGAGGCCAGTTTTTCCTTGATGCGGTGCCGGTCAATGGCGTGGTGGAGGACGCGAAGAAGCAGCCTGGAGTCGATCTCGCCCTTGACCAGGTAATCCTCGGCGCCTTTCCGGACGGCATCGATCGCGAGGCTGTCGCTGTCCAGGCCGCTTACGATCACGACGGGAGTGTGGCGGGCCTTCGCGTGAACGTTTGCGAAAGTTTCGATCCCGGAAGAGTCGGGGAGCATCAGGTCCAAAAGGATGAGGTCCCAGGAGTTTTGTCCGAGGGCTTCCAGGGCTTGCTTCAGGGTCGTAAGGCGGGTTACTTCGAACGAGGGGTTTTTCTCCTGATCCAGACGCATGCTGAGAACATCCGCGAATTCCTGGTCATCCTCAATGAGGAGAACCCGCAAACCGGGCTGTATGAACTTTTCCTGCTCCATCTTCCTGCCCTCTTTTTGTCCCGAGGCCCCGCCCCGGGACGTTTCCGTTTTTAACGTTTAAGAGTCCGGAAGTATTTTCTTGATCGCTACAAGAAGGTCGCTGAAATCATAGGGCTTGGTCAAATAAGCGTCCGCGCCGATGACTTTCCCGAGGACCTTGTCGACCACGGAATCCTTGCCCGTGAGCATGATGATGGGGATCTTCGCGATCTTTTCATCGAAACTTTCCCGAAGCGTTTTGCACACCTCTTCTCCCGGGAGTTTCGGGATCATCAGGTCCAGGATGACAAGGTCGGGGATCGTTTCGGTCGCTTCCTTCAGGCCGGTCATACCGTCGAACGCGGCTGAGACCTCAAACCCAAGGCTTTTCAGACGCAAGGTTAAAAACTTGCTCGCGCTGAACTCGTCTTCGATGATCAAGATCCTTTTCTTTTGCACCGGAGCTTTTTCCACGGAGCGAACCTTTCTTTGGGTAACCTTTGCTTTCATGTTCTCGGTGTCGGTATGCATATCCTACCCCCTTAAAATAAGTGGGCGGCAAAATCCCAAAACCATTATCTCCAAAGAGCGAACGACATTCGTGGACTGGATTTTCCCTTTCCCTAAAATAAGTATATCTTGAGAATAGAAAAAAAGCAAACAAGGGCAGTTAGAGGAGATATTTTTAGTTCTAAAAAATACTATAAAGCATTAAGTCGCTTTAAAAACTGCACTACCAGTTCTCAAATCTTCATTTTTATAAATGAAAATCATGGCCTCTGGCTGAAGCGATGAGCAAGCTCCCACGGCATATCTTTCCAAAAGAGAATAAGCTTTCGGAAGCGCGCCGGTATCTTTTTTGGCACTGTAAAAAATTTTCACAGAAATCTGTGTCATTTTTAAACATTCGGCACAGGATTTTTAAAATCGTCGATCCACAACTTGTTGATTTTCAATAAGTTGTGGCATTGATTTTTTGGCATGAAAATTGAAAAACACATAGTGGGTTAATAAAAAAAAACCATTAAGCGCATACAAAAGGAGGAGCCAAAATGAACCCACTTGTGAAACATACGAATCGATGGATCGATCCCTTTGATCTTGTCACAGATCTGCAGGATGACATGAACCGTTTATTTTCTTCGTCTTTGCGCCGAAACCCGGAGACGAGTTTTGGGGAATTTTTTCCAAGCCTTGAAGTCAAGGAAGACGAGAATCAGTTCCTGCTCCATCTTGACATCCCAGGAATGGAACGCAAAGACCTGGACATCTCGGTTGTTGGAAACACGCTCACGGTCAAGGGAGAACGCAAAGAAGAGGAGAGTAAAAAAGGGAAAGGTTACTTCTATTCCGAAAGACGCTACGGAAGTTTCCGGCGATCGGTGGAATTGCCAGCTGAGGTTGACGCGGACAAGGTTGTAGCCGGCTATAAAGACGGCGTCTTGGAATTGACCCTTCCAAAATCCGAGAAAGCCAAACCCAAACAGATCAAAGTCGATATAAAATAAATATTGCAAACGCCCTGCTCCGGGCCCGATCGGGGTTGGGCGTTCTTGCAATAGAAAATAAGGACATTTTACCAAAGAGGAGAAACCCCTATGAGCGAACTATTGGAAAAAAAGATCAAAGGGACACATATTATCATTGCTATTCTCGC
>ERZ795054.1288-NODE-1288-length-24569-cov-6.710981_pt1 | contig 24569 bp, 15 predicted proteins | sample MGYA00375138_ERZ795054 | MGnify/ENA primary metagenome ERZ795054 (study PRJEB30183, sample SAMN05720215) | anaerobic digester metagenome | isolation source: active sludge of municipal wastewater-treating anaerobic digesters | place: USA | collected 2014-12-23 ... | reverse complement strand
GGATTTCCGCGAGAATATTTTTTCTCTCGCTGAAATTCGCTGAAATTTCGCTGATGCTTCGACAAGCTCAGCACAAGTGGCGCTAAAATAAAATTCTGCGGATTTCCGCGTGCTTTCTGCGGATTTCTGCGAGAATATTTTTTCTCTCGCTGAAATTCGCTGAAATTTCGCAGATGCTTCGACAAACTCAGCACAAGTGGCGCTGAAATAAGGTTCTGCGGATTTCCGCGAGAAATAAAATCAGGGTATTAAATGAATTTCTGCAGCAAAGCGGCAGAAATGGGTTTTCCGTGTCCCGGCAAAAACCATTGGCAACCCGTATCAAGCAATACTTTCCACTGCTGCTTCAACAACGGCACATCATCTGCAAACGGAGGCATGGCTTTCCCGGATACCATCCCATACAATGTATCTCCAACAATTGCTACCTCACCGTCAACCAGCAGGGAAATGGAATCGGAGGAGTGTCCTGGGGTAGGGATAATTTCCAGGTTTACCCCTTCCAGCGCAAATGTAAACTTCTCTTTCACAATCATATCTGCCTGAAATGGAGCATAACCTGTAAATCCTGGCCTGAACTTTCTCCCTAACCTCACAACAAACCTGGCCCACCGGGTTACTCCACCAGGGATCGGTGTGTACCCCATCCTGACAAACTCTTTCGCACTCTCCCCGACAATGATCTTACACCCTAACCTGTTCTTTAGCCAGGCTGCATTCTGACAATGATCAAAATGGGTGTGGGTCAGCAGGAGAAAGTTGAGGCGGAGCGAAGCGGAGTCCCGGGAGCGAAGCGATTCGGGATTGAGCTTGTTGAGGAGTTTTTTGCGGTTGAGGGTGATCCCGGTATCTACCAGAATGCGGATTGAACCGGCTTCCACGAGCCATACATTGGCACGGCCACTTAACAGCTGAATGATTTGGTAACCCGATTTTGTAGTGAAGGTTTTCATCGTGATTTTTTTTCTCGCAGAAACTCGGTGAAATTACGCGGAAATTCGCAGAAAGAATCATGATTATTTTTAAAAAGTACCTTACCTGTCTCCTTTTTTGAAAGCTCAATCATATATACAATAAAAACTTATGACTGAAAATGAAATTTCGTACATCATCCGTGGCGCAGTTTATACTACCTATAAGGAACTTGGGCCAGGATTACTTGAATCGAGTTATGAATCTGTTTTAAAGCACCTTATCAGTAAAAATGGCTTGATTGTTAATTCGCAGGTGCCTCTGCCGCTTGTTTATGAAGATGTTAAACTTGATGTTGGATATCGGATAGACCTGCTTGTAGAAAACAAAGTGATCGTTGAAATCAAATCAGTTGAACAGCTCACAGATGTGCACAGCAAGCAACTTTTAACGTACCTGAAGCTTTCTGATAAAAAGCTTGGATTACTGATTAACTTCAACACAGCCAATATACTACACTCGATTCAGCGAATTGTTAATGGTTTATGAGAATGATCTCTGCGGATTTCCGCGAACTTACTGCGGATTTCTGCGAGAATATTTTTTCTCTCGCTGAAATTCGCTGAAATTTCGCAGATAGACGCTGAAATAAGGTTCTGCGGATTTCCGCGTGCTGTCTGCGGATTTCTGCGAGAAAAAAGGTCTTTAGTATTTGCTTTTCATTTCGATATAGATGGCAAGTTCACTTTCCAGCGGATGAAACCTGGCAACATCAAAACCATTTATCTTCAGCCAGTTCTGCAGATCCTGAAGTGAAGTATAAACCTCCTCTTCACCGGCCAGCAACACGACACTGCTGTCTGAATCCGACGGCTGGTTGTCAGAAAGCGGAAGCATGATCAGGCCGCATAACATCTGATTGTTGATCAGAAATCCTGAACCCCAGCCTTCCAGCATTTTTCCGGCAAAGGGCCAATGTATCACTGCATCGTCCACAGAAATTCCGGTGAAATTATCCAGCACATTCGGTGTATTCTGTGCAGCTTCCGGCAGCTCCTCCTCATCGTATGCACCATTCTGGCTTCTTTCAGGAAACCCCGGACCATCAATCGAATACGGATCGTAATACAGTTGCTCCGGTGTGCTGACAATCGATGCGGTGTTGAACTGGATCTGCATTCCTGAGGTGCCTATCTCAGCCCAGGGCATACAGATCTCACCGAAGGTTGCCTGCAGTGAGCTCTCTGTGGAATAGGTCAGCTCTTCGACCTTCGCCAGGATCCTCGCCCGGGCAGGTTTTCCCTCCTCATTCAGCAGCAGCGCACCGGTAACCGGATCGTGCTGCCGCAGGATGTCAGAAGAGATCAGCAGCGCAATTTCCCCGGTTTCCATGCGGGCATTCACCTCAGGCACGGTGTATGTTTCAAGTCCCTCCAGATCAAGAATATACCCATCATCCGCCATGGCCGTTCCGAGCTTCTCAAGATCGTTCTCCGCCACTGCCGCAAGCCATGGGGCAAGATCCATTGATTCTGCCAATTCCTCCACACCGATCTGATTCACCTCCTGCCAGAAATCGAACCACGCTGCCGCCGACCTGTCGAACCCATTTTCAAGATCTTCAAAATACCGGGCATACGGAAATTCATAGCTGAGTGTTATCGGCAACTCGTAGATTTTCAGGTTGTTGACACATGGGGTAAAATCAATTCCGAAGGTATTTGACGGATGATGAAATACTACCGGGTTTCTGAAAGAGGCCAGCACCAGGGAATAAAATCCTCCGTGCGAACTGGTTGAAAACTGAAAATCTCTGTAATAGAGATTCTTATAATTCTGAAGAAGTGGATCCTGGCTCCATCCCGAATACTCGTTGAAATCGTCGTATTCCAGAAGGGCGTCCAGGGACGGGTAAAACACGGTCCGCTTCTCCCGGTGGTAAGTGCAGGTGCAGAGGTCGCTGTTCCATGTGGTATCCGAAAGGTTCGCCCCAGGCTCCACAGGCTGCCTGGGAAATGGATTTGCAGCCCCGGGCAACGTGCTGAACTGTCCGATCCAGAAGATATAGCCATCGCGGGTTTTTACAACTGTGTCCCCGAATACCATATCTCCGCCAAACCACCCGAAAGCCAGCAATTTGTCGTCTTTCAGCGCAATCGCCTTCAGGTAATCGGTGCCTGCCCCACCCCCGCTGAGGGCCTGTAACAGGTTGCCATCGGCCGAAAAGTGCAGCATAAACGGATCAGTCCCACCCTTTGAGCTCAACGTTGTAATAGTTTCATTCTTCGAAACAACATCGAAACCATACCCCTCTCCTGCCAGCCAGATCCGCTCCTCTTTGTCCAGCAGCAACCTTTCGTGGTACACCGATGCCTTGCCATTGATGGGTACCGACCATTCGGGTTTACCCCTGCTGCTGATGCGGTTCAGGCATGTTCGGCTGTAGGATGAGGTAGTTACAATAAACGCATCCCCTTTACTGTTCAGCGCCATCGATGCCCCGGCTCCGTTGGTATAGATCCCCAGTGAGTCGATCGCCCATTCCACATCACCCTTGCGATTGGCTTTGAAAGCAAAGGTCATGGCATTGTAATCCCTCGTGGTAAACTGGCTCTTTCCAATCCTGATGTCGTCATGAAAACCTCCGGTAGCTATCACATTCCCCTGATTATCAGCACATACTGCATTGATATGGGATTGTCCAACCGTATCACCCAGGAGGCTCCACCGGAGATGGAACTCCTGGTCGTACGACAGCAGGGCAAAGGTGCGCTTTACTTCATAGGTTTTATCGTAGGTTCTGAAGAGTTTTGCTCCGGCCAGATAAAAATTACCCTCCATATCTCCCCTGAAATCAAATAACTCAACCTCGAAATCAATCCTGGGCATGATCAGATGCAGCAGCTCCCCATTAGAGTTGTAATGGGCAATGAACAAAGAAGAGTTTAAACCCTCTGTCCCATTCAGGGTAAGCTTTCTGTCATCGGCGGTGATAAAATCCACTTTTCCGCCATAGAAATTACCGGCTACCCAGATAAAGCCGTTGGGATCAATGGCGATGCGGGCTGGCCTGGAGTTCCCTTCGGCGTAACGGACCCACAGCAGGTTGCCGTTGGGGTCGTGCTTCATCAGAAACCAGGTGTCGGGGCAACGGGCATAGCATGTGGTTTTGGGTTCAATGTATTTTCCCTGGGCCAGTTTCAGGTTTCTCTGGAAGTAGCCGGTGGAGTAACTGTTGCCGGCCTGATCCACCTGTACGTCGTAGGCCCAGCAGAAATCGCCGGACACGTAGGTTCTGAGCCATTCCGGGTCGGGGCGCTGCTCAGCAGGTTGGGCTTTTGCACCAATGTTGAAGACCAATAGAACGCTGATAACGCTGATCTTTATGATTTTCACGGATTTATTATACTTCAGATATTTTTATCCATAGAAGTTTCTCGCAGGAAATTTCACTGATGCTTCGACAAGCTCAGCACAAGTGGCGCTGAAAAAATGTTTCTGCGGATTTCCGCGAGGTTTCTGCGTGAAATTTTTTCTCTCGCTGAAATTCGCTGAAATTTCGCGGAAAGACGCTGAAAAAATAAATAACTTCTGCGGATATCTGCGTAGTTTCCGCGTTTTCTGCGAGAAATAATCATCGGAAACCAGTCCCATCAGTTTCATCTGTGTTCTATCTAACAGCATCAATGATATGTACAAACCCTTCAGTTAAAAGTTCAGCCGGCTGCGCGATATTGATCCGGATATACCGCTCCCAATCCCTCCCGAAATGGATTCCCGGGATGATAGCCGTTTGGGTCTTGTTGTAAAGATCTACTGCGAAATCGGTTCCAGAAGGGATATGATCGGGGCACCGGCACCAGATAAAATACCCGCCATCATGCGGTGGAAGGTAAAACCCTGCCTGCTGAAGCATCGGACTGAATTTCAGGAAGTTCTGACGAATAATCCCCCGTATCGAGGCAGCATATCCATTCACATGATCCGGGTTTTGCATAAACGCGGCAATGGCGGCCTGCAGCGGAGCCGGAGAGCTTAACCCGATGTAGTCGTGGATCCCTTTCAATGCATCGAAATGGGAATGGTGCGCCAGCAGGTAACCCAGTCGCCAGCCGGTTACCGAGAGCAGTTTGGAAAAGGAATTCACATAGAACACGTACTCACTGATCCCGTCAAGCGGATAATCGGGTTTCTTTTCACCGAAATAAAGTTCACTGTACACTGCATCCAGGATCAGGTTGCAGCGGTTGGCTTCACAAATCCGGATGATTTCTGCAAGGGTCTCTTTCGGAATCACTCTACCCCACGGATTTCCCGGGGAAGAGAGAAACAGCAGATTGATGCAGTGTTCCCGGATTTCCTGTTCGAGCAGGGCTGGCAGCATTGCAGGCTGTTCCGGCATGGTGACAAGGTGCACCTGATGATGAAAGATGGCGGGCAGGTAGAGGTACGATTCGTAGGCCGGCGACAGGGCCATGGGCCGGAGGTTACTCCCCAAGTGGTGGTACAGCATCGTGTACACCAGCGAAATCGCCTCGGTAGCGCCGTTGAGGATGAAGAAACCGGCTTCATCGGGGTTGTATCGCCCCTGGTAGCGCATCCGCAGGCACCGCAGCAGCTCCAGGTTCCCCGTGCCTGGGGCATACTGATGAATGGGTTCGTTTCTGATCTCCGCCAGGATATCGAGCAGCTCCTCCGGCGGCTGAAACCCCGGAATCCCCTGTGCCATATTGATCCCCCCGTAGGTCTTCACCAGGTTGCTGAAATACCCGATCCACGATCCCTTTACATCTGATTTGTTGGCGAGCATGGGGCAAAGGTAATCTATTCCACCACCGCTCCGTTTGCATCCAACCGGGTTGTACCTGTCCTTCTGCCCTCCTCATCGTAGGTGTACCTGTAAACCGAAGCCCCGGAAGGCACCTGGTTGACAGGTTTGCCATCGGTACCAAAAAGGCTCTCTTCTGTCAGTCGCCCCTTGCTGTCGTATTGCATTCGGTGAATCGCATAACCGTAACCCAGGAAATCGATCAGAACTCCGTCAGCACCAAAATACTGTTTTTCAACAATGTTGCGGTGGTCATCGAAGCGTTGCCGCAACATGGCATACCCAAAATCGCTGACCATCACCAGATTTCCACTGGCATCCAGATGCCTGCGTTCAACCTGATTCCCAAATGCATCATACACAAACGCAACCTCCATCCATGAAGGTTCCCTGATCACCTCAGGCAGGTCGTCTGTCCCAAGGTACCTGGCAAGCAGGATATTGCCGGCCGAATCATATTCCTGGATGATAGATGCAGTTTGCCAGCTGGTGTTCCTTTTGGGCAGGCCATCTTTCCCCTGGCACCTGAGCGCATAACGATACCCATTCTGGTCATAGTCCAGTTGAATCCGGGCAACTCCCGTTGCTGTTTTCTCGCTCAGGGAATCCATTTCATCATAGTAGGATTCAACCGTTTTATTCCCCTTTTTATCATATTCCCAATGAATGCGGGCATATTTCTGTTCGTTGTGCAGCACCGGTTTTCCCTCTTTCGAAAAATACTGCACATCACTGTACCACCCCTCTTTGGTGTAACTGTACCTGTGTTCTTCCACTCCGTATGTATTGGCCACAGGTGCACCATCAGAGCCATAAAACCGGGAGGTGATAATGCGCCCTTCCGGATCTGTGGTATAGCGGTATGTAGTGACCCCTCTGCTGTCGGCCATGGCTTTTCCATCCCGGTCAAGATTGGTTTCACTTACCGGAAAACCTTCCGGACTCAGCACCCTTTCGGTCATAAATACCCCTTCGAAATTTGCGCACAGGGTTCCATAGAGATCGAAATAGCTGGTTTTTACCCTTTCCTTGTCTCTTTCACAGGATGCAGAGGCCACATTGAAAATGGGATCAATAGCCAACATCCCACCTTTCAGGTATCTCCAGCCTGAAATTCTCCCTTCTTCGTCATAGGTTACCGTGTAACACGCCACTTTCCCGGTGTCGGCCGATTCCACTGGATAACGCCCGGTAAAATCCCCATATCCATTGGTCTCCATATGCCTGAAGGCGATAGGATTATTTCTTCCGCAACCTGCCCATAAGATTAACGAAATCCAAAACAGCAGTGACAAAAATCGTGTCTTCATATCGTGCATTTCTGTAAACATTCATTGAATGAGTTTTCGATGGCAGTATTTCAAAGGGTTAAGCGGGGATACAACTACGACGAGGCACCTTCGGTACGGGATACCACCCTGCCATTTGCATCGAAGACTGTTGTCCTGATCTTTTCGTTGTACTCATTGTAGTCGTATTGTACTTTTGAACTGTAAGGCATGAGTTTACCATCCGCATCCAGGTATTCCTCCGTAATCAGATTATTCCAAAGGTCATAGGTCTGTCGCAGAATTGCATAATCGCTGCTATTGACCTGCAACAGTTTTCCATCAGGGCCATACCACCTCATTTCCAATACATTGCCATACCGGTCAGTGATTTCTTCATACCCGGCAGCCCCATCCTCCGGATCAGCCCACATCTTTCCTTCAGCATCATACAGGGTCTCTTTAAATACATCCCCTTTTGCACTATAGCTCCATACGATCCTGGCCGCAGACCGGTCATTGAGCTTCGGAGCCGGTTTACCATCCTTATCAAAGAATCTCGCCTCAATTTTTCGTCCGTTCTTATACTTTCTGATCTGGGTTGCTATACCGGCAATAATGTCATTCTGAGGTCTGCCATCCAATCCAAAGCTACTAATCTTTATTAGGTTACCATCATGGTCATATTCGTTGAACAATCCTGCTATTCCGGTTTTTGACGATAGGCAGGCATTGCCCGCAGTATCGAAGTAGGCCTCGCCAATAATGCGTCCATATAAATCATAGGAATAGTTGATGCGTGCCATTCCATCACGTGAAGCAGGCTGAATCCGCTGATCATTCCGGTTGAAATAAGCTATTTCGGTCTGATGGCCATACGCATCATAGGAGAATCTGTACTTATGGATCCCTCCGTTGCTGGATGGCTCCACAGGCTGGCGGGAGACATCGTAAAAGCTCTTTTCGGCTAAATCACCGTAAACATTGTATCCGTATTTAATTGCTGCAACCCCGTCATTCGAGGTCACCGGCTGACCCGCGGCATCCAGATACCATTCCATATCTACTTTATTATGAACAGAATAGGTGTATCTGATGGCAGCATACCCTTTTTCGAGATGCATTGCCGGATTACCCAATGGATCATAGTATGAAATCTCTGTCACTTGCTGGAGCCGGTTGTATTTTTTCTTCACCTTCGAAATGCCCTTGCCCGGCAGGTTAACCGGGTTTCCGGATTCATCGAAATATTGCTCCTGAGCGATATGGCCACTTGAATCGTAGTCGATTCTGACAGTTGCATAGCCATAGTCTTTTGCCACTTTTGCCCCTCCGTTGGTTCCTGTCCAGGTGCGGCTGACAAGGTTGCCCCATACGTCATACCGGCAATCCTCCCCGGTCACTCTTTTGTCAGCTGACTCTTTCGGCTTACCATCCAGGTTATAGTACCGTGCAGTGGTTTTGTTACCCTTTTCATCGTAGGTGAATTCCGCAGAGGCAATCCTGTTGTCGATCCTCTCCCTCAGCTTGCCATCGTCACCGAAATACCTCTGCCTGATCAGCAAGCCCTGTGCATCATACTGATTTTCAATTTTTGCATAACCTTTCCCCCTGAATCCTTTAAGTTTTCCCAGTGAATCCAGATAGGATAATTCAACTATCTGATTATGCCTATCATACTTTAGTTTCAAACTGCTAATCCCTGACTCCGGTAACTCAATTATACTCCCATCAGAACCCAGAAATTTTTCTTCAACGACATTCCCCCTTTTGTTGCGCACAAATTCATGAATAGCCCACTTTTCATCCAGTCTGTTAAAAGGCTTGCCTTCAGTATCCATCACCGTTTCCCGAACAGGCTGTCCGTCACCATCCAGATCGTAGCGTAAGGCATGTATCCCGGTTCCGCTTTCAACAGCTTTTTTCCCATTCAGGTCGAAATACCGCTCTTCGGTTCTGATACCCTTTGAATCATAGGTATACCTGATCTCAGCAACACCGGAGGTACGATTGGTCATGGGTTCGCCGTCAGGGCCGATAAACTGCACCTTCGTCAGATACCCTTCCCGTGAATAGGTTGAACGGGTTTCCCAAACCCCTGATTCACCAGGCATTCTGTTTCCATCAGGGTCCTTAGAAACCGCAGCAACCACGTTCCCCTTTTTGTCGGTGGTGAATGCATACTGAAACACCCCCGTTTTATTGCGGGTCATTCTTCCCTGGACACCATAATAATAGAGCGCTTTTAAATGCCCGTCCGCGTCGAGGCGGTATCGCAGTTTGGCTGCTCCATCTTCCGATTTGGTAAGGTTACCCAGATGATCATAGAAAGCTACATCGATGAAACCTTCGGTATACGTATACACTGCCCTGTGGAAATCCGTTTCCGGATTGATGGCTGCAAGGCCGGCTTTAAGATAGGTAATTTCCTTAACCCTGCCCTCTGCATCATACAGAAACCTGTAACAATTCCGCTCTCCGGCCTTTCCGGCATTTACCGGATTGCTCCCGTGATACAGGAACCAGGCGTTTGTATCAAGGGAGGTGAAATATTTTTCTTTTTCACGGGAACAGCCTGAAAAGATTACAACACACATCAGGCATATCCATGGGGAAAATAGCTTTATTGATTTCATGCAACGATGATTTGATGGATTATCAACAGATTACATCAGAAAGAGGAGGATTATATAGCCCTGAGGTTTATTCAAACCTGAAGTTCGGTCCGGTTTTTACCATCACTGCAGCTGGTATCGCTTTTTTAACGTTCTTGAGGGTTTCCGTTGCGACAGCCTCATTGCTGTAAAACCTGTACACATTATGGTACATGGTGGTTTTACTTGCTGTAATTGCGATGATATGTGGAATAACTTTCTGCTCCTCAAGGTATTTGATCCGGGCTTTTTCAGCCTCACCTTTTACAGGGGACTTACCTATTGAAATGATAAACAGGCTTTTAACCTCCTGCCCTCCATCCTGCTCCATAATTGAGATATCTTCCAGAAGTCTGGAAATCAATGGTGCATACCGGGTATAAGCACCCGCATAACCATACAGCTCTTCAAGCATGACTTTACCCACATCGGTATCCTTTCCGGATTTTGTACTCAGCACATACGATTGTTCGCTGAGTGCCAGTACATGCAGGTCCAGCCCGAAAACCAGGGCACTTTCAAAATCTTTGCGCATCTTTGGCAGCCAGGTACTCTTTGGAAATGATTGCTTCATTTCCAGATAGATATCGATAATTTCGTAATAACTATGCAGAAAATCCAGGTTCAAACCATGCTGTTGGGCAAATCCGGTATACTGCCGTGCATCGCAATACCGGATATACAACCAGTAGTCTGCAGTGGCTCGGGTCTCCAGCACATAATCATTGGTCATTGAAAACAAGGCATAGAGCGTATCAGTATGCAGCATGGGCTCAATCATAATCTGGTTCAGTTCCCCCCTGATATTGAAATAGTTTTCATACTCTTCATCATAATTTTCGGCGATCCATTTCCGCACATGGGGGGTCAGGATCGTGGCAAGGGAATCACGGTATCTGAGAATCTGTTCCACCTCCTGATCAGATGTGATCTCACTCCGCCGGAATTTCTGGTAAAAACCGAACAGGCAATCCTGAGCCGGCATATCTGCATCCGTAATGGCGGTAAGAATCGGATAATACTCACGCAGGGTCTCTTTGGTAAAGGGTTCATCCTGTGCATGAGCTGCTGATAAGATACTAAAAACGAATAACAAGGAAAAGAGGATCTGTTTCATGAGCGATACATTTTAATACTGCTTATGTGGACCGTAAATGTATCGATAAATCGAAAAGTCAACAACTATCCCATAAAAAATAGCTGAAACCGGAAAGAATGAAACCCTGAAATTACTTCACCTCAACAAATCAATCTGAGGTCTCTTCAATGCCTTGTACGCCAGATGCTCCGGCAGGTTCCACGAGAGCCATCCCTCACTCTCGTAACGGTCTATGAAGTTTGCTTTGCGCAGGTCTATAATCTCACGGTACCTGACAGGTTCCATGTATCGCCGCTCCCTTCCGAAGGGGAATTTCCCCTCCTGTGCTTTATCGATAGCCTGCAGCTTCTCAAGGGGAACATCAAGGTAGGGCAATGCTTTATCGGAGAGTCCTGAGAGAAAATTGAGATGGACAAATGATTCCCCGGCATGGGCAAAATTGTAGCGGGCAATATATACGTCCCAGGGAACGGCAGATGAGGTTATGAGTACTACAAACCAGGCCACTGCATTGGTTCTTACCAGCCAGAACCCCGATCTTTTATGCATCACTTTATAGAGCACGGTGATAAGACCTATCAGGGTAAGGATCAGAAATATAATGACTCCAATACGCTTATAGGCCAGAGAGAAGTAGCTGATATAGTAAAAGTTACGGATACTTACCGACACTGTGAGGATCACATTCTGGAGTAGCCAGATGTAGCTGAGTATCCTGAGGGTTTTGTTGGAAGCATAAAAATTGAGGTTCCCCCGAAAAAACCACAGGACGATGGTGATGGAAATAAGGATGGAAAAGATCAGCAGCCAGGTGCCTTCGTGTACGAACTGTTTCAGATACTGCCCTTCCCATTCGAAATTAAACCATACCCAGTGAATATCGGTAATATTCAGTATGAGAATCAGCAGGTTCAGCACCACCAGCAGGAAAAGGGCCGCCCGGTATTCGTTTTTCAGGCCCATCCCGAGGGTTTTTCTGAAACTGCGGACCCGTTTGCGAAGCACTGCATCCGGAGCACTCTGGTCGGCACCGGAAATAAACGGTATGGGGTTTCGCACCATCATCAGCACTGCAATCGCCAGGCAAAGGATAAAGGTTCCCAGCAATGCAAAATTGAAATGCTCAAAAAGATCGGCTATCCGCTCCCCTAACCATCCCAGGGATTGTTCCATCAGGTCGTCGAAAACCGGACTGGAATTTCTGTAAATGGATATAAATATGATAATGATTATGAGAGGGATAAGGAATATCCTGCTTTTCCACAGGTAGGAACCCACCGGCTTTTTCCCTACCCGAAAGTGCCTGATTCCTCTCAGAAATGTTACCTGGGCCATAACGATGTTCACAAGACCTGTTCCCAGTGCACTGGCCAGTGATCTGAGATCAGGTGCCGATAACAAACCAGCCAATACCAGAAGGCTGAAGGCATGCATCCATCCTGAGAAGGCTGAATGCACCAGTACTGTTGCCAGCAATGTAAAAAAAACTCCTGCGAGGGTTAACGGTACAAGGGGCTTTCGAACCGGAATCTGCCGGTTCAGAAACATCCACCCGAAAATCAGAAATTCAGCAATCCACAGGTTCAGCCCGGGAGGCTGTTTATGAAAAAGGATGGTCAGGATTACAGCGCCGGCAAGGATATGCCAGCTTTTTGGGGTGTGGCTCATCGGTCAGAGGATTTCACAGCAAACGATGGTATTGCTGAAATCGTATAGTTTTGTCATGGTTCCAGATTTAAAATCCTTGTTTAGGGTTATGAATTATGGTTGACAGGATTCAATGATGAGGGTTTATGGGAAGAAAACTGAGGTATCGTCAGAACCAAACCCTGAAAAACCCTGATTCGAGGGGTTTCAGGGTGTTTGCCGGCCCTTCCATAGGTTCCCCGGTAACATCCACCCTTCCCAGGCGGAGTACATCTCCGGACTTTCCGTTCCGTAGTGAAATGGTCAGTTCTTTCCCTTCCGTTTCCCGAACCTGAATGATGGCCGAACGTCCGCCCGCCTCAGGGAATGCACTGATCAGCAACATGTTTTCCGGCCATCCGGAGATGAATGAACCTGAAGGAAGCTTTTGCTCCGCACCACCCCCGGGGAGCACCCTGCTCAGGAATGGCACCCTTACCCCCCATCCGAATTGCAAAGCATCAGACGACCCGTTGACCGGCATACTCGTTACCGAGTAGCTCCACAGGTGCCCCCCGCGCTGATCGGCATTGAAGTTGGTCGTCCAGTAGTTGTTCATCGGCCATCCATAGATATGGGTACTTTCAGGCACGGCCCCGGCTTTATACCTGCCGGTATTGATCCCCCCGAACTGCATGAGCGGTGCCTCAGGCGATACCACAACAATCTGTCCCCGGGGCGAAGACAAGCGCGCATAGTTCTGCACCGTGTTCCAATCGTTGGATGATCCCGGTATCTGGTCGATACCGGCCCTCATTTCGCCCCCCTGCACTTCAAATGAGAGCTGCCCCTGCGCCAACGCAAACGGCAGGGCAATGTAAATCCCTTCCGGATCTGCAACTGCTTTCTTCTCAATATCATACACCAGCTCCACCTTTTTGGTGGTATGGTACAGCCTGAACTCATACACCAGCGCACCTCCGGTTGTGGCCGCAGCCGTATTGGCTTTAAACCTGAAAGAATCCCACAATGCCCCGCGGTTTATCCCATCCAGCCACACCGAATCAGGGAGTGAACGGGTAAAGTTGTCGAGACGAAACGACTCCATCTGGGCGCGGTTTTCCAACTCTTCATAAATAAAACTGCCAGCCTGGTACTTCGCTGCCGTATCAAGCAATTCGAGCCCCAAATCCTTGTCAAATAATCCGGTAATCACCCCTTTCAGGGTATCAGCCGTGAGCCTGTACCACTGGTTCTCAAGTGTATTAACAGGTGTTTCCTTCAAAATTTCAGTGCTCACTCCATACCTTTGCTGGACAAGCCTGATCACATAGCTCTTGTATCCAAATGCCGGGACCTTCTCCACCCACACTGCCCAATAGGTGCCATCGCTGTGGTGCTCCATCGGCTGGGCTATGGCAGCATTGCCATCCTGATCCGTGATGGTAAACCCCGTATATCGCGGGATGATCTGATGGTCGATGTACACCTTCATCATACCGCTGCGCTCCAGGTTCAGGGAATTGTACACCACGAGGGTGGGATCGGCATTGCGGGGAAAAGTGCTTTGCAGCAAACCCATGGTTTCCTCACCCAGCATCCGGGCCCGTCTTCCGGCTTCCCATGCATAAGATTCCTTGAGTGCGCGCTGCTCCATCGTATATCGGTGCAGAGGTTCACGCACGCTTCCGTGATACCCGACCGTATGCTCTGTGTAAAACAGCAGGGCTGAGTTGGCGGCATCAATCCTCTGGTTGATGCCTTCCGGCAGTACAACACCGGACAGGGCAGCCATGGTAAGGCCGGCACCCGTGGCGATCAGATCGGTTTGCGCACCACGGGTGGCCGCCACCTCCCGTGCCGATGCCCCGAAACCATCCGTCCACCAGTCGGGCCAGGCACCGCGGATCACAGGCAATGAGGCGCCATGCAATGTCTCCATCTGCCGGAAAAATTCCGTGGCTGTGGCGGTCCTGAGCTTTGGCCACTGGTATTTCTCATTCCACTGCCGGATCATATCAGAGGCGTGGGTGGAGGGTGGACTGTTATCGGTGATATAACCCGAATGCTGTATGGAAATGGTGTTATAGGTGTATCCTTTACGCTCCAGATCTGACAGATATGTAAGCAGCTCATCTTCAAATACATTGAAATTCCCTGCATGAATCTTGAACACCGTATTCCCTGTCATGTAATGCTCGGCCCTGAACGCCAGCATGCGATTTCCCGCCGGTGATTCCCACCAGAACAGGGTGGGTTTGTCGAAACAGATCAGTGCCCGGTGGCCGTGGGTCCCCATATTCAGATACCGGATCCCCGCCTGGGAAAAATAATCGCTCAAACACCAGCCAATGCCGTTTACGTCATTTTGCATGGCGGTTTCAACCTGCATACCATGGCTACGGATGTTGCCAATGGCTTTCAGGGAGGCTGCAAGAATCTGTTCATCAGGAAGTTCATCGAAATTAAAATACATACCTGTAATTTCAATCCTCCCCTCTTCGACCCGTTTTCTGAGACGCTCTATCTGGGCTGCAGGGCGGCATTTCAGGTACTCATCCACTGCCCAGGAGGCCTCGCATGTCCAGCGGAATTTTGCCGCATCCGGGTAATCATCCGTAAGATCACAATAGTCCAGGGCGTAATCGATAAAACGGAGGTGTTCTGCCAGAATATCGGTCTGGGGCCTGGTGTATCCGATATCGGTATGGGAGTGCTGCACAAAATTCACCTGCCACTCTTTCACGGGGATCAGCTCCACCTCCCCTTTCCATGTTTTGCCCGCAAGATCCAGCCGATAGGGCATCCGGGTCTTTTTGGAAACACGCGGAAGCCTAATTCTGAGGTAGTTATACCCATATTGCACCACAGTATCACAGACCTTCTTCCCTCCTACATGGATGATTGCCCTGGCAGGATTGCCAAAATGAAGGATGCCGGCTGTACCTAACTGAGCATCCTGTTTATCCCCGTGCATGATGGCTGGCAGCGCTTTCAGCGACACACCGCTCTCGAGAGGGAGTTTGAAGGTCATGTACCAGCTGGTTTTACTGAACCTGCCACCCGTTACTTTGATATTCAACGGCTCTCCCTGTACCACCCGGCCCGCAGGAAGGGTAAGCCTCATAAATCCAAACCGGTCGCCATGCTGGTCCACCATATCGGTAGAAAATGCCAGCCGGCAACCTGAGGGAGCAGTCAGATTCCAGGTGTCGGTTCCGTCTGCCCAGAAAGTAAACTCATGGCTTCCATTCACTTCCAGATCAAAGCTCGCCGGACCGGGAGAGGAACCGATTCCGGCCAGCCATACAAATGTGGCCTCCGCTCCTGAGATCTTCCGGGGAGCAGTTGCGGTTTGCCACTCCATTGAAGACCTGCCATCCGTAGCCCTGATCAGCATGCACTCACGTGCTACCGGTATTGAAGAGTGGTAGCTGAAATCGACACCCTCCACTTTTTTCAAATATCCGTTGATCAGGGCGGCATCATCTCCCTGCTGGGCAAAAGCTGCGGTAAGGGTGGACAAAGCAAATGCGATCAGTACGAATCGTTTCATGGCAGAGTGATTTTTTTTAGGGAAGCATCCACAAGCATCACAGGGGTATCCGTTGGATTTATCAGGGTGTAATTGCCGGTTGAAGCCGGCACCACAAAGGTTTCTGTATACCGGTAAGTAGTTGAAAAACCACTTTCGGTAACCACATGTATCATACTGCCTTCCACAAGGTTATACACATGGCATTGACCTGATGTGTTCAGGTTTATCTCATGTGTTATCACCAGTCTTTTCACTTCATAGGAGTGCATCGGATGGGTAGGCAGCTGATACATTTCCCAGCCATCCCCCTTTTCCAGGAGGAGCGGTTTACTGATCAGATCCTCTTTTACCGCATGCCCCTGCCGTTCGAAATACAGGTTCTCCATTCCCCTCGCAATGTTCAGGGGCCGTGGATTGCCATCCAGATCGGGCCTGCACCAGTCGTACATCTTGAAGGTAAAGATGTAGGGGGTTGTGCTGATCTCGAGCACCAGGTTATTGATTCCTGAAGCATGGATCGTTCCCGGAGGGATGAGGAAGAAATCGTGTTTGTGGGCCGGGTGTTTCTGTACAAACTGCTCGATATCAACCGGCTGGCCATGAAGGTAACTACCGGTGAGGATCCGCTCAAATTCTTCGGGATTGATCCCCTGCTGAAAGCCAAGGTACACCACCGCATTATCACCGGAGTCGAGCATGTAATAGGCCTCTTCCTGGGTAAAGTTTTCGCCGAAATGTGCCCGGATGTATTCGGGGCGCGGATGGCACTGCACCGACAGGTTTCCGCCATTATAAGTATCAAGAAAATCGAAACGGATGGGAAATTCGGTACCATACGTTGCGAATGATTGCCCGAGGATTTGCTTTGCTTCGAGTGCCATGAGCAGGTCAAAGGAAACCTCCAGCAGGTTGCCGTCGCTTTCAAACACAACTCCATTCTCGGGAGAGATCAGTTCGAACGACCATGCATAATTCGGAACTTCAGTATTCAGACCAGGGATGTGACCAAGGCACCATTCACCCCCCCAGGCACCCGGCTCGAACCAGGGGCGGGGCCTGAACACGGAACGACTGAGCATTGCCAGCCCTTTTCTGATCGTGTCACCGGATGCCCACGTAAACGAATCCCCTTGCTGTCCGTCAATAAAATAATTAACCACGGGGGCAATCGATTCGAGGTGTTTTCTTACCACAACCCAGTCGTTAAAATAGAAACGTTTGTAAGCCATTTTAGATCCCAGCGGTCGCGCCAGACCGAGATTGGCAATGCTGCCTGCCCTGGCACGGTACTGCTGTTCGTTCTTCGGTACCGTGATGTACAGAAGGGCTCCGCCGACAGGACAAAGGGCTGCACCTGTACCGAAAAAAATGGTGATACCGGAATCTGCATCAGGTTTCGCGGATTCCAGTTTTCCTGCCCTGAAAAAATCGCGCATCGCAAGGGTGGTCCGACGGCCAAAAACGGGATCATCACCACCGGTGAAAGGGGCGGTCATTTCAAGAACCGTTTCTGGCGGATGCACCCACTCCGACACCGGAACATGGCATACACTTCTTCCAAGGTGGCTCAGTGCCTCAGTAAGCTGACGGACAAACGGTTCAAAAAAAACTCCGGTATCACCATCCACGCGCAGAATTCCCGACTTAGGAAGCGACTCCGCCAGTGAAACCAAACCGGGCTGGATGGCATTATCACCAAGAGAATGAACAGGATAGAGCCTGTAGCCTTCCGTATCGGTTCGTGAATCATTCAGGGGCATGATCTCCTGCGACGAAATGCGCCACAGGGTGTCAATGCTTCTGCGTCCATCCGGAGTAAAAGGCGCCATCATCAGGCCTGATCCGGAAGGGATTTGTTCCGGGCAGGTACCGACAGAATGATCAGATAAACTGCACACGCAACAAGCACAAACATCCCGGCAGTAACAGAAATGCTGTCAGTTAGGTACCCGATCAGTGGCGGAATCACTGCCCCCCCGGAAACCGCCATAATCATCAGTCCGGAGATCTCATTGGAATACTTCTGATGCTTTGACACCGTAATGCTGAAGATCAGCGGGAAGATGGCAGCGGCAGAGATACCGATCAGGAACATCAGCACCTGTGCAAAAAGCACCGAAGGGGAAAAGATGAAAGCGAGGATGGTTACAAGGGTTGCAAGCGAGGAAAAGAGGAGGAATTTACCCGGTTTGATCCGTGCAAGGAGGAATGCCGCCGCGAAGGTTCCCAGCATCTTACCGAAGAAGTAGAGGCTTCTGGCCTCTTTTGCCGGCTGAGCATCCATCCCCAGCTTTTCCATAAGGAACTGGCCGGAAACGGAATTCACCCCCACATCAATCCCGACCACAAAGAAAATCCCGAGGACCATCATCACCACGTAGGGGATTTTCAGCAACCCCAGTGCCGACATGAAGGTAGCACGTTTTTCATCAGACCTTACCTCGGTAACCGGGATGAAATAGAGCCACAGGACCGAGATCAGTGAAACGATCCCGAAGCTCAGGAAAGCCAGCTTCCAGTCGCCGAAACGTGCCGCAAAGAAAGCTGCCACGTAAGGTGCCACCATAGAACCTATAGCCTTTATAAATTGTGAAAAGCTGAGATAGCTCGATCGCCTTTCGGGGCGCACCACATCCAGCATCAGCGGGTTTGCAGATACCTGCATGATAGTGTTGCCGATGCCAATCAATACAAATCCTGCCAGCAGTGTCGGGTAGGTATAGGCGACAAACGGCAGCAACAGCCCTGCAGCAGTAATCAGCATACCGATATTGACCATATTTTTCTTCCCGATCCGATCTTGCAAAACCCCAACAGGAACAGAAAAAAAGAAGAACCAGATAAACACAGCAGAAGGGATCAGCTGAGCCATGGTATTGCTCAGATTGAAATCGGCCTTGGCATAGTCGACTCCGATACCTACGAGGTCGCAGAAGCTCATCACAAAGAAAGTGAGCAATACCGGAAGGATTACGGTCACGGATTGCTTCCTGTTGTTTTCTTCCATAGCGTTTTAGGGGATTTAAATTGTATTTTCCGTCTGGCCAACGATAAGCCCGGCATAAATGGTGTCATCGCACAGGAGTGCAGCTCCACTGATGGCGGCATCTTCCTGAAGTTCAGAGATAACCACATCAACTTCAATATCATTTGCTGAAAACTGAGCAGACATGGACTCCCTGAAAAGAGGATAGGCATTGGCAATATTACCGCCGATCACCAGCCCTTCCGCTTCAAAGCCCCGGAGCCAGGGACTCAGAAAACCCCCGAGATTCCGGCCAAACTCACTAAATAAGCCCTCTGCCACAGGGTCTTCGTGCACCTGAGCTGCAAGCTGTTTCACGCCGGCCACCTCGTGCCCGGTTCGTTTCTGGTATTGCCTGAGGAACCATCGCGTGGAAAAATGGTTGTCGGCATTGGATCCGTTAAAAGGTATGTCATACAGGAATCCGTCGGGTGGGGTCCCTGCTTCTCCGGCCACTGGAATATGGCTGCGGATGAAAGTGCTGCCAAATCCGGTTCCCAGTGTTATGGCCAGAAAGCGGCTGAAGCGGACCGATCTGCCCTTGAATGATTCACCGATCGCGAAACTTGAAGCATCGTTCAGAAACCGGATCCTGAAATTTCCCGGCATACCCAGCCGGCTTCGCAGCTCCTCACGCACATTGATGCCATACAAGTGATCGTACTTCTCAACACCTTTAAACCAGGCGATACCCCCGGGATAATCAAACGGACCCGGCATGGCAAATCCAACCCCGGCAGTCGTTTCGATGGACAGATGCCCGGCGGCTGCCCTGATGGCCTCCGCCCATTTGTCAAGAATTGCATCTGACTGTGCCTTGCTGTCGACCTCAACCCTGTGCCTTGTTCCTTCCAACAGGGTGTGATCCGATAAATTATATACCTGGGCTGTAATATGGCTCCCCCCTACATCTGCTCCGATTGCTAATAAATCCATGACTTAAACTGATAATTTCTAACTATATGCTGCCGATAATGTACCGGCAAAGTGGCAAAAATAGCGAATAAAAAATACCCTGCAATGAAATCTAAAAGGTTTCAGTAAATATTTTGTTATGATTACAGGATTGCTGAAGTTGCAGGAATAAATGGTTCCCGGGTTTGTTGAAGCATCACAACCATTCTCTGAACAATAAAGAATCCGACCGGAAGCATTCTATACGTTGATAACTTCTCGTTTCAGTATAACTCTGTAGGAATATCAGGAGTTCTTAAAACGAGAATGCAAATGTGCATTTCATTCATTACTATTTGATCATAAATGGCTCTGACACAGATATTCCTAACGGAATGCTCGAAATTTTCTCTGCAGAAGGACGGCTTATACACAGGGAAGCGCTTATCAGAGACGAAGATTATTTCGAATCATCAATTATTGATACGATGAGCAATGGTGTTTATCTGATACACATTTATGGCAACAGCGAAAACGGGCAAGGTTTCAGCAGCAGCTTGAAAATTGTAGTGCATTGATAAACAGTTGCCAAAGGTTTGAATAAAATCATTACCTTTGCCGCCTGAATTTTTAGTCTGATTGCCATTCCCTCTAAAATTTCATTGCAAAAATACAACAACGGGTCAGGGCATGCCCTGATCCTACATAACAATCATCCGGTTGAGGCATGCCTTGACCGTACGCTACAACATGGAACATTTTACCCAAACCGGCCTCGGTGAGAACCTCCTGAAGGCCATTGAAGACCTGGGGTTTGAAACCCCAACACCCGTTCAGGCAGAGGTTATCCCTGCCATTCTGGATTCAAAGGATAACATCATCGCGCTGGCTCAGACCGGAACCGGCAAAACGGCCGCTTTCGGGCTCCCGCTGCTGCAGGATATTGACCCTGATTCCAGGATGCCCGAAGGTCTGATCCTTTGTCCCACGAGAGAGCTGTGCATCCAGATCACCAAAGATCTGGGAAACTATGCAAAATACCTGAAAAACATTACGATATGCCCGGTGTACGGTGGCGCCGACATTGTGAAGCAGATCAACCGCCTGAAGGATGGCACCCACATCGTGGTAGGTACCCCCGGCAGGGTGCTCGACCTCATCGGACGCAAGGTGCTGAAAGTACAGGAGTTGAAGTGGCTTGTGCTGGACGAAGCTGATGAGATGCTCAATATGGGTTTTCAGGAAGACCTCGACAATATCCTTGCGGAGACCCCAGACACCAAAAGAACCCTGCTGTTCTCGGCCACCATGCCCCAGGGAATCCGCAAGATCGCCGAAAAATACATGCACAATCCGCTGGAAATCACCATCGGAAAGAAAAATGTAAGCACCGAAAACGTGAGCCATGAATACTATATGGTGCACGCCAAAGACCGGTACCTGGCCCTTAAACGGATCGCCGACATTCATCCGGGCATTTACAGCATCGTATTCTGCCGCACCCGCCAGGAGACCAAGGAGGTGGCAGAGAAGCTGATCCAGGACGGCTACAATGCCGATGCCCTGCACGGAGACCTGTCGCAGGCGCAGCGCGACCACGTGATGAACCGCTTCAGGAACAACACGTTGCAGATGCTTGTGGCCACCGATGTGGCAGCCCGCGGACTGGATGTGAGCGACCTGACCCACGTGATCAACTACAACCTCCCCGACGATCAGGATGCCTACATCCACCGCAGCGGAAGAACAGGGCGCGCCGGTAAACTCGGCGTTTCCATCTCCATCATCCACACCCGTGAGATGGGGAGGATCAAAGAGCTCGAAAGGATTACAGGCGCCCGCTTTTCACGAAAAATGGTCCCCTCCGGAAAAGAGATCTGCGAAAAACAACTGTTCCATCTGGTGGATAAAATGGAACACAGTGAGGTGAATGAGGAACAGATCGAACAGTTTCTGACCGTCATCTACAAAAAACTGGAATGGCTGAGCCGTGAAGACCTGATTAAGAAATTTGTGTCGCTGGAGTTCAACCGCTTCCTCGATTATTACCGCAATGCCACCGACATCAACGTAAAGGGGGAACAGAAAGATGCCCGCGACCAGCGTATGGCAGGCAACACCAGGGGCGAGCGATCCAGTGATAACCGCCGCGAGAGGAATGATCAGGTACAGTTCACCCGGCTGTTCATCAATGCGGGCTCGAAGCACAACATCAATCCTGCCAGGCTCATCGGCCTCATCAACGACTACGGCAGAAGCCGCAGGGTTACCATAGGCAAAATCGACATTCAGCGCAACTTCTCCTTTTTCGAGGTAGATGCCGCTGCAGCCCAGAGGCTGATTGGCGGATTCAGGGGCGCAAAGTTCGAAGGGCTGGCACTCGAAGTGAATTATGCCGAGCTCAGCAAGCCGAAACAGGGGAAAAGAGATTTTCAGAACTCAAGAACCACGGTGAACGAATTCAGCAAGCCGAAAAAAAACAAGCCCAAACCCGATAAGGGTACCTTAAACAAACCTCAGGATGAGAGGCCCTTCTGGGAACGGTTTCTGGAAGAGGATGCAGGCACCGGGCAACGCAAAGGGAAGAAGCGTCCCTGATGCCGGAACTGAGCTGCCTTCCGACATCTGCATGCTGCCAAAGGAGACTTCTATATGTTCACCGCAGGAACTTCACTTAATCCTGTTATGGCATCTATGCGAACTTCATAAGGAATAGAACACGGTCAACACCGATGTAACGGATGATCGCTGATTTACTAAAAACACAATAATGAATCCGTTCTATAAAATGTGTGTTTATCCGTTGTATCGGTGGCATCAGTCTTCCATTAGCATCACTTATTACGGGGATCTGAAGTAATACTTAATACCCCTCAGGGAAATCTGCTGAAAAAATTGATTGATAATCTCCGTTTTTCTGTTTTCAATCATTTATAGGATTAGAAAACAATCATTGAACACTGATTTTACGGTTGCAACTGATGATCACTGATTGTTTATTGTAAACCAGTGCATTTTGCTTAAAAATGGATTAAAGACATGCCGCGACCATGAATGATCTCTTGCACAAGGAATTGACAAATAGAATACTGAATTGCTTTTTTAAAGTTTACAACACGCTTGATTTTGGTTTCCTGGAAAAAGTCTATGAAAATGCCATACTGGTGGAGTTGAAAGAGCAAGGCCTCAAAGCAGATAAACAAAAGAAGATCAATGTCTATTACAATAACATTACTGTTGGTGAATACTTTACCGACATTATTGTCGAGGATACCATAATAGTTGAGCTTAAAGCATCAGAGTGTCTGATTAAAGAAAATGAACTGCAATTAATCAACTATTTGAAAGCAACAGATAAAGAAGTTGGGCTTCTGTTGAATTTTGGCAAGAATCCGGAATTCAGGAGAAAGATCTTCACAAACGACAGGAAGTCCCAAAAACCCATGACCAGGTTTTGAATAATAATGTTTATAATCCGTGTTAATTCGTAAAATCCGTTTGATCCGTGTGCGATAAAATCCGGAAATGATCATTTCCCCCGCGGGTCGGGTTTCAACGGCATTTTGGCCATGTGTGAAATTTCCACCGACGGAAATCCGAATTCCTCCACCACTCTGCCGCGCAGCAGGTAAATTCCCTCGCCCCGGAAAGGGTTGTTCTTCAATGAGGGCGGAAAATGCACCGTATCGAAGAATTCGCCGTGCACATCGATAAACGTACCGAAGTGCATGATCTCTTTACGGACGGTCCATACGTATTTGATGGTAACGAGCTTTCCCAGCATCCGTACCTCCTGCCCCACCCTGCCGGCCAGCCCGTGGGCGGCAATATCGCCTCGATAGCGGGTTTCGAGCATATCGAACCACGACACAGAGATGGGGAACCCCAATAGCTCCATCTCATCCCAGGCATCCTCCAGCGGGTCGTGCACCAGCGCGGGCAGCGTGAAGGGGCGGGTGGTAAGCGGAAACAGCCGGGCAGTGGCTGGTTCCGGCTGCCGGTGGCTGATGAGCATACGGCTCTCCCACAACAGCGGCGCTTTTCCCTTTCCGGTGAACCGGAAGGCTCCCACACGGATCAGCAGGGTGAGCTGTTCGGGGGTTGGCGTCACCCGTTGCACGAAATCCTCCAGCGAAAGATAATCGCCATGCTCCTCACGCTCCTGCACCAGCCGCTTTGCCAGTTTCTCCTCCAACCCTGCGATGTGGATGAAGCCGGCATAGATGGTGGTGCCCGAAATGGTGGTGAGATATCCGCTGAGGTTCACACAGGGGAGCGCCAGCGTGGCTCCCCATCGCCGCGCCTCGTTGAAATAGACCCATGTGCGGTAAAAACCGCCGAAATTGTTGATCACCGCCACCATGAACTCCAGCGGGTAATGCACCTTGAGCCACAGGCTCTGAAAACTCTCCACCGCATAGGAGGCCGAATGCGCCTTGGAGAACGAATACCCGGCAAACGATTCGATCTGACGCCACACCTCCTGCGTAGTGGCCTTGGGATAGCCGAACCGCCGGCAGTTGTCGAAGAACTTCTCCACAATCAGCCGGAATTCCTTCTTCCCGCGCCCCTTGCCGCTCATGGCCCTGCGCAGCACGTCGGCGTCACCCAGGTCAAGTCCGGCGAAGTGGTGGCAGATCTTCAGCACATCCTCCTGATATACCATCACGCCATAGGTCTCCTTCAGCTGCTCCTCCATCACGGGGTGTATGTAGCTGAATCCCT
>ERZ795054.1286-NODE-1286-length-24639-cov-11.429873_pt1 | contig 24639 bp, 26 predicted proteins | sample MGYA00375138_ERZ795054 | MGnify/ENA primary metagenome ERZ795054 (study PRJEB30183, sample SAMN05720215) | anaerobic digester metagenome | isolation source: active sludge of municipal wastewater-treating anaerobic digesters | place: USA | collected 2014-12-23 ... | reverse complement strand
CGTTGCCGTTCGGTTTCAGCGCGTTGCCGTTCGGTTTCAGCGCGTTGCCGTTCGGTTTCAGCGCGTTGCCGTTCGGCTTTAACGTGCCTTGCCTGTTCGACAAAAGTTTCAAAACGTTGCCCGTCCGGGTGGTAGAGCGCCAGATCAGTTCCCTCCAGGCTGAACCGAATCCCCAGCAAGGGACTGACCCAGCCCTCCATCCGGTCAATCGGTTCCAGCCGACCGTCCCGGCGCCGCCAGCCCTTGAGCGTCCCCCGATCCGGATCGTATTCGTAGTACTCCTCCACCCCGTACCGGTCGTAAAAACCCCGCTTTTTGCGCATCTCCGCCGGCGTATTGCCCGGTGACAGCACCTCGAATACGACCTGCGGCGCAATGTGATCTTCTTCATGCTGGAGGTAGGAACCGCGATGACCCGGCGGGCGACCGAATACCACCATGGCGTCCGGCGCGGCGCGGATGTGCGGCTGGCCCTCGACCGGATACCACAGCAGATCACCGGCGACGAATACATCGGGCCGATCCGCAAACAGCGCCGCCAGGCCCCCCTGAATCATCACGATGTACTCGAATTGCCGGGTGTTGTCCGCCATGGGTTGGCCATCGCTCTCCGGATATACTATCGCCTGACGGGGCAAGGGGGGACGGCCGCGACGGGAACCCGTCGCCGGCGTGATTAAGGATGTTGCCGTCATGTCAGCCTCCTTCGATCAGTGCGTCAGGCTGGGGACCCAGCTCATTCACCGGCAATCATGCTATCACAGGCGCACCAATCGGTTACTCGTTCAGGTCAAGCGCCAGCAAGCCGGCGTCGCTGGCGCCGACCAGGACCACGTCATAATTATGATCAATAAGTGAGTATGCGTCAGACCTGAAACCTCAGCCTCCGGGAACGCGGTTCGACGATCAGGGATGGAAAGGAGCGCATGACGCCATTCAATCGCTGCCCAACATTTCCTGCTGGAGCCAATCCACTGGTATCGCCTGGAAATGCGCGTCGCGATGGACGAGCGTTGCCTCATGCAGGGCGGCTGCGGCGGCGATCAGCGCGTCAATGCTGGGCAAGCGGCTTGGGGTCGCCCGCTTCAAGGCGATGGCGCGCGCGACCAGCGCCTCGTCAACCGAAATCACACGGTCGAACAAGGGCCGATAAAGCGTCCACAGCCGCTCGAATTCTCCATCCCGATCCAGAGCCTTTAACCGCGTTTGTAATTCGATCAGGCTCAGGACGCAAACCCCGATGGAACAACCGTTGCTGTCGAACAGGGTGTTGATCCGCTGGCATCCCGGTTCGTTGAACACATGGGTCAGCCACGCCGAGGTATCCAGCAAATAGGTCAACACGCTGGCCTGTCCTCTTCATCCTCGGCCATGCGATCCTGGATCAACTCCCCTATTGGATCGGCACCCGCAGACAGCCAGCCCCGGCCGATACCGGTCAAGCGGCGGGCCAGATCGCCCCGACCGGGCAACGGCCTGACCCGTAACTCGCCGTTCCGATCCTTGCTCCACTCCAGGCGGGTACCGGCCTTGATGTCCAGTTCGCGCGCCAGTTCTGCTGGAATGGTAACCTGATTTTTTCCTGTCACCGTGGTAATCATGGAATGCCTTCAATCATGGAATGACAAGAATCAAGTCTGATGTAATCGTTATGAATAATCAAGGAAACAACTATGATGGGTTCAGAGCGCATCCGGGTCCACGCCCAACTGTCGCAACCGTTCCGCCAACCGCTCGGCGCGTTGCTGGGCCACCTCGGCGCGCTGGCGCTCGGCTTTAACGCGCCTTGCCTGTTCGACAAAAGTTTCAAAACGTTGCCCGTCCGGGTGGTAGAGCGCCAGATCAGTTCCCTCCAGGCTGAACCGAATCCCCAGCAAGGGACTGACCCAGCCCTCCATCCGGTCAATCGGTTCCAGCCGACCGTCCCGGCGCCGCCAGCCCTTGAGCGTCCCCCGATCCGGATCGTATTCGTAGTACTCCTCCACCCCGTACCGGTCGTAAAAACCCCGCTTTTTGCGCATCTCCGCCGGCGTATTGCCCGGTGACAGCACCTCGAATACGACCTGCGGCGCAATGTGATCTTCTTCATGCTGGAGGTAGGAACCGCGATGACCCGGCGGGCGACCGAATACCACCATGGCGTCCGGCGCGGCGCGGATGTGCGGCTGGCCCTCGACCGGATACCACAGCAGATCACCGGCGACGAATACATCGGGCCGATCCGCAAACAGCGCCGCCAGGCCCCCCTGAATCATCACGATGTACTCGAATTGCCGGGTGTTGTCCGCCATGGGTTGGCCATCGCTCTCCGGATATACTATCGCCTGACGGGGCAAGGGGGGACGGCCGCGACGGGAACCCGTCGCCGGCGTGATTAAGGATGTTGCCGTCATGTCAGCCTCCTTCGATCAGTGCGTCAGGCTGGGGACCCAGCTCATTCACCGGCAATCATGCTATCACAGGCGCACCAATCGGTTACTCGTTCAGGTCAAGCGCCATCCGTGCTATTTAGCAACTTCCGCATCACCGCCACCACCCTGGCTGTTGTTCCATCCGCTGGCGTTTCCCGCCCGACCATGTAGCTCATCAGTAGCGGGTCTTGCAGTTCCAGTAGCGCCGCGAACGCCTGTTGCTCTTCCGCTGATGCCGTCGGGTAATGCTGCTCCAGATAGCCCAGCGTCAGCAGATCCAGTTCCTTCATGCCGCGCCGGCAGCGCCAGCGCAATTTGCCGATTTGTTCTTCCATTGTCCGGTTCTCCGCAAAAAAACGCCCCTCGCCCGCGCACGGGAAAGGGGCTGAGAGTGGGGCGAAGCCGGCGGTTACCGCCGTTCCACCATCATCTTCTTGATTTCCGCGATAGCCTTCGCGGGGTTCAGACTCTTCGGGCAGGTCTTGGTGCAGTTCATGATGGTGTGGCAGCGATACAGCCGGAACGGGTCTTCCAAATCGTCCAGCCGCTCGCCGGTGAACTCATCGCGGCTGTCCACGATCCAGCGGTACGCCTGCAACAGGATGGATGGCCCCAGATAGCGTTCGCTGTTCCACCAGTAGCTCGGGCAACTGGTGGAGCAGCAGGCGCACAGGATGCACTCGTACAGCCCGTCCAGTTTGGCGCGGTCTTCCTTGGATTGCAGCCGCTCCCGCGCCGGCGGCGGGGTAATGGACTGCAACCAGGGCTTGATCGAGGCGTATTGGGCGTAAAAGTGGGTCAGATCGGGCACCAGATCCTTGACCACCGCCATGTGCGGCAGCGGGTAGATCTTGACCTCGCCGGCCACGTCGCCGATGGCCTTGGTGCAGGCCAGGGTGTTGGTGCCGTCAATGTTCATCGCGCAGGAACCGCACACGCCTTCCCGGCAGGAGCGCCGGAAAGTCAGAGTGGGGTCCATCTCGTTTTTAATCTTGAGCAGGGCGTCCAGCACCATCGGGCCGCAGGCGGCCATATCGACTTCGTAGCTGTCCATGCGCGGGTTTTCGCCGCTGTCCGGGTCCCAGCGATAAATCTGGAAGCGCTTGACGTTCTTGGCGCCCGTGCCGGCATAGTAGGTCTTGCCCTTGCCGATGACGGAATTGGCCGGAAGTTTGAATTGAGCCATGGCATCGTCCCCTTAGTACGTGCGCTTCTTGGGTGGAATGTACTCCACCTCATTGGTCAGGGTGTAGGTATGGACCGGGCGGTAATCAATCTTGACCTCGCCCTTGGGACCCAGCCACGCCAGGGTGTGCTTCATCCAGTTCTCGTCGTCGCGGTCCGGATAGTCCTCGCGGGCGTGCGCGCCGCGACTCTCGGGCCGGTTGATCGCCGACTTGATGGACACCATCGCGCACTCCAGCAGGTTGTCCAGTTCCAGCGTCTCGACCAGATCGGAATTCCAGACCAGGCCCCGGTCGCTGACACCGATGTGCTCGAAGCCGGCGTACACGTCTTCGAGCAGCTTGATGCCTTCGGCCATGGATTCGCCGGTGCGGAACACCGCCGCGTGGTTCTGCATGGTCCGCTGCATCCGCATCCGCAAACCGGCGGTCGGATTCTCGCCCTTGGCGTGGCGTAGACCGTCGAAGCGGGCGATGATCTTGTCCACCGAAGCTTGCGGCACCGCGCCGTGCGGGCTGTTGGGCTGGACCAGCTCGGCGCAACGGATGGCGGCGGCGCGGCCAAACACCACGATGTCGAGCAGCGAGTTGGATCCCAGACGGTTGGCGCCATGCACCGACACGCAGGCCGCCTCGCCGATGGCCATCAGGCCGGGGATCACGGTATCGGGGTTGCCATCCTTGAGGATGACGACTTCGCCGTGATAGTTGGTCGGGATGCCGCCCATGTTGTAATGCACGGTCGGCAACACCGGCGCGGGTTCCTTGGTCACGTCTACGCCGGCAAAGATGCGGGCGGTCTCGGCGATGCCCGGCAGCCGCTCGTTGATGACTTCGGGGCCGAGGTGTTCGAGATGCAGGTAGATATGATCCTTGTGTTCGCCGACGCCGCGGCCTTCGCGGATTTCGATGGTCATCGAACGGCTGACCACGTCGCGGGAGGCCAGGTCCTTGGCGTTCGGCGCGTACCGCTCCATGAAGCGCTCGCCGTTGGAGTTGGTGAGATAGCCGCCTTCGCCCCGGCAGCCCTCGGTCATCAGACAGCCGGAACCGTAGATGCCGGTGGGATGGAACTGGGTGAATTCCATGTCCTGCAAGGGCAGGCCGGCGCGCAGCACCATGCCGTTGCCGTCGCCGGTGCAGGTATGGGCGGAGGTCGCGGAGAAGTAGGAGCGCCCGTAGCCGCCCGTGGCCAGCACGGTCTGATGGGCGTTGAACACGTGCAGCGTGCCGTCGGCCAGATCCCAGGCCACCACGCCCCGGCAGACGCCGGCGTCGTCCATGATCAGATCGAGTGCGAAGTATTCGATGAAGAATTCCGCGTTGTGCTTGAGCGCCTGCTGATAGAGGGTGTGCAGAATGGCATGGCCGGTGCGGTCGGCGGCGGCGCAGGTGCGCTGGGCAGTGCCTTCACCGTAATTGGTGGTCATGCCGCCGAACGGCCGCTGGTAAATCTTGCCTTCCTCGGTGCGGGAGAACGGGACGCCATAGTGCTCCAGTTCGATCACCGCCGGGACCGCCTCGCGGCACATGTATTCGATGGCGTCCTGGTCGCCGAGCCAGTCGGAGCCCTTGACGGTGTCATACATATGCCACTGCCACAGGTCCTGACCCATGTTGCCGAGCGCCGCCGACATGCCGCCCTGGGCCGCCACGGTGTGGCTGCGGGTGGGGAATACTTTGGTCAGGCAGGCCGTTTTCAGCCCCTTCTGGGCCATGCCGAACGTGGCGCGCAGGCCCGCGCCGCCGGCGCCGACCACGACCACATCGTAATTATGATGAATGAGTTTGTATGCGTTGGACATGAAACCTCAGCCTCCGGTGGTGGGCGTCAGCCCAGTGCGATCTTGAGCACGGCGACGATGGAAATGGCGCCCAGCAGAAACAGTACGAACTGGGTCACCAGCAGCGCGATGAATTTGGCGCCTTCGGGCCGGACATAGTCTTCGTAGATGACCTGCATGCCCAAACTGGCGTGATAGAACATCACGGCGAGCAGGGCCACCATGGCGCCGGCTCGATACGGATTGCTCAGCCAGTGCCGAAAGGTCTCGTAATCGGCCTGAGAAACCGCCAGCAGTGAAATCACAAACCATAGCACCAGCGGCACCAGGGCGACGGAGGTGACGCGCTGCACCCACCAGTGGTGGGTGCCATCTTTAGCGGTGCCCAAGCCGCGAACGTGGGCGAGCGGGGTGCGAATGCTCATGATGTTTCTCCTCAGGGCGCAGCGATCAGCCAGCACAGCAAGGTCAGGATAATGGAGGACCACACCACGGCCCAGCCAGACTTGGCGGCGTCTTTCAGTTCAAAGCCATAGCCGGCGTCCCAGAACAGGTGGCGGATGCCGTTGGCCAGGTGATAGAACAGCGCCCAGGTCCACAGGAACAAGAACAATTGTCCCAGCATGGACCCCAGCACGACCTGGGCTTGCGCATAGGCTCTGGGGCCAATCGCGGCCGCCGCCAGCCAGTACACCAACAGCAGGGTGCCCACCACCAGACCGGCGCCAGTGGCGCGGTGGGTGATGGACAGTACTGAGGTCATTTGGGGTTTGTAATACGGACCAATCATGAACGGCGATAGTGGCCGTTGTTGGGCTGACATACGTTTCTCCTCGTTACACAGTGGCAAAAGAAGGGTCGTCTTTAATTTGTGCAATGCAATAATAACCGAATGCCGGCAGGATTTCCGGAGAAAGAGCGGGAGATGAAGGCCAAAAGTCCGTACTCTACACCCATCGGAAATGCTGCCTGTTGGTGGGGAACTGGCTGACTAGAAATCAATACAACGCCCGGCTTTTTCCCAGTCGCCATAGCGGGTGGGTTCCGGGCCTTTGGGGCCGCCATATTCCTTGGGGCGTTCGGGCGGTTTGGCGTCTTGGGGTGGGTCGGGGGTAACGACGGGCTGCGTTGGCAGCGTCGCCTCGGGGGGATTTTCGCTCATGCAGTTCACTTTTATTTTTGGGGTTCATGGATGGCGGTGGTGGACCATCCCGGTCCCATCCGCCGACGGGACCACCGGAAACTCCAAGCGTCTTGCCTTTGTGGCATGGGAGGAGCATTCCAGTCTATATTTTTCAAGGTTTATTATGCCGGTCGCCGCCCGCGAACGCAATGAACCGGCGGCAGACGACGGAACTCAACCTACCCTCGGATCGAACCATGAACTTGGAGTGGAACGCTTTTCTCGAACAGGTCGGTGCGACGCGAGCAGCGGAGCGGGTGGCGCATTTTGGCCAGCCGGAATCCGAATTAGCCACGGCGCTGACTGGCGATAGCTGCTGTGATTTGTCTCATCTGGGGCTGATCGCCGTGTACGGGCCGGATGCCGAAACCTTCCTGCAAGGGCAGTTGACCTGTGATGTCCAACAAATCACACCCGATCGCAGTTTGCCCGGTGCGCATTGCACCCCCAAGGGCCGGGTGTTCGCCAGTTTTCGGCTGTTTCAGCGCGAGGATACCTACTATCTGGAATTGCCGCGCGAACTGCTGGAACCCGCTCTAAGCCGGCTGCGTAAATATATCCTCCGAGCCAGGGTCACGCTGGAGGACGCCAGTGATGTGCTGGCCCGGCTGGGCGTTGCAGGGCCGAATGCGGCGGCGCGCATGGGTGCGGTGCTGGGGGCAGTTCCAGAACTCCCCAACGGCGTTGTCATGGCTGACGTGATCTATCCCCGTGGCGTGACCGTCATTTGCCTGCCCGGCCCCACGCCCCGATTCGAGGTGCATGGCGCGGCGCGGGAATTAAGTACGGTCTGGAACAGTCTGGCGCCCAATGTCGCGCCGGTCGGGGCCGAGCCATGGCGCTTGCTGGGTATTCTGGCGGGAACGCCGACCGTCTACCCGGAAACCATGGAAGCGTTTGTGCCGCAGATGCTTAACCTGCAACTGCTGGACGGGGTTAGCTTCCACAAGGGTTGCTACACCGGGCAGGAAATCGTGGCGCGCACCCATTATCTGGGCAAACTGAAGCGGCGAATGTATTTGGCTCGCGTGGATAGCCCGACCCCGCCCCGCCCCGGCGACCCGTTGTTCTCGCCCCAGGCCGACGCCAGTCAGAGCGCCGGGCAACTGGCCGACGTTGCTCGTCACCCGAATGGGGGTTACGCGGTGCTGGCGGTGGCGCTGATCGAGTGCGCGGAGCAGGGCGTGTTGCAACTCCACGACGCCAGCGGCCCGGCGCTGCGGCTGGAGCCGCTGCCGTATGGGTTCGAGGCGGCGGGTTAATCGTCCGCCGGCGCCCAGCCGCCCAGGTCCTTCCAGCTGTTGACGATCTGGCAGAACAATTCCGCGGTGCGCTCAGCGTCGTAAATCGCTGAGTGCGCCTCGCGCTCATTCCATGGAATGCCGGCCACTTGCAGCGCCCGCGCCAGTACGGTTTGCCCGTAGGCTAGCCCGGCCAGGGTCACCGTATCGAAGCTGCTGAAAGGATGAAAGGGATTGCGCTTGATTCTGGCGCGGGTCACCGCTGCATTCAAAAATGCCTGATCGAAAAAGGCATTGTGGCCCACCAGAATGGCGCGGTGGCAGCCGGTTTCCCGCATCTCCCGGCGCACTTCCCGGAAGATGGCTTCCAGAGCTTCATGCTCCGACACGGCGAAGCGGAAGGGATGGTCGGGATCAATCTGGTTCACCGCCATCGAGGCGGGGTCCAGCCGCGCGCCGGGGAAGGGTTGTACGTGATGGGCCAGCGTACCGGCAGGGTGCAAATAACCCTGCCAGTCCATGCGGACGATGACGGCGGCGATTTCCAGCAGGGCGTCGGTCTGGGCATTGAGGCCGCCGGTCTCAACATCAATGATGACCGGGAGAAAGCCCCGAAAGCGGCGAGCGATAAGGGTGTTGGGAGCAGGTTCATTCATCCACGCAGCATAGCGGATAGCCTGCTGGAACGCACCCGCCGTCAAGCCGGCGTATTGTGCTCCACCCAGCGCGATCCATCGGCGGTATCCTCGCGCTTCCAGAATGGCGCTTTTGACTTGAGTTCCTCCATGATGAAGCGGCAGGCCGCAAACGCCGCCGCCCGGTGTTCGGACCATACCGCCACCAGCACGATGGGGTCGTTTGGCTGCAACTCGCCGACCCGGTGGATGATCAACCCATCCAGCAACGGCCATTGCCGACTGGCCGCTTCGACGATCTGCTGCAAATAACGCTCGGTCATGCCGGGATAGTGTTCCAGGGTCATCCCGCGCACGGCTTCACCTTCGTTGAAGTCGCGCATCGCGCCGATGAAGATCGCGGTCGCACCGCACTGGCCCGGTAAGCGTTCGTCCAGACCCGCTTGATAACACCCCAGTTCGAGCAGGGGATCGAACGGTCTGGGTCGCAGTTCAACCTTCATCCCCTAACCTCCTGTCACCGGAGGAAAAAACGCCACCTCGTCGCCATCGCGCACGCTCTGGGTCAGTTCGGCATATTCCATATTCACCGCCGCCAGCGTGTTCGGCGGCAACGGTTTATCTGGCCACAGCGCCGCCCAGACGCCGGCGACCGTCAGATCACTGTGGGTATCCAGTTGGTCCTCAGCGCGGCCCAACCGGTCGCGCAAGCTGGCGAAGTATTTGACATAAATCACGATGAAACCTCCTTAACAGCTACCTTGCTCGCAGTCACTCTATCGGATGGTTGCACTCGGGGCATCCCGGAGGCTCCGCCGATCCATACGGCAACCGCACTCGTATCTGACAACCGCCATCGGGGCCAACTCCGATCACCGTTTCCCCGCCCAACTCCCGCGCCCGCTGCTTGATGAGGGTCAGGCCGCGACCACCCTGGATGGCATCGGGATCGAACCCCCGCCCGTTGTCCTCGATCACGATCCACGCACAGCCGGCCTCCGGATCGAAGTGGGTCATCACCACGATTTCGGTGGCGGCGCCGTGTCGCATCGCGTTGGAGATAACCTCCAACATTAGATGTTGGATGCTGCGGACGCCGGTCGGCGTCAGCTCTTCGAACGGCGGCAGCGGTTGCACCCGCCAAACCAGGCTCACGCCCGCCGCTTTCAGGCGATCCCGCAACCGATAGCGCAGATTGCCCAGCACGGTGTCGATATCCCCTCCGTAGTCCTGAAGCGAGTCGACCGCGAGCTTCAATTCCTCAAGGGCTTCGCTGATGTATTCGACCACGACCGAGTCGGATGAAGCATCGTCACGGCGCAACACCCCGAGCGCGCCGCTCAGTCGGCTTCCCAACCCATCGTGCATGTCGCGCATCAGGCGTTGGCGCTCCGCCAGCACGGCAGCCTGCTGCAAGGCTTCCCGGGTCCGCTCGAAGGAGGCGGCAAGCTGCCGCTCCCGCTCGGCCACTCGCTCGGCAAGAGTTTGATTCAGGACGCGCAATTCGCGGGCGGCGCGCGAGTAACGATCCGCGATGATGAAGCCCATCGTCAAGCAGAATAGAACCGACATGTACCGGACCCATGAAGTCTCGCCAAAAGCATCCGGCGTGAACCAGACGTATACCCAGTCCCGGATGCCCACCAGCACGGAGACCGCGAGGGAAAAGGCCAACAACGCCTGATCGAGCTTGCGGCCGAGCCAAGCGGAACGAACCGCGACGCCCGCGCAAAGCATGGCCAGAGCGATCATGAGTCCCAGCCAGGCGGTCCAAAGCATGGCGTAACCCCGTGTGAACCCGATCACGCTGGTCGCGGCCGCACCGACAAGATACGCCCGCCAAGCCAGCGGGAACCAGTCTCGCTCCACGTCCAACACCAACATGGTCAGCCGGGCGGTAAAGCCGACGTAGAGCGCGTAGGCAAAAGCGACCGCCGCGCCCCAGGCGGGCCAACCGAGCGGCGGCTCGTCGATCAGCACGTCGCCGACGCGAAAAACCCAGACCAGTTCGGCGATGCCGAACACCCGATACAAGGCAACCCGCTGCCGCGACCAGAGCAAAAGAGAGAACACTCCCAGCGCCGCGCTGATGCTAACCACGACCAGCGACCCCATGATCCGCCATTGGTAGATCGCGCTGAATTCCCGCTGCAAGTCGCTTTCGACGCTGAAGTAAATCACCGACAATCCACCGCGGCGCAAGAACTGGGCCCGAATCGTGATTTCCAGCAAATCGCCGCCCCGCAACAGGGCTTGCGGAATGGTCACCAGGCGGGGGGCCTTGGCGAGATCCAAGCGCGGGCTTTGCGAATCGAGAGGCGCGCTGACGAGGACGCCGTTGACTCGAACCTCAAATTGATTGCCGACCTTGGCCAAATAAATCGCGCGGGGTCCATCGGGCGCGTTCTTAAGCGGATCGAGCCGGATCTCGAATCGAGCTTGTCCATCCCGTCGGCCGGAGAAATCATCCCAGCGGTAGGGCAGGCGGACCCTTTTCGGATCGGACGGCGCCTCGCCATCAAAGGTAACGGTCACCAGGGCCTCGCGGATCGTCACGCCCGAGTCCGGGATTCCGACGCTGGCGTCAGACGAGGCGGCAAGACAGGGCAATGCGATCAGAATCAGGAGCAGGAGGAGCACGGCGTCATTGATCCAGAAGCCCCCGCAGCAATCCCATCTTGGAAGCCTCGAACACCGCTTCCGAGCGGGAATGAACGCCGAGCTTGCCATACAGATGCTTGATATGGGTTTGGATCGTGCGAACGCTCACCGATAACAGGCTGGCGACCTCGGAGTAGGTGTAGCCGCGCGAGATCAGGATGAGAATTTCGGCTTCCCGTTCCGTCAAAGCCGGCGTTTCGACTTCAAGGGCGGGTCTGCCGGAAACTTCGGCCATCGCCGGTTCGACGGTCGGCGGACTCTTGCGCAGCCGTTGCAGGATTTGACGCGCGATGATCGGGCTCATCGGCGAACCGCCCGAACGAACCTGGCGAATCGAGTCTTCGAGCGTTACCCCCGGCGTGTCCTTGAGCAGATAACCGCTGGCGCCGGCCGCGATGCTGGCGAGGACCAACGATTCATCGCCAAACATGGAAAATACCATCGTTTGGCAGGCCGGGTGCTTTCTGGAAGCCAAGCTAATGACATCCAGACCGGAGCCGTCTGGCAACCCCAGATCGACCAGAAGGACATCGGGGCTGTATCTCGCCAACGCCCTGGTGGCTTCGGCAACCGAAGCGGCGTGGAACAGCACTCGCATGTCGGCGCTGGATCGAACGGCCGCGATCATGCGCGACAAGGTCTCGGCCTGATCCTCGACCAAACCCACTTGAATGATTTGATCGGCGGCAATCGTCATCATGGTTGCTCCAGTCGGAATCATGCAATCTTTCGGCGCCCTTCCCGGCAAGCAATCGAAAACCGCTCGCCGAGCCGACGCCGCCCAACCGCGGCAGGTTAGAATAAAACCCCGATATTCAGCGAGATATACTGCGAGGCTACGGTATTTTTACCAGCGAACCGACTACGATAGGTGAGATTGGCATAAAAGGGCACTGTGGCCATCTTATCCCGATGCTGTTGCAGGGTCGAATAGCCGAAAGTCACGGCCACCCGCTGATTTTCGCTCTCGGATTCCTGCTCCAGGGATGAATAAGGCAAACCAGAATCACCATCGACATCGTCCTGAAACTTCCGAGCGAAGCTGTATCTCAGGGAGCCCGACCATTCGGGCGTGAATTGATATAGACCTATCAAATCCAACCCGAGAACATCTCCAAGATTTCGATCAACCTCTTCGATGTTGCGGGTGATCGGCTGATCGGCCGAGTCAGGCACACGCAAGGTTTGGCGGTCTGGCAACTGTAAGTCATAGCGGGTGGTAAAATTCAGTTGCAGATTTTCAGTCACGCCATAATCCGTGTGAAAGTGAAACAAAATATCGGTCTGCCCGTCCCCGAAATCCAGATCTGCCAGATTATCGATATCCTTCACCTTCCCGGTTGGAAACCTTAGTCCAGAAGCTAACGCCAGCCGCCACGGTTTCTGATCATAAAATTGGTATTTGGCATAAAGCTCGATATCGCCAATCCCGTTTTCTGAAAAGGTCTCGAAACGTTTATATCCATAGCCGGGAATATCCGTGACCCCATCTCGATTTAAGTCCAGCCCGTTGCCCAAGAAATTTTGGATATCTTCATCGCTCAAACGTATTCCGCCAGCAGTGATTGGAATCAAAGGGCTGCGAAAAGGGTCCGATGGCGTTCCGAATAATGGGTTTCTTCCGACGTTGGCTTGGGAGGCCTCCAGGTCAGATCGTATTTCATTCTTTACGTAGCCGTAGGGTACTTTAACAACCAGCGTCAGTTTGTCGGTCAGGCCATAAGCCAGATTGAACTCTGACCAACGGGAAGTCAGGCTGGATTCCACCACCGATTGCCCCAGCGTGGCGTTACCGCCGACCAGATGATTTAACCCGGACAGTGCTGGAAATACCTGACTGTTCAGATCCTTGTTGAAATCCGCCGCCAGATCCTCTGAGTCCCCATCTGGCCCGTAGCGTTTTTCGATAGGGAAATAGCGGTAAAACGTGGCGTCAAACAGCGAAACCCCTTGAGGCAAGACTCGCGCCGAAGCGTCTTCAGCTTGAGTGTTCATTATCAGAAGACACTGAGCAACAACTACTCCGATAATATTGGCCGCGCTTGGTATGATGGTCATTTTATCTCAGATGTCAGTCTCGCGGTTTTATAGTTAAATTACCAGGATTGAGATGTTGGACAAGATAATGCAATCGTTAGACCATCCTGCATTATGCAATAATTTTGGCACATAAAGCCGAGCTTTATGATAATCAAACCGATTATGCAAACACCGCGCATCCCATATTTTCGGGATTTCGCGCGCCCCGTTTACTGGGGTAAGCTTAGGACGTAGTAGTGCGATGATGGTGGCAGAGCGACTTCTTGCTCCAAGGATGTAATCTTCATGATCACGTAAATGCAATTTCAAACATGGTCGTTTCAAATTGAAACATACTATGAAAAGTGCTTGAGAATAAATGGGTTATTTTATTTGAGGAGAAGGACAATGAGCGATAGAAAAGCAAGAAAAGGTGATGGTTATCATGGCATTCGATCCGTGATCACTGATATCTGTATACGCCACCAAGCGATTGAAATTCTTGGTATCGGCGAGGGTGCTCATTCTATCTGTCTTGATCTATATAAGGCTGGCCTTAGTGTAACCGCCATCGATCCTAATCAATCTTCCCTGACTAATTCAACCGCATCAATACTGGTGGATGAATTGCCATTGCCATCGAAAAAATGCGAACTGGAAAGGATCATGACCGGTAATTTTAACATGGCGCTTATCATCCAACCCAAAAACTCCTGCTACAATTTATCGATGCTGGTCGAATTTGCCTTTCCAAAAATTCGGGTTGGCGGCGTGGTCGCACTATTGATCCCTTACCATGGCTATTTAAAATTATTATCGATATCCGCCAGGAATTGGTGGAGTCGCTTCTTTTCACTAGAATATCATGGCGACCCAGTTCAATGCTGGTCCAGGGAGCAATTGACCACATTTCTGCAACGGAATGGCTTCATCATCACTGAGTGTATTGGTGTTCAAGATGCTTCATTAAAGCGGCAAAATCTAATTATCGTAGCAAGGAAATCCTGAGCAATGCCAATAATTGTTTAGTTAATTTTCAGTTTAATACTATATTCTCAGCGCTGGAAAATCTACTCAATCCTCTTGAAGGAGACCCCTGATGAAAATCGCCTTTACGTCCTGTTGCGACGCCCTCGTGGACTCAGAGCAAATTGTTTGGGACCGCGTTCGTGACCAAGCGCCCGAAGCGCTCTTGCTGCTCGGCGATACGATCTACATGGACTATTTCCCACATTTGGGACGTCCGAGAAAGCTGAGCAACCAGGAATTCGCGACCGAAATGTACAACCGGTACAAGGCGCAATGGCGCGTCGAATCCTTCCGCAAGCTGATCGCATCAGTAAAACGGGTTGGCCTCACCTGGGATGATCACGACTTTGCCTGGAACGGCTCCTGTGGCGCCGGAACCAGTAGCAGGAAAGCCGTCCCTCAGGAAAAACGCCGGATCTCGAAAAATCTCTTTCTCCAGTTCAAGGACCGGGTACAACAACAAAACATCACCTCGGCCTATCCGCAGCAGCCGCCCCTCGCTCATCTTCTTGTCGGCGATGATACCGGGATTCAGGAGGTTTTCGATTATGGCCCCGTTCGAATCATCATGCTCGACGGACGAACCTACCGGGAAGACCCCGACAATGGAAAAGATGATGACGAAATGCCCACCCACTCCCTTCTCGGCAAGACCCAGCGAACCTGGTTGGAAAACAAAGTAAAGACCGGCAATGGTCTCAATCTGCTCTGCTCCGGCAGCACCCTCGCCCGCAGCGGAGAAAGCTGGGACCACTACATGGATTACCAGTGGCTGATCAACCAAGGATTCAAAAAAACCGTTGTGCTGAGCGGCGACATCCACAGAAACGCCATCCACTTGCATGATGGAGGTCTTTTTGAACTTACCTCGTCCGGCGCCGCGCGCCCCGGGCTCGGCGGGGGAAGCGGCAACTTCGGAATCCTGGAAATAGCAGACAGCTCAGTAAAGGTCGCGTTCTACGAAAAGGATGGTCTGGATAAGGCAAAGACGCTGCCCATCTGATTCGTTCCAAGGCTCCGGTCGCCGATCATCCACTGAAAGCCTGGTTCGAAGGGCGGGCTACGCCACGGCCAGACCGCCCTGTTCCATGCCCACCGATTCGCTAACTTTGATTCCAAGCTGGAGTACTTTCAAAAATTGGGTATAGCCAACCATTTGCCCTCCGCTCCCGCCGCCGGGCGAGGAAGGTTCGTTATTTGACCCGCGCCAAACTCAAAACCAGCGCCGCCGTTCCAAGCAGGGCCATCATCCCATACTCGAAGCCATGCGCGCCGATCCCGCTCCCTTTCAGAAATACATCGCGGATCACCACCAGGTAATAGCGCAGCGGGTCCAGCCAGGTCAGCCATTGCACCACTGCCGGCATGTTCCGGATGGGGAAGGCAAAACCCGACAGCACCACCATCGGCATAATAACGAAGAAGGCCAGCAGCATCGCCTGCTGCTGGGTTTCCGCGTAACTGGAAATCAGCAGGCCGATGCCCAGCGAACTCATCAGGAACAGCAGGCTGCCCGCCAGCAGACCGATCCCGTTGCCGCGAAACGGCACGTCGAACCACGCCACCGCAATCACGCTGATCAGGATCACGTCAAACAGGCCCACGCTGGCGACAGCGGCCATTTTCGCGACCAGGAATTCCAGCCGGGCGACCGGCGTCACCAGCAGCCGTTCCAGCGTGCCCAGTTCCCGTTCCCGCACCACGGTCATCGCGGTCAGAATCACGGTGGTGATCAACACGATGGTGGCGATGATGCCGGGAATGAAATACGGCCGGTCATCCAGATTTTCATTGAACCAGGCCCGATCCTCGATGTGCACCGGCGGCTCGATGCCGGCGCTGAGCCGGGCGCTCTGCTGCAAGGTCTGGCTCAACTGGCCGGTGATCATCTGCGCGCTGTTGGAATCGGACCCGTCGGCGATGATCTGCGCGGTCTGCTTCGTCTCGAAATCGGGGGCGAAGTGCAAAATGGCGCGGATCTCGCCACGATCCAGCGCCGTCGCCGCCGGGGCCATCGCTGGAAAATAGTGCAGGGTGAACCGGCCGGTGGCCGCGACCGCCGCCCGCAACGCGCGGGTCGCGGGCGTTTGCGCCTGATCCACGACCGCGATTTCGGCATGGCGAACATCGAAACTGGCGGCGTAGCCGAACGCCATCAACTGAAACAGCGGCGGCACCACCATAAAAAACCGCATCCGGGGATCGCGCAGCAGTTGCCGGAATTCTTTCCCCAGCAGGGCGCGCAACCGGATCAGACTCGCCCGCACCGGGTTCATAAGTCGTTGCTTCCGCTTCTCTCCACTGATGGGAGAGGGGAGGGGGGCAAGGTAGCGGTCATGGCAGCAACCCCAGCTTTTTGGACCTGGCCAGCGTCACCCGTAAAAACACCAGCGCGATCAACAATAAGGCGGCCGTCTCAGTCCACAGCAACAGCGGCGTGATGCCCTTGAGAAAGATGGCGCGCGACAGGGCGATGTAATAGCGGGCCGGCACGATCAGCGTGAGGTATTGCAGCGTTGTCGGCATGTTTTCGATGGCGAAAATGAACCCGGACAGCAGAAAAGCCGGCAGGAACGTGCTCACCATGGCCATCTGGCTGGCCAGGAGCTGATTGCCCGCGTTGATCGAAATCAGTGCGCCTTGCAGCATCACCACCAGCAGAAACAGCATGGACAGCAGCAGCAGCGCCAAAAGTGAACCGCGCAACGGCACGTCAAACACCCACACCGCGACCGCGATGGCGACCGCCAGATCGAGCAGGCCGACGAGCAAATAGGGCGACAGCTTACCCAACAGAAACTCGCGGCGAGTCAGCGGCGTGGTGCGCAGCATCACCAGATTGCCCTGTTCCATCTCGCGGGCGATGGTCAGTGCGGTCATCATCGCCCCTACCACCGCCATCACCATGGCGATCACGCCGGGAATGATCGCCAGTTGGCTTTCCTTGGTTTCGTTGAACCAGGTGCGATCCTCGATGCGGATCGGCGGCTGGCCGCCTTGCCGCAGCAGATCGTCGTTCACCAGCATCAGTACGTAATTGCGCACCAGCCGGGCGGTGTTGGCGTCCACTCCATCCAACAATAACTGAATCCGGGCGTCGCCGCGTTCCAGCCGGCGAGCGTAGTCAGGCGGAAAAATCAGCGCCGCCCAGACTTCGCCCCGCTGCAAGGAGTCAGTGGCATCGCGGCGGTCGTTGGACCGCAGTACGACGTGGAAGGCGCGACTGGCGTCGAACTGGGCGGCCAGCGCCTCGGTGGCGGTGTCGCGCGATTCCTGGATGATGGCGAGGGGCGCTTCGTACAAATCCAGCCGGATGGCGTAGCCGAACAGGAACAGCAACATGCTTGGCATGAGCAGAATCAGCGCCAGACTGCGCGGGTCGCGCAGCAGGTGCCAGACTTCCTTGCGGGCGATGGCCCGAACGTGCTGGATGTTCACACTTCATTTTCCTCCAGCACCGCCACGAACACGTCTTCCAGTTCCGGCGCGGCGGGACGCAGGGCGGTCACCGTCAACCGTTGTTCCGCCGCTGCCGCGTCCACGCGCGCCCGCAGCGCCGCCGGCTCGGTTCCGGCGCGCAGGCGAATCCGCAGTTGCCCCGCATGGGGAATGACCTCGCGCACCTCCGGCCAGGTGTGCGCCAGTCGTTCAAAGCGCACCGCGTCGGGGCTGTCCAGTTCCAGAATCGGGGTCGGCAGCGGCCGGCGCAGCAGTTCATCCGGCGTGCCTTCAGCGACGACCCGCCCGGCCTGCATCAGCGCCAGCCGGTCGCAGAACAGCGCCTCGTCCATATAGTGGGTGGTCACCAGAATGCCAATGCCGCTGTCGGCCAGGTCGTAAATCAGTTCCCAAAACCGCTGGCGGGCCATGGGATCCACGCCTGAAGTCGGCTCGTCCAGAAACAGCACGCGCGGCTCGTGCAACAGCGCCGCCGCCAGTCCGAGGCGTTGTTTATAACCCAGCGGCAGAGCGCCGGCCATGACCGCGCGGTGCTCGCGCAGATTCAGCAATCGCAGCGCCTCTTCCAGCCGCTCGTGCCGGCGCGCGCCAGTCAGGCCATACAGACCGGCTTGCAGGCTGAGATTTTCCAGCACGGTCAGATCGCCGTACAGGGAAAAGCGTTGGGCGACGTAGCCGATCTGACCCCGGGCGCGGCGAGCGTGCCGCACCATGTCCACATCCGCCACCTGAATCCGCCCCGTCGTTGGCGGCAACATTCCGCACAACATGCGGATGGCAGTGGTTTTGCCCGCGCCGTTGGCGCCCAACAGACCAAAAACTTCGCCCGGTTGTACCGCGACATGAATGTGATCGACCGCAGTGAAATCACCGAAGCGGCGGGTCAGGTCTTCAGCGAGGATGAGGGGGGCAGCGGCGTCCGACATAACGCCATGATGCCATTCCGAATCAGCGTGGGCTATAGCAGCAATTCTTAGAAGTTGTCCAAAAACCAAGTGTTTGATCCGCATCATCATAGAGTCGGCTTCCCTCTGACCCGGACCGGCTGGAAACCGGTTTCCACCCTGAATTTTGCCTCAAAATCAATGGCGAGTTTTTCGACTGTTTCTCAGCGTGACTATAATGCCGGCGGTTTGCACATGCTGCAGTGGACCGGCGCGCAGCCGCCAGACTTCCACGAGGCCCTCGCGTACAGAGCCAGGGCAGCGACGCGGTTCAAAGTAGCGCCCCAGCCGGTTTCTACTTGAGCTGGCGGCTCTGAGCGATTATGTTTGCTTTACCCACTAATAATAGAGATCAGCGTGTTCATTCCAAACAGGTGCTCATCGTCGCCCCCTCTGGCTTGGTTGCCCAGAACTCCCGCATGGATGATCGCTCTGTTCGCATTGCTGGGAACCGGGTGCTTGTTGGGGTTCCCACTGGCTGCCGCCTGTGCCGAAACCTTGAATAGCGGCGGTCCGGATGTCCCCCACATCACCCAGTTGTTGGCGCTTCCGGGCAGTCGAATCCTTGCGGTAACCTCTGCTAAAGGCGGTCTTTATATTTCCGGGCCGGGCGGCAAGCACTGGCAGCGACCGAGAGGCGTTCCGGACGCTTTCATCCATCAGGCGGCGCAACAACCTTCCGGCCCCCTTTATTTGGCTACTGACACCGGTCTCTATCGAGCCGATGATCCGGATGGCGATTGGACCCCCGTCGCCGCCGGCTTCATCGCCAGGTTAACCTTCAGTCCGGATGGATCTCTGGGACTCGTCAAAGTTTGGGATAAAGGGCTGTTTGCGGTTTCATCCGCCGATTTAAGCGCGGACAAAGCCAGTCAGGCGGGTGATGGGGCTGCATCCAGGGCGGACCAGCTACGGGAGGAAGCCCAGCTTCGTCAGGAGCTGCTTTCAACGCATCGCAACCCGTTCCTGTTAACGCCCAGCATGGACTTTTTTCAAAAACAGCGCCGGTGGCAGGAATTGGTTGAAAGTGGCTACCGCTCCTGGCGCACGCTCAGCCAGGGTTTACCGAAAGCGCCAGTTCAGACCATAGCCCTGCTGTCAGCCCACGACGGATTCCTGGGATTTTTTGGCTTCGGCATCTATCGGTGGAGCGCCTCGGAATTTCAGGGTAGGGAGGCCTCCAGCGGCTTGGCCAGTCCCTGGGTGTTAACGCTCGCGACCAGCCCCTGGGGCGATCTGTACGCTGGAACTTTCGGCGCAGGGCTGTTCATCTGGAACGCCGATCGCTCCGAATGGATGCCCGTAAATCCAATTTTTGCTGGCGCAGTTATCCAGGATTTGGCGTTCGGCGCCGAGGGGGAAATTCTGGCGGCCAGCCGGGAGCAAGGTCTGTTCCTGTCTCTGGATCAGGGCCGAACCTGGCGGCACGCCGGTTCCGCCCTGCCGGGAACCCATGCGCAGGGCGTGGCGGTGGGATCGGACGGCTCCCTGTGGGTCGGCCTGTGGGACCGGGGGCTGTATGTCTCGACGGACCGGGGAAACCATTGGCGTTATCGGCCCTTCGCCCATGTGACTCAGGTGACCGATCTGGCGTTTGCCCCCAACGGCTTCGGATATGCGTTTCTGGCCGGTCTGGGACTTTATGAGTCACGGGACGGCGGGGTGCAGTGGACGCCCTTGACCACGCCGGTACGGCCTACCCAAAGTGTGCGGATTGCGGTGGCTGGAGATGGCCGGCTGTTCATCGGCTCGCCCGAGGATGGCTTGTGGACCTCGACGACAGCGGGCGCCGCCTGGGAGCGGGATATGGCCGGGCTGCCGGGATCCGGCGTTCATGACATTGTCGTCAGCCCCGCCGGCGCAGTGCTGGCGCTTCCGATGGATCGTCCCGACCGATACGCGGCCGGTCTGTACGAACGATCTTCCTCCGGCGAATGGCGGCCTGTCCCCAACCTGGCCGAGAAAGGAGAGGAGCAATTCCTGTATTTGCGGCGTTTGCTATTCCTGCCTGACGGTCGGGCGGTGGCGGCTGGCAGCGAATACCTGCTGATTTCCGAAGATGGCGGCCAAACCTGGCGGCCAAACCGGTTCGCTCAGCTCTACGAGGGGCTGGCCGTAGATGCGGCGGGGACACTGTATACCCAGCGGATGACCAGTACGTTCGCTAAGCGGCGCGATAGCGAGCAATGGGAAGAGGCGCCCAGCATTCCACCGGAGGCCTACTGGTTATTTCAACCAGTAGGCGAAGGGCGATGGGTCGCCGCCCGGCGGGGCGGCGGTGTAGATCTGCTCGCTGGGGACGGTCAGGCGCTGCGGGTGGTAAAGCACGGACTTGAGGGCCAATCCATTCGGTCTTTGGGGGTTGGGCCGGATGGATCTATTTTTGTGGGTCTGAAAGAGGGGCTTAAAGTGTGGCGAAAAGGCGGGGATGACTGGCTTTCAATCGCTATAGAAGAATAACAGCGAGACCACCATGAATGACACGCTTCGATTCGCTATCGCTTCCTGTGCCGTAGTAGCCGCGGTGCTGGCATGGTGGTTTCCAGCGCCGATGCTGATTCGCGGTGAGTTGGTTGATTGGGGCGGCCGCTATGAGGCTGAATACGCGCCCCCGTCGGGGACAATGTTTGGAACCATGGACCTCGCCATGGCCCGGCTGAAAGCGGGGACCGCGCCCGTTCCTTTAACCGAATTTATCGCCGCGAAAACTGATGGCCATACGTTCCGGGCCACGGATGCAGCCTGGGCCGAGATTTTCGTTGTGCTGGACGCGCACCGGGTTCCGGATCGCCCGATGATCCGGTTTTTCAAGCCGACCGAGCCGCCTTTTTCACAACTCGATGATAAGCTCCGCTATGTGGAATGGCGGGACGGGGGCGGCGTTCGTTACATGGAATACCAGCCTGTTTTGGCAAAGGATTTCACCAAGCAGGCTATTCCCGACGATCTGCGTTTCCCGCTGCGGGCGTATTGGCCCTACCTGGTTTGCGGTGTATTAGCCATTGGGTACTGGGGTTTTATTCCACGGCGGCGCCTGGGGATCGTGGAATCCAGTCAGGCTGAAAAAGGTTTGCGCATATCGGTGCTGGCGGCGATTGCTTTTCTGGGAATGATCCTCTGGCCTTTTATCTACCAGAATGAAGTATCGGATTTTTTCGGCGTGATCCTCATTGGCGGAATACTTTTGCTGGCTAGCGGTATAGCGATATTGTGGTTTATCGGGAAAAGGTCGTTACTCCGCCAGCTCATCGAAGACCATCAATATCTCGCTCACTTTACGTACAGCGCCAAAGAATGGGGTCGGTATATTGAATGGCGGTTTAAGGAGGAATCCTCCACCGCCAGATTTGGCCTTCTGGTGACAGCGATAATTTTCCTGGTTGTGAGCCTGGGGTTCGTAGCTGTCGAGCAGGATGAACTCTCCCTGTGGATTTCTGGTGGTTTAATGGGATTTATTGTTTTGACAGGTGGGCTGGGCATGGGCGCTCAGCGGTTGGCCTATCGTCGAAATCGTCGCCATCCGGGTGAAGTGTATGTCGGCGAATCCTGTTGCTATATCAATGGATCGGTTCGAGCCTGGAGTTCTCTGATGAAAGCGGAATTGAAAACCGATCCCGTACCACATATTCTATTGGTTTATTCCCAGCCCAGCCGTAGTTCGCCCCGAGGCTCGGCCGCTGTGCATATTCCCGTTCCAATTGGGCAGGAAACCGTGGGGCGCAAAGTCGTGGCGCAGTTGATGGAAAAGCATCACGACAAGCAACTCGCTCAGCGATAAGATCAGCCTGGTGATCTTATATGCTCAGTGATTGGCTGAGCAAATGGGCCGCCTGACCAGATCGGAGAAGGCGATCAGGCCCGACGCCTGCTGGGTCTGGAATAGCGGCGCTCAATCCGCTTGTGTGGAAAACTCGCCGGGCCGCTTAGCCTCAGCCAGCGCCAATTCTCGCAGCGCCGCATCCTGCAAGGTCGGTTGCAACAGTTGCGCGGTCAGTTCCGCATCGAGCGCGCGTAATCGCGCCTGAAATTCGGCCAGCGAACCCTCCGCGTCGAGCCACACCCGCAGTTGCCGCCCGACCGGAAACGCCAGTTGCACCATCGGCCAGGCCAGTAGCTCCGCGCGCCGCCGCCGCGCCGTCGAGCCGGATACGCCCACCAGGGGCGCATTGGCATGACGGGTCAATTCCAGCGGCGTGCCCTGCCGTTCCAGCCGGCCCGCGTTCAGCAACCCCACCCGGTCGCAGCGTTCCGCCTCGTCCATGTTAGCGGTGGCGTACAGAATCGCCACGCCCTCGGCGCGCACCCCGTTCAGCAACCGCCAGAACGCCCGCCGCGATACCGGGTCCACGCCGGTGGTCGGCTCGTCCAGAAACATCGCCCGGGGTTGGCTGACCAGGGCGCAGGCCAGCGCCAGTTTCTGCATCATCCCGCCGGATAGATTGGCGGCGCGGCGATACTCGAATCCAGCCAGCCCGGTGCGCGCCAGCAACTCGGCAATGCGCGGTTTCGCTACAGCGCGCGGCAAATCGTGCAGATCGGCGAAAAAGTCGAGATTTTCCTGTACCGACAAATCCCGATACAGACCGAAACCCTGCGGCATGTAGGCGATCTGGCTGCGCAAGGCTGGATCGGTGGCGTCCCGACCCAGCACGGTAATGCGCCCAGCGCGCGGCAGCAGTTGCCCGACCGCCAGTTGTAGCAACGTGGTCTTGCCCGCGCCATCCGCGCCAACCACCCCGTAAATCTCGCCCGGCGCGACCGCGAGCGTGACGCTTTCCAAAACCGTCTGTTCTCCGTAAGCAAAGCGCAGGTCGGTTATTTCAATCGCCGCTCCGGTCATGGCGCGATGGCTTTGAGCAGGACATCCGCCGGCTGGCCCAGCTTCAGCGCCCCGCTCGGGTTCTCCACTTCGATCTTGACGCGATAGACCAAATCCACCCGCAGGGCGCGGGTTTCGACAGTTTTCGGGGTGAATTCGGCGTCCGGGGCAATAAACGCGAGGCGGCCGGGCCACACTTTGCCAGGCAGGCCATCCACCCGCACCTCCGCCGGCTGACCCAGCCGCACCCGGGGTAAATCGGCCTCGTTCAGATAGGCGCGCACCCAAGGCTGGCTTAACTCGGCGACGCGCAGCACCGGCTTGCCCGCCGCAACCACTTCACCCGTTTCCACCAACCGCACCGACACCACTCCCGTAACCGGACTGTGCAGTTGCACATACGCCAGTTGTTGTCGGGCGGTCTCGACTGCGGCCTGCCGGGCGCGGAGTTCGGCGGCGGCCCGATCAATTTCCTCCTGACGCGGACCCTCCCGCAACAGCGCCAGCATCTGCCGGGCCTGTTCAACCCCGGCCAAGGCGACGTTTTGCCGCTGCTGCAACTGATCGAGTTGCTCCTGGGGCGCCAGTTTCCTGGCCACCAGCTCGGCAATTCGCTTGAATTCGACGCGAGCATAATCGAGATCGGCTTGCGCCTTGGCCAGTTGCGCCTCCGCCACCCGCAGTTCCTGAATACGAGTCCCCGCCCGCAACGCCGCCAATGCCGCCTGCGCCGCGTCCATCTGGGCGGTGGCCGCACGCAGCGCCAGTTCGTAATCGCGGGCGTCCAGCGTGGCGACCCGTTGTTTGGCTTGAACGGCATCGCCTTCGTCCACGGCCAATTCGGCGATGCGCCCGCCGACCTGGAACGCCAAATCCACTTCCCGCGCTTCCACCGTGCCGGACAATTCAATCCGTTCCGGGTCGCTGGCGGCCTGCCATGGCCAGCGAAAAGCGGTTAACAGCGGCAACAGGGACAAGGTTAACAGCCAGACGAACGCGCGTTTCACGGGGAGTTCCTGTTGGAAAATTGGACGATGAGGATCAACCCTGCCGCACCCGCCAGATGGGCCGGTCTTCCTGATCAATCAGACCGTTGTGCCACAACCAGGTCCGGGCGTCCTCGGCATCCTGTTCGAACCAGGCGCGGGCCGAGCCGAGGCGAAAAGTATAGCCCCAGGCATCCATGTCGGCGCACATCCGCGCCCGCCCGACACCTGGCAATTCATCGGCCAGCAGGATTTGCAGATAGCAGACCCCATTTTCCTCGATC
>ERZ795054.1284-NODE-1284-length-24657-cov-6.521136_pt1 | contig 24657 bp, 23 predicted proteins | sample MGYA00375138_ERZ795054 | MGnify/ENA primary metagenome ERZ795054 (study PRJEB30183, sample SAMN05720215) | anaerobic digester metagenome | isolation source: active sludge of municipal wastewater-treating anaerobic digesters | place: USA | collected 2014-12-23 ... | reverse complement strand
CCCGATGAGGGAAAGATCAAAAAATCATTAATACCTAGATGAAAAGCTGGATCTTGCTGTTACCCGCCTCTTCAAGGAATTTCGCCACTCCGACAAATTCAACCCCGGGATAATCGATCATCTCATCGGGTTTGAACCCCATGAGGTCCATGGACATTTCGCAGATGTATATTTTAACCCCGAGCTCCCCGGCGAGAGCGATCATCTCGTCAAGCGACTGAACGTTTTTCTTTTTCATCAGCATCTTCATCATCGCGGTCCCCATTCCGCCCATGTTCATTTTTGACAGCGCGACTTTTGAGGCGCCCTTCGGGAGCATGAAACCGAACATTTTGCCGAACAGGTCTTTTCCCCTGCCCTTCTTTTTCTTATCGCGGAGCGCTGGGGTCGCCCAGAAAGTGAAAAACATGACGACATCGAGTCCCATTGCAACGGCCCCGGTTGCGATGATGAAAGAGGCGAGCAGCTTGTCCATATCGCCTGAAAAAACCACCATGGACAGCTTGTTCCTGGAAGAATCTTTCAGCTCATCCATCTCTTTTCTGAGAAGATCAAGGGATTCCTTCACGTCCATCATGCACCTCATTTTTATTATTTAAGTATTTTATATAATATATATTATATAAAATACTATAATTATAATCAACCAAAAAATTGCATATTAATCATTTTTTATCAATCTGAACAAAATACACCATCTGATTATATTTTATCCGCCACTGAAAAGATGTCAAGGAACGGCTGCAAATTTCCGGGCTTCCGGTTAGATCGAAATAGCAGATCAAATAATTAAGCGACGACTGCATCCGATTCCTGGTCCCCATAAAAGATGCTTGTCAGATGCGGACTGGAGGACGAACCTTCCAGTGGAGGCCGGTTTTTACACATCCGAAGACCGCTCCCGCCGAACAAAGAATGATAACCGGAAATCGGTGCGATTTGATGGACACCCATACAACAGACGACATGCAGAGCAGGCTCTCACGGCCGCCGGGAATTTTCAACATCGAGCTTACCAACCGCTGCCCGATGCGGTGCGTCATGTGCCCGCGCACCAGGCACATGACCCGGGAGCAGGGCATGATGGATGTCGCGCTGTTCGAAAAAATCGCCGACGAGCTGGTTTCGGTGAACCCCGACTACCGCAGCGGAAGGCTGGTCTGGCTGCACCATTTCGGCGAGAGCCTCCTGCATCCCGAGTTCGACCGCTGCATCATTTATGCGCGCGGCCGGGGGCTCGATACCGGCCTGTCGATCAACCCATTCATGCTCAAAGGAGACGTGCCGGCAAGGCTCCTGAATTCGGCGCCGCGGATGCTCTACGTCTCTCTTGACGGACATGATGAAGACAGCTTTTTCAGGATACGGGGGATGAAGGACGGATATGAACTCTCCAGGCGGCGCCTGCTCGAGTTTCTCAAGATGAAAACCGCCATGCGAAGCCAGGTCAGGATAATCCTCTCGATGATCGATTTCAGCCTGAACAAGGAGAGCCTGCGCCTGACGCGGGAATACTGGGAATCGCTTGAAGGCGTCGACGCATTTCTTCCAAAGACGTTCACGGCCTGGGACGGGTCGTGCGACGACATAAACGCCATGGCGGAAGGTTCCGGCCGGGAAGACCTATCCGGCCCAGTTACCTGCCGGTTCCCCTTCGATACGATGACCGTGCTCTGGAACGGCGACGTCGTCCCCTGCTGCTTTGATTTCAATGGACGGTATGTACTCGGCAACGCGGGCTTGCAGCCGCTCACCGAGATATGGAACGCCGCCCCGATGATCGAACTGCGAAAAGAGTTCCTTGCCGACGATGTCGCGAACCGACTCTGTTCGAAATGTCCGAACCTCAGGAAGCCGTTCGGCGCGCTGTAAAACGCATCCAGCCCGATACCGGCCATGCCGGTTGAAGACAAGCGATATCGAATCCCATTCGAATCAGGGATACGCGAAATGAAGTTTCCGGTTTCTTGACATCAAAATTTTGGATTGACTTTGTTCCAGAAAAAAACTATAAATATCCATCCCCTCAAGGATACAATAAAAATCATAATCAAGGAGTTGTGTATGCGCAAACTACTATTGTCTCTGCTGGTTCTTGCACTGGCATATGTTTCAGATGCGACGGCCAAAACCGTCGGAGATGTAACCCTTCCCGATTCATACAATGCCGGGGGAGCGAACCTGCTGCTGAACGGCGCGGGCATGAGAAAAAAAGGCGGATTCATAAAAGTTTATGCCGGCGGACTTTACCTGAAAGCGAAGTCGGCCAATGCAGCCCAGATAATCGCAGCAGATGAGCCCATGGTTATCAAGATGGTCTTCGTCCGGACCGTCGACAGCCAGACCATTCAGAACGCCTGGTCTGAAGGCTATAAAAACAACGCGGGCGCGTCATACAATGCGCTCCTTCCCAAGATCAAGGAATTCAACGCATTCTTCTCAGCCAAGGTCATGGAGAAAAACACCTATGATGTCATCTACGTTCCCGGCAAGGGAATTTCCGTGAAAATCAACGGCGTTGAAAAAGGCACGATCGCTGGGCTGGATTTCAAAAAAGCCACCTTCGCCATCTGGCTCGGTTCCAAACCCGCCGATGACGGCCTCAAAGAAGGCATGCTCGGTAAATAACTGTTATTCAGATAACTGTCGACAAAAAAAAGGGCCGGCCCGATGGGGCGGCCCTTTTTTATCAAATGCTAATTGTGCGCGGGCCCGTTACTTGTTTCATCGTCGGCAATGACATTGTACATGTTGTGTTCCGGAGGCGATCCCCTTTTCTCTTTCGGGACCCTGAATTCGTTCAGGGGACAGCGCTCCTTTCTGTTGAGGATGATCAGGTATTTCACGATGTCCCAGTTCACGAGGCCCCTTTCGGCCATGCTCGTGATTTCCTCGAGGGCGCTTCGCTTGTTATACGACATCGGCCTGTACGGCCTTGGCGATATCAGGGCGTCATAGACATCCGAGACCATGACGAGCTCGACGATCTGGTTGTCGATCCTGATGCCCAGAGGGTAGCCCGAGCCGTCCCTTCTCTCATGGTGGTCCCTTGCAACCTTCGCGGCTGTGTTAGCGGTATCCTGGAAAAAATGGCACAGCAGCACGTACCCGGCCACGGAATGGTGCTGCAGGATTTTTCTCTCGGCCTGCGTCAGCGGAGTGCTTTTATTGAGTATCGTGTTCGGGACGTTTATCTTGCCGATATCGTGGGTCGGCGCGGAAAGCATCTCGTCGATCATCGAGGCCTCATCATGTATCAATCCCTCGGCCAGCAGCAGGGTCAGGGCGAAGACCATCAGAATGTGCCGGTAGGTGTAAAAATCATACTCCCTGAAATAATACAGGGCCTCGAGCACCGGGAAAGGAAGGCTCGCCCTGGACATCTTGCCGAGAAGCCTTTCTCTCACGGCAGGGTCGCTGAACACGATGCTGTAACTGTCATGAAGCATATACTCCCCGATATCGCTCCTTACCGTCCTGTAATCCAGAAGGAACCCGGCGCGCCTGTCCACCCCGCAGCCGGACACGAGCGGGGCCATGGTCTCGTCCGAAAGCACGGTTCCGGCGGGCACCAGGATCCTGTTGTCCAGAGTGACGATATTATAATCCGCTCTGTAATTGTTCATGGATTCTTGCTTGAATTACGATCGATAATTAGATTTTATCATTTCGCTTTATTCTTGTCCAGGCACAGGCGCAGGCATTTCACCCTGTCGACCCCGTCATACACCGCGCATATCTCCTCGCATTCCTTCATCCTTTGAGAAACCGATTTCTCCTCGACCGGCCGGGTCCTTTTCGTTGTTCTCACGCATGTCTCGATGCAGCGCACATACGCCTGGTCGGTAAAGCCCGAACAGCGCGCGGCGCAAATCCGGCTGATTTCGTCGTTGGTGGAGGAGAAAACCTGGATATATGACAGCAGGCAGAGAATGAAAAAAAAACCGGCGGACGGCATGATCCAGAAAATATGTCCCGATTTACGATCCATGGTATTAATACAGCCAAATCGTTCCAGGAAGACAGCTCAATTTTCCCGGGAATTCAGAACTCACCTGTCAAGTATTCACGGGAAAAGAGAGGAATGCAAGGATTTTTTATATTATTGACAATAACTGAAGGCTTCGCAGAATCGCCGTCAGTAATGACAGCCGGCCCGGAGATAATATAATGGGTAACGACGCATATGAACTGCTGGCGAACGTTCTCGGTTCGCTGCCGAACGGGTTTCCGCGCACCGAAACCGGCGTGGAGCTCGAGCTTCTGAAAAAATTATTCGCGCCCGACGAGGCGGAGCTGTTCTGCCGGCTCAGGCTGAACAAGGAAACCGCGCGAGAGATAGCAGAGAGAACCGGCCTGGAAAAATCCGCGCTCGAGACGAAACTCGCCCGGATGTGGGAGCGCGGGCTCGTCGAATGCGACCCGTCCGGAGCAGAGAGAAAGTACGGCCTCGTTGCCTGGATTCTCGGTCTGTACGAGCTGCAGCAGAAGTTCATCGACGAGGAATTCGCCAGGCTCCACGCGAAGTACATCAAAGCAGTGGGCCCGTATTTTCTCAGGCACAAGCCGCACATGATGCAGGTGGTGCCGATCGAGAAAGAGATCCGCTCCGATCAGAGCGCGATGCCCTACGAGCGTGTATCGGCGCTGATCGACAGTTGCGTCTCTTTCGCGGTGAGCCCGTGCATCTGCAAGAAGCAGACCTCACTGCTTGGCAGGGAATGCAGGAAACCGCGCGAGGTCTGCCTTGCAATCTCCGAAAAGGAAGGGTATTTCGACAACCACCCGCTCGTGGGCAGGGTCATCACCAAGACCGAAGCCCTCGATATCCTCAGAATGGCCGAAGATGCGGGACTCGTGCACATGACCGGCAACACGAAGCGCGGCCATTTCTTCATCTGCAACTGCTGCGGATGCTGCTGCGTGCAGCTCATGGCGGCCCGGTTCGGGATGCGGGACACGGTGAACGCCCATTATTACGCGGTGATCGACAACGCGCTGTGCCGAAACTGCGGACTTTGCTCCGATACGCGCTGCCAGGTCAAGGCGATCGCCACCGAAGGGAAGCGCACCGTCATGCGGGACCGCTGCATCGGATGCGGGCTCTGCGTGTCGACCTGCCCCGAAAAGGCGATAACGCTGTTTCGTAAAAGCCCGGAGGAGCAGCAGAATCCCCCTGAGGACGAAAGCGAATGGAACCGGGAAAAGGCCCGGGCGCAGGGGATCGACATCACTCCTTACGAATAAAGACTATCCATCGGCACACCGTAAAAAGAGCGAACCGCTTGATTCCAGGCCAGGAAAACCGGGGATACCGGATTGAGTTCTCACGGTTTCTTCATCGCCGCATTTCATTAACAACTCTGAAATCACCGAAAACGCCAGCAAATCATGATCTCCTGTTGACGCCCGCGTCCTTTTTATGCACATTATATGGATTTTTACGGGAGCGATTCACCGGACGATTGCCGGAGAGACGTTCCCCGTGAAAAGGCGGTCCCGTCAGCGTGGTTGAAAAAAATGGTTTCCGGGACACGCCGATTACTGGTACAATATCAACGGGATACACACATTATGAGCCTGCATGAAAAAAACGACCAGATCAAATATCTGGAAAGGGAAAACCAGCTGCTCGAGGAGAAAAACCGGAACCTCGAAAAACTGCTCGGCGATTACGAGGTGCTGCTCGGCGAATACGATCATGTCATCGAGAAGAACAGAAGGCTCTCGGACCTCATCGAAATCAACACGATCATCACTAATTCCCTGGAAAAAAAGGAGGTCCTGAACAGGATACTGTTCCAGGTCAAGCGCCTGCTGAACTGCCAGACGTGCAGCATACTTCTCGTCGACCAGGAGATCAACAAGCTGGGATTCGCCTTTCTCGGCAACGAGGACGAGGGAGAGGCCCTGAAGGACACCAAGCTGAGCATGGGCGAAGGCGTGGCAGGCACCGTATGGGCGAACGGGATACCGATCATCATAAATGACGCGGCGAACGACCCGCGGTTTTCAAACAGGGCCGACAAACAGGCCAAGTCAAGCACGAGCTCCCTTATCGCGGTCCCCCTGATCGTCAACGGAGAGATCATCGGCGTGGTGGAATCGATAAACAAAAACGAAGGCGAGTTCACCGGGTTCGACGTCCAGGTGCTTCAGTTCATATCCACGCAGTCGGCCATCGCCATCAAGAACGCCGACCTTTATACAATGGCGATCAGGGACGGCCTGACCAGGCTGTACATCAGGAAATACTACCGCGAAAGGCTGTACGAGGAATGGCAGCGTTCGAAAAGGAACAAAAGCAGCCTGACACTGGCCATGCTCGACATCGACCACTTCAAGAACATCAACGACACGTACGGCCACCAGGCCGGCGACCTGGTGCTGAAAGGGCTCGCCGATGTGCTTCAGAAGAACTGCCGGTCCGTGGACATCCCCTGCCGTTACGGCGGCGAGGAGTTCGCGATCATCCTTCCCGAAACGTCGCACGAGCATGCCTACATGTTTCTTGAGCGCATGAGGAAGGTCATGGAATCGTGCAGGATCGACTACCACGACAAGACGATACAGGCGACCATGTCCATGGGATACGCGACCATACCGGAGCTCGAGCCCGGCGACATAGAGGCTTTCATGGAAATGGCAGACAAGGCCCTGTACCACTCCAAGAAGACCGGCAGGAACCGGACGACGTATTACGGCGATATAATCTGAACGCTGGCCCGGCGGCGGCCGCATCGATCCGGGACCCTCGTGCAGACCTGCCTGAGAAACAGCCGCAAAACACGACAGTCATTGCAGCTTCGGACCCGGGACCGCGGGACATGGGCCGTGGTCCGGTGCGGTGCGCCATGAAAACGGGGATGGTGCTGATGCGGATAATACGCCCGGCGCGCGGCCGTACTCACTCCCACGGAGGAGATTCGGCCGCCGGCTGACGTGAAAATACCCTGCATGCCTGCCCCGACGGGGCGGCGACGGAGAGGGAAGGAAGAAAAGAAGCCAGCAAGCCGCAGGATGGCGAAGCGGGAACCGCGGCGCACCCGTCGCCGACCCGGGCCGCAACCCGCCCTGCCGCATGCGAGCGCATGTAGCGCGATATGAACAGGTTGTGGCCGGTCATGCCGAGCCTGGACGCCCTGCGGTTCCAGGCCGCTTTCTCGTCATCCGCCAGGGCCTGCCACGCCTTCATCGCGTCCCTGAACAGGCCGCGGTTGGCTCTCTGCGCCGGAGTATCGGGATTGCGCGGCACCACGTAGAGCCGCATGACGGTCCTGTCATTCCATCGGTAGAACACGAAACGGCCGACGGTGCCGCTCATTCCGGTAAACACGGGGTTCAGTTGTACGCTCGCCATGACACTGCCTCCTGCATGGTTCTCTGGATACCGCCGATACGGCATCCCTCATTTGTCGCCGAAAAGCGGGTTTTGAAACAGGATTTTCCGCAAAAACGGGGGGATTCCTCACCGGGCGCCGGCATCGGCAGTCGGCATACCTCGTTCGCCGGCGGCATGTCCCGGAATATCACCCGATGCAATGCCGTCCGGCTGGACTTTCGCATGATCGATACTGCGCCATAGTGCGCCGGCAGTCGAAATAATCGGTTCGCCGGGGCTTTTTTTAGTGTATGATTTTCGAATTGGTTGGTATATTATTAAATGGACCGGGAACCGAAAATGGCCGAACATAACATTGATCCCTTAACAGCCGGTTATGATTCCCTTCGCCGATGAAGAGCTTTTGATATATTCAGGCATGGCATGTACCGCGCAGGGAATCCAGCGCGTATATGCCGGGCGGATGATCTGGAGACAAGGATGAGCATGAAAGCCACAAAAATCAACAACCTGACTGCAACCATACTGGCAACCCTGGCCCTGATATTAGCCGGCTGCGACCGCATCAATCCTTTCACCGACGGACCGGAACTGTTGACCGGGCCGGCCGATATAAACGTGAGGATCAATTCAGCAGGCGTCGCCGACGGCGCGGCAGTAGCCATTCCCGATACATCCATCGGCACCGCGAGGACCCGCACGATCACCATAGAGAACCGCGGGGCCGAAGACCTGCTGATCGGCGGAGCGACGATATCGGACGACGCCGCGGGGGCATTTTCCCTCGATACTTCGGGAATGGAGCTGACCGTGACGAGCGGCGAACAGACGACGTTCGAAGCGTCCTTCTCTCCTCTTACGGTTGGCACGTACACCGCCACTTTGACCATCACCAGCAACGACACCGACGAAGCTGCATACGAGATATATTTCACCGGGGCAGGCGTTGACACGTCCGGATGCGACATAGAAATTTACCAGGCCGCAGCCCATATCCCCGACGGCGCCGGGTCCTATGACTTCGGCGAACAGACTGTCGGTTCGAACACCACCGCTGTCTTCACGGTTTCAAATACCGGCGGCGCGGACCTCTCGGTCTCGAACGTGGCGCTGAGCGGCACTGACGCAGGCCAGTTCTACTCGCCGGGAATGAATACGACGATCGCGGGAGGAGCGGACGCCGATTTCACCGTTGAATTCAATCCGACCGCAGAAGGCGATTACACGGCCACAGTCACGGTCACGAGCGACGACGCGGACGAGGGAGAATACACGTTCACGGTCACGGGAACGGGCGTCAGTGCGGGTACCGGGGACATTTACCTGACCCGCGGGGGGTCCGAGGTCATGGACCTGGAAACCGTCTTGTTCCCCGACACCCCTCTTCTTACACCTGTCGAGTATTCATTCACTATAGAAAACCAGGGCGCCGCAGACCTGTACATATACGATATTGTCATATATGACGACATGAACGCCGCATACAGCAACGAGAGCATGACTGGAACGATTGCTTCATCCGACACTTACACGTTCCTGGTTATCTTTAATCCCTCAATCCCGGGCAGCAACCCGGCAAGGCTGGAAATAACCACTGACGACCCGGACGAGGGGACCTATACGGTATATCTCGATGGGACCTGCATGGGCCCTGACATCGAGATATTGCAGAACACGACGACCATCGCCAACAACGATGACTTTAATTACGGAACCATAAATGTTACCGACACCCTCAGCGTTGACTTTACGATTTCCAATACCGGCACCGAGACGCTCAATATCTTTGGCATTACATTGAATGATGCAGGATACGGTACGGGTCATTTCACCATTGACACCGCACCCCTCACGGTCGCAGCAGGCGGGACAGAGACCCTGACCATAACGTTCACTCCCTCTGCGGTAGGCACCTTCACCGAGCAGGTGATCATACAGAGCGACGACCCTGACGAGGGAGAAGTCGCGTTCACGGTCACTGGCACGGCCGAGGAACTACCGGAAATTACGGTCGAGGTCGGCGGAAGCGGGATCGCGAGCGGCGGGATACATAATATCGGCCCGGTTGAGGCGAATTCAGGCACTGGCACCGCCATTTTCAGAATCACGAACACCGGGAACGACGACCTGACCATCAACAACCTGGAATACTACGAAGCGACCGGCCAGAGCACGATGGGCGGATTCACGACACCTCACACGCTATCCAAAACTGAATACATAGAGTTTTCAGTGTCCTTCGTTCCCTTTTCACTCGGGGACATCGCGGGCACGATAACCATTGAAAGCGACGATTCCGACGAGGGGACCTACACCATCGCCGTGACCGGCGTCGGGGTAAGCGCCAACCCGGAGATCGACGTGGTCTGGCACGGAACGAGCATCGCCAGCGGCGCCACCTTCAACTATCAGGACTCCTATATAAACGGACCGGCAATAACCGAGACCTTCACCATCCGCAACCTGGGGCAGAGCAACCTGACTATCACCAGCACCTTCTTGAGCGGCAGTTCGCAGTATTCGATCACGGACTCCCCGGACTCCACGGTCGCTGCCGGAGGGAAAACGACTTTTTCGGTGCAATTTACCCCGGGAAGCGTTGCAACCACTGAAGATGCAGCAGTAAACATTTTAAACAGCGACTCCGACGAGTCCACATATACCTTCGACCTCAGCTCCCTGATCAATGAGTATACCTGCTATGTCGACGCGGCAAGCGGGGATGACTCATACGACGGATCAGAACTAACTCCTTACAAAACCATCGCATGGGCCATTTCAAAAGCAGGAGAAAATGCAGCAATAAAGGTCCAGCCAGGCACCTATGGGTCAGGTGGCAGCGGGGATTCATTCCCCATTACGCTCCAGACCGGACAAAGGCTCATTGGAAACCCGGGAGGCAATGGATCGGGGACGATAATAGCCTGCGAACTGTCAGGCAGCATCGACTCGGACAATACATGCTTCAACATGGGTGCGGACTCCTCGGTGCAGGGCTTTGATTTCACCAACCTGACCGGCGGAACGACCTTCACATTCGCAATCTTCGCGAGCGGGTACGATTTTGACGCGTCGTACAACACCTTCGAAAACAGCATGTACGGCGCGGTGTACAGCAACGGAGGGAGCTTCGTGTCCCGGAGCAACAACATCAACACCATAGATTACGGTTATTACATCATGAGCGCTAATTCGACTTTCATTTATGAAAACAGCTTCGCGGACACCATGCATATCCCGATAAACATTGAATACGCAGACCCATTCACGATAATCTCCGGCAACAAGATCCAGGGCGAAGGCCAGGTCGGCATACAGGTTATGAACGGCAACCCTGTCATCCTGGGCAACGAGTTCCCGAGAAACATCGAATACGATTACGGCGCGATTTTATGTACGGGAGCGAGCCCCACGATACGCGGGAACAGTTTTTCGAGCCTGAACGGCGTGCTGATCTCAGGAACCGGACAACCGAACCTGGGCACCGCAGGATCGCCGGGCAACAATTACTTCAATTCATGCGCATATTATGTCATAAATGCGACATCGTCTTATCCCATGACGATATACGCAATCGGCAACTACTGGTACGAGGGATACTCGATCCCGATGCACGGCACCGATATCATTCTCGACAACTCGACCCAGAAGGTCATTTACGGCACAGGATCAAGCGATTATGAGATCGGGTTGTGATGGCGCAAAAAAATAGTCCTGGTGTTAACAATGAAAAAGCGGCCCATACGCCGCTTTTTTGTTCACTTAAACTATCTCGAGGCAGGTCTTGCCGATCTTTATAACGTCGCCGCTTTTAATCCGGGCCCTCCCGTCCCTGGGAACGGGATTGTTGTTCAGGAATGTCCCGTTGGTGCTGTCCTTGTCTGTGATGAAGAACTCCTTGCCCTCCTGCTCGATCAGGGCGTGCTTTCTCGACACGAGAGGATCGTCAAGGATGCAGATTTCGTTGTCCATGTCGCGGCCGATCTTTATAATGCGGTCAATTTCGATTTCCCTGTTTCTGAACCGCACCTTTTTGTGCATGGTCCTTATGTCTTTTGTGATGATCTTTCCCAGATCGTCCCGTTTATAAATCGTTTTCTTCATGCCGTATCCCCGGTTTGATTTCCGCCACGGTTTCGCAGCGAGGCCTGTTGTTTCCTGGATCCGATATTATAGATACCACGCAACGGGAATAGTCAAACTTTTTTGGCCCGGGTGGATAAATTTTAACACAGGATGGATACCGGGATCCAGGCACTTCCATCCCAAAATGGGCTTGACCTGAACCCCCATAAGCCTTATACATGAGACATGAAAGCCGATCATAAAACACCCATGCGGTCCATCAACGACACGGTGCTGCGATATTTTCCCGAAATACAGGCGGTTTATCTTTTCGGGTCGCGCGCGGACGGCAATGCGACAGATGAAAGCGACTACGACCTTGCTCTGCTTCTGCCGCCCGGCAGCAGACCCGATTCTAACGAAAAGCGGATGAGGGATTGCGCCTTTGAAATCGCGGAAATCATGGGGAGTGATGTGGACATGATCGACCTGCGCATCGCATCGACCGTCATGCAGAACGAAGTAGTGTCATCCGGCCGCCCCATTCATGTGGCGGACAGGGGCGCGCTTGAAGAGTTCGAGATGTATGCGCTCTCATATTACCAGAAACTCACCGAGGAACGGGCCGGGATCATCAGTGAGATATATCAGAGCGGGAAAATACTTGCGCCATGACCGATGTAATCCTCAACAAGAAAGAAAGCATTGAACGCTGCATCCTGCAGGTCCGAAATTACTATTCAATGCCGTCAAACATTCCTTTTCATGAAGACTACATGAAGCAGGACGCCATCGCCATCAATTTACAGAGGGCCTGCGAACAGGCTATCGACCTCGCAAACCATGTCATAAGAAAATTGAAACTGGGCCTTCCGAAAGAAAGCAGGGACAGTTTTTCGATTCTGTCTGAAAAAGGCATTATTCCTTTTGACCTGGCTAAAAAACTGCGCGGTATGGTCGGATTCAGGAACACGCTTGTCCATCAGTATCAGCGTCTCGATATCGATATCATGAGATCGGTCATCGAAAACGACCTGGATGACCTGATAGCCTTCACGGTCCATATCATGAAAGCAGTGAAAGAACGATGATACGCCCGTGTTCCGGTAAAGATTTCGACGCCATCCATGAAATAATCAACGACTCGGCGCGCGCCTACAGGGGAGTCATCCCCGACGACCGGTGGCACGACCCGTACATGTCCGAAGCCGAACTCGCGGGACAGGTCGGCGAGGGCGTCGAGTTCTGGTGCCTGGAGCACGGCGGCAGAATAATCGGCGTCATGGGAATCCAGGACAGAGGGGATGTGACGCTCATACGCCACGCCTATGTGCGCACACTGGATCGCGGCAAGGGAACGGGAAGCATTCTTCTGAAACACCTGCTTGGCCTTGCCGAAAAGCCGGTCCTCATCGGCACCTGGGCCGCAGCCGTGTGGGCGATCTCCTTTTACGAAAAACACGGCTTTACCAGGGTATCGGAACAGGAAAAAGACTATCTGCTAAAGAGGTACTGGAACATCCCCGAACGTCAGATCGAGACATCGGTGGTTCTGGCCGACCGGAAGGGCATGCATACCGGGCATAAAATCGTCAATCTGACCGACACTTCCTTTTTTTAACGGTTGACAAACCTCATTTCATCTGATCTATTATTGCCAGAATTTGCCGGCCACGGCAGATACTGGAGGATTGTTCTCATGAGCGACGACCTGAGCCGATGCCATGACGAAATCAGCAGGCTGAAGAAGCTGGTCGAAAGCCAGAAAAAAGAAATATCCGGGCTCGAGAAATCCAACCGGGAGCTCAACAGCATCATTTCAGCATATGAAAAACTGGCCGCAGTGGCCGACAGGGAAATTCTCGAGGCCGAAAAAATAATCGACGCCAACGAGAAGGTCAAGGAAGCGACCGCAAACGAGATGAAGGAGCTTCACAGGAGGATCCGGGCCGACGAAAACGTCAAAGAATTCGCCCGGGGCGAGCTTAAAGTCCTGACCGAAACGATAATGGCTTACGGGAACATCCTCGAGGCGTCGCGCAAAGAGCTTATGGATCTCCTGAAGACTATCGACGCCCATGAAAGGGTCGAGGACCTCTCCAAACAGGAGCTGACCGAACTGTTCCGGGTCATCAAGGCCTATGAAAGCCTGGCCCAGCACGCAGCCGAAATCAACAGTCATATGAAGTGAGAAAAACCATACTGCTGAAAATAAAAAAAATGACCGCTTGTGAGACATAATCATAAAGAAGGGAACACGGCAGAGAAGACGATTACGATAAAAAAGAGGATTTAATCCTGAAATAATTAAATTCTGCCGTACAAAACACGAAATTTATTTGAAAAAAAAAACGCGAGTTTATCTAATGCCCGGATGCCAATTCGGCGGACAGGGGCTATCCGCCGGCATTTTACGACGGTAACGGCTGGAGAAAATTTCGACTATATTATGAGGATGGAGATCACATATGAAATATGAAACAAAAAAAATCGACAAAATCATCATTGTATATCCTCCCCAGATGCTTGATATGAAGATTTACGACGAATTCAGCGGCGAGCTGAACAAACTTATAAAAAAAGAAAAGGACAAGAACTTCCTCTTCAATTTCGGCCAGGTCAAGCACGTGAACAGCCTGTATCTCTCATTCCTCGTGAAAATAATGAAGGAGCTGCAATCCACCGAGAGAAAACTCAAGTTCTGCTCGGTGCAGCCGGCGGTAAAAAACATTTTCAAGGTCGCAGATCTTCTCAGCATATTCGAAATACACGAGGAAGAAGAAGAGGCGCTGAATTCATTCAACGTCTGCGCGGTGGCCTAGTATCCAGTGATGTCGAGCTTCCAGTAAGGGCCCTCCCTCACCAGAAGAAGCGAAATCCCGCTCTGAAAACGTATATACGCGCTGTTCCCCACACGGTCGATGCTCAGGAGCGGGCTCGAGAACGCCTGCCGCAGGAAATTCCGGTCGTCATCCCGGGATAGAACGATATCCATGTAATCCGCTGGCTGAAGCCGGGCAAGCCCGCCTTCCGATACGCCGTAATGGCGGGCCAGGGACTCCCGCTGTTCGGGCGGCATCGCGGCGAACATCGAGGAAACCCGGCCGATCTTTCCAAGACTTTCCTTTGACAGGATATCGGCGACAGTCCCGCCGTCCCTGCTTTCAACGCCCCGCTTGAGCCTTGAATAGGCTTCGTTTGGCGTGAGCGGCCCGGTAGGGGCGCACGAACCGGCGGCGATGGAAATGCAAACAATCAGCAGCAGTTTTTTCAGTAAACGCACCGTGGACCCCCGTTCGCGAAATCGATTATCATGTTGTCGATGAGCCTGGTCGAGCCGAAAAACGCGGCAACGGCGATGACCGACCTGCCGTCGATAGTCTCGCACAGTGAAAGATCGCTGAACCTCACCGCCGAAATGTAATCGACGCTCTCGGGCGAGCCTTCCATGAGGACCTTTTCAATTTCAGCCCGTATGACAGGCACCCGGCGCTCGCCGGCCATGATCATACTCTCGGCCTTTCTGATACTCCGATTAATGGAAAGGGCCCTGTTCCTCTGGTCGGAATTCAGGTGCTTGTTCCTGGAGCTCATCGCCAGCCCGTCATTCTCCCGTATTATCGGGGCGATGACGATCTCTATCGGGAAATCGAGATCTCGGGTCATTTTCTGGATACTGACGACCTGCTGGATGTCTTTCTGCCCGAACACCGATATGTCGGGCTGCACGATATTGAACAGCTTGCTTACCACGGTGAAAACGCCCCTGAAGTGTCCCGGACGGTGCGCCCCGCACAGGTTGTCGGTCAGGGTCTTGACGTCAACATAGGTCAGGTTGTCCCGGTACATCTCGCCCTCGTCAGGCACGAACATGAGGTCGACCCCCGCGCTCCGCGCAAGGTCGAAGTCCCGCTCCAGGTCCTTGGGATAGGACGCGAAGTCTTTCGGGTCGTTGAACTGGATGCGGTTCACGAAAATGCTCATGACCTGGTACTGCGTGGATTTCGCCGACTCCCTGACCAGGCTCAGGTGTCCCTCGTGCAGGTACCCCATGGTGGGCACAAAACCGATCCTTTTGCCCTGCCTCCTGGCGGCCCCCACCTTTTCGCGCACCTCGTGTATGTTTTTCACTATATCCATGTCATACCCCCGTATTTTCGATAACGGCCCTTTGGGGATTCATGCTGCGGTCACCGGGCCTTTCGCGCGCCGACGAGCATCATGTCGCCCATGTACATCCTCTTGGCCATGAAATCCGCCGCCCTTCTTGCCGGCGTTCCGGGCTTTCCGAACCCGCTGCCGTATGTCCTGTAAGCGGCCATCCTGAATCCGGCCCTCTCAAGAATTTTCTTCATGGTCCGGCGCGAGAAGAAATACAGGTGCTCGGGGAAATTGTAGAAACGCCAGTCCCTGCCGTAAAGCCGCATGAAGTTCATTCCGCCGGTGCGGCATGTCGAGATGAAAAGAGTTCCCCCGTCGTCCAGGTCTTTCCAGGCCTTTTCAAGAAAAAGATGGGGATCGTGCAGGTGCTCGATCGACGCCCACAGGGTTATCAGCTTGAATTTTTTCGGATACGACTGCGAAAGATAGTCCCCGCAATCGACACTGAGGCCCCTCGTCTTCGCCGCATCGACGCACTCCCTTGAAATGTCGATCCCGCGGGAATCCCATCCCCTCGCATCGAGGTATGACACGAAATAACCGGCGGCGCACCCGATGTCGAGCGCGTTTTTCTCGCCATCCAGGCTTTTTTCGAACTCGAAAAAACCCAGGTCGCGGAGGTTCAGCACGAAGACCCGTTCGACCTCGGCCCTCACCCTCTCGGAAAAATAATCGTCGTAACCGCGGTCATCGCGCCGCGAAAAATAGTCGGCACGGTAATAGGCGCCGATCTCGTCGCGCGTCGGCCTGGGGGAGATGAATTCAAGGCCGCAGACGCGGCACCTGTTGAGTTGAAAAACATCGCCCTGCCGGGACGCCTTGGCAAACAGCGGCCTGGCCTTGCCGCCGCTGCACAGGATACAGGAGGTTTCTTCCATGCGCCGATACTCGCATATAATTATTGCGGCAGTCAAATATTATTCTTGAAAAAAATACGCGATCCTGTAACCTCATTTTCCATCGACCACCGGAAGCCATGGCATTGAACTATTCAAAGAAAATTCTCCTGATCAACGAAAACACCAGGATTGTTCCCCCCATAAAACACGCTCTGAACAAGCACGGCCTGGAAATCGCCGCCGAATACCTCAACCTCTATTCACTGGGCGCGATAAGAAAGGCCTTCGCCCGGACCGGGAAAACCGCCTTCATCAGGGCCGAGCTGATGCGCTTCATCAAGGAGCAGGGATTCCCCGGAGCCATTCTCATGGATTCTCCCATGAGCATTTGCCAGGACCGGAACGCCGATCCTGACGGATTGAAACTGCTCAAGACATTCCTGATATCCTATATCATACTGTCCAGGGGAGCCGACTTCGAAAATCTCCAGGGGAATTTCCTTCTCATCACAAGGGCGGGGTCGCCTGAAAAGAAACTGGATATAGCTTCGAATCCCCACCGTATCCTCGAACTTCTCAGGACCGAGAACCAGGCGATTAACTCGTTCATAGACGAAATGAAAATGAAAAAGGACCTGTTCAACAGGCTGTTCCTGATCAGGCTTCTCGACGCTGAATCCGCCTCGGACATGATCACCTCACAGGTGGACGACTTCCTGAAGGTGGTTTCGTCGAGGAAGAAAACAGCCGGAACGGAAGCCCCTGAATCCGCCCCCGAAAAAGCGGCCGAGAAGCCCGTGATGAGCGACAACGACACGCCGGCGACGATCGTCTACAAGATAGATACCAAAACGGTTTACGAAGACGGGCAGATCGTCGAGGCCACTGAAGTTCACTCCTCGCTCGCCGAAAAGGAATTCTACATCATGGGAAACTGGTCGAACAAGACACAGCTGGCGGTGTCGAAAAAAATCGCGCTGGCCGTGCTCAAAGGGCTCGCCGACAGGAAACGTTTTACACCCGCCGAAAAGGTCGTTTTCAACATCGACGACCGGTGTTCGATCGACGGCACCACCGCTCTGTCGATGGCCCAGCTTTTCATAACCGTGCTCAAGGACTACAAAAAAATCGCCATAGTCGCCACCGCAAAAAACGGAGAGATCCTCAGAAAAGCCCAGGGCTTCTCAATGATCAAGTCGCTGGTCACAGTTACAGTATAAGAGGAATGCATGAGGGCGGCTTTGTTGTTTATTGTCATCTGCCTCGTGTGCCTGCCCGGGCCGCTTTCACCCGGCGACCTGACCGGCGGCCAGATCAGGGAAAACGCGGCCATGATCGAGGAGCAGAGAACGGCCGACGCCTCCCGCAGAAAAGAGATACTGCTCAGGCTCGATGAATATCTTCAGAGGATCAACGGCTTCACCGAAAAGGAAACCGGCGTCAGACTGACCTCGCCGCTCGCTCCCGATCGGATACAGGGCGTTGAACCCGTCACACACAGCCATCCGGATGAAAAAGCGTCGGAGGAGCCGCTTGCCGCTTACATAACCGGCAGAGCAGTACGCATGCGGGCCGGAGCCGGCGCCGGCTCGAAAACAATATCGCGCCTCGATCTCGGAGAGAAGGTCTCCCTGCTCGAAAAATCGGACAGGACAGATACCATGAACGGGCGCACATACCCGTGGATACTCGTCAGGAAAAACGACGGCCTCGAGGGATGGGTTTTCGGGGCCTATATCAGCAGAAAAAATCCGCTTGCCGGAGCCGATAAAAAAAGCCAGGGACCCGACGACTCCGACTCAATGCTCGACCTACCTTCGGCCGGAAAGCTCACCAGCAATTTCGGCTATCGCGTGGATCCCGTGACCGGGGAAAAAGGCGTCTTCCACAGCGGCATCGACATCGCCGCGCCCGCCGGCACTCCGGTGAAGGCCGCGGCGGACGGCACCGTGCTCGAGTGCGGATTTTACAGCAACGGATACGGGAACCTCGTGGTGATCGGGCACAATGGAGGCCTGCGCACATGCTACGGCCACCTGTCGGCCATCGCGATCAGGAAGGGAGACATCGTGGGCAGGGGAGATGTCATCGGCTCGGTCGGATCCTCTGGCAGGGCCACCGGGACGCACCTTCACTTCGAGGTGAGAAAGGGCGGCGCTGCGCAAAACCCGCAAAAATACCTACGCTGAAAAAAGCGGCACAAAATCGAATTTACCTACGTCGACGAGCCCCCTGTCGGTGATCTTGAGCTCGGGGATTACGGGCAGAGAGATGAAACTCAGGGTCATGAAGATGTTTTCATGCACCATCCCTATTTTGCGCGACGCCTCTACCACAGCGCCGTACTGCCTCGCCACCTCCCCCATGTCGGCGGTCGACATGAGTCCTCCGATCTGCAGCGGGAAATAGACGTCGCCCGAATCCAGGACCACGACCATACCTCCCCCGTTCTCGACGAGATACATCGCGGCCCGGGCCATGCTTTCGTCGTCGACTCCGGCCACTATGAGATTGTGGCTGTCATGGGCCACGGTCGAGGCTATTGCGTTGCTTTTGATCCCCAGGCCCCTCGCAAGCGCGACCATGCGCGAGCCGGTGGCGTGATGCCGCTCGAACACCGCGATCTTGGCGATGTCACTCTCCGGATCGGCCTTTATCTCGCCGTTAACCGCGGGCATTTCAACGATCGCCGTTTTCGTGAGAAGACTGTGGGGGATCACGTCGATGACCCTGGCCCGGACGGATTTCGTTTTTTCCGGCGCCGCGATTACGAAGTCATCAGGGGCGATTTTTTTCCCGACATTCACGCTTTTGAGCAGGGCCGAATAATCGTAGCGCGGCTTCCGCTGGACCAGCCGACCCCTTTCGGCCACGATCACCCCGCCCCGGATAACGGTTTCGACCTCGATATTATCGAGCGACCTGAGCAGGGCCAGGTTCGCCCTGTGGCCCGGGGCGACTTTACCGACCGGCGGCAGCGAATGAAAATCCAGAAAGCGCGAGAGATATCCCGCCGGATTGACGGTAGCCAGAGCGATGGCCCTGACCGCCGCGTCCTGCGCCGGCATTCCGCCGCTCTGCATGAAAATCTCGCGCGCCCGGCGGATGATCCTGTCGACATGCCCGTCGCGGCCGAGCTCTGCGGCTGAAACGTCGTCGGAACAGAGCATGCATCGCGAGAGGTCGGCTCCCCGGGCGACCAGGTCGGGCAGGATCGCGTCGAGGGTCTTGTCCGCGCTCCCGTATCTCAGCGCGAGGTACATCCCGGCCGCGAGCTTTTCGGCCGCCTCGGCGGGGCCGGTCGCCTCATGGTCGTTCATGATGCGCACCACCCCGTCGTTTTTCCCGTTCGAGACATAGGACACGAGCGCGTCGCCCGACAGCCCCGGGCAGTGGCCGTCGACTATCTTCCCGAAATCGAACACGGCGTCCACCTTGCCGCGGACCGATTCGTCACCGCGGATGATGTCGGGAAAGTCCATCATCTCGGCGAGCCCGTAAATTCTCCTGTCACCCATGAAACGGCGGATGTGCGAAACGGTTATCTCGGCGCCGGAACTTTCGAGCTTCGTCGCGGGCACGCACGAGGGGATTCCGATGTACATGTCCATGGGCACGAGGTCGGCCTGGTCCATGAAGAATTCAATCGCCTTCTCTCCGAACACGTTCGTTATCTCGTGGGGATCGACCAGCGCGCAGGTCGTGCCGCGCGGGACAGCCGCGCGGGAGAATTCGAGCGGAGGCACCATGCTGCTTTCGATATGCATGTGGGATTCGATGAACCCGGGGGAGATGAACATTCCCGAGACGTCAAGGATGTTGGCGTCCGCGGGGAGCGCGCCTCCCGCATCGAGCACCTTCGAGATGAGGCCGTCTTCAATCAGGACATCGCCCTGAAATAATGCCTTTCGCTCAACGTCAATGATCGTACCGCCCGAAAGATAAAGCCTGTTCATTGCTGTTCTCCTGAACCGTTTTTCATGCGGGCCAGGCCCCGCCCATCTATCTGTAAACGGACTCGTCGATGGAAACAATGCAGGGAAGGTTTCGCAGCTCCTGGGCCGCGTCAACGCCGTACCCGGCAACCCACACGTCGGGGATCTTGAAACCCGTATAATCCACGAGAAGCCGCTCGCGAATCCTCCTGACCTCTTCCGACGGACGCCTGAGCTCCTTGTCGAGAAGGCTGCATATCCTCACCGACGCGACCTTCCTTTCGGAAATGAAATAGTTCCTGAGCCAGGTGAGGGTGAAACCCTGGTCGGTGATGTCCTCGACGACGAGCACGTCCCTGCCCTCGATGTCTTTCGGTTCGAGATCAAGCTTGACCGCCCGGTAGCGTTCGCCCGACTTCTTGATTGTGTCGTCGTAGACCGAGGTCTTGATCAGGTGGAACCGGGCGTTGATGCCCGCCCGCTCATACAGCTCTCTTGACAGGTCGGCGGCGAAAAATATCGACCCCGTCAGAACGACCATGATGTGAAGCACCCGGTCGGCCGGGTAATCCCGTGCGATCTCGTCGGCCAGGCAGGCGATCCTCCTGCTCAGGCATTCGCGCGGGATCAGCACGCCCTTGATCCTCCGGTCCCTCCTGAGCTTTTCGGCGCATGAGTCGAAATCTTCCAGGGACATCCCGCTGTCGACCACGCCGTTCTCGCCGACAGTGATGACTCCGCGGTAGCTTTCAGGGCCGAGGATTTCCGGTTTCACACTGACCTCCCCATCGAATAGCGGATCGACTCCTGCCCGACCAGCTCGGTCAGGTCCCTGACGAGGCTGTCCGACGGCTTGATGTTGAACGTGGAGTGGGCCTTTATTATTTTTTCGGCCCTGTCTTCTTTGACGTGGAAATAGATGGGACACTCTCCCTTGTGGCGCTGGAGCACGGATTTCATCTTCTGGAGAACGGTGTCGTCGACCCCGAGCGGGTCAAGCTTGATATGTATCGCGGCGATCGATTCCCGGCGTATGTCCCTGAGGCTCCTGACCCCCCTGACGATGATTTTCTTGACCGCTTCACCCTCGGCCTCGACCGTGCCGGTCACCATCAGGGGCTCTCCCGAGCGGATGAGGTCCTCGTACTTTTCAAGCGTCTTGCCGAATATCATCGCGTCGAGCGTTCCATCGAGGTCTTCGAAAAGACCGATAGCGTACTGGTTGCCGGTTTTCTGCGCGCGCCTGACCTGCAGGTTCGAGATGATCCCGATCATCGAAACGTCCCGGCCGCTGTCGCTTCCGGAAAGGCCCGCAGTCGAAATCCCCGAGAACATCTTTATCTCTTTCTCGTAGCGCGCGAGCGGGTGGCCCGAAACATACAGGCCGAGCACCTCTTTTTCGTGAGCGAGCTTTTCGTTGTCGGGCCATTTCTCGCGCGGAACCAGATCGAGCGAAGGCCCGGCGGTTTCGCCCGGGCCGGCGGAACCGAAAAGATCGCCCTGCCCCGAGGCTCTGTCCTCCTGCAGCCTGCGCGAGGTGTCGAGAAGGGTCTCTATCGAAGCGAACAGCTGGGACCTGTTCGGATGCAGGCAGTCGAACGCCCCGGCCTTGATGAGCGATTCCAGGACGCCTTTGTTCACCACGCCCGAGTCGACGTGCTCGAAAAAGTCCCTGAGCTCACTGAATCCGCCCGACCGCAGCCTTGCATCGATGATGGTCTCGATGGCGCGTTCGCCCAGGCCCTTGACTGCTCCCAGGCCGAACCTTATCGATTTGCCCTCGATCGTGAAATCGAAATGGCTGCTCTTGACCGACGGGGGCAGCACCTGAATCCCGTAACTGCGGGCGTCGTTCGTGTACTGTATGATGTCGTCCTGCCTGTCTGGCTGGGCCGACATGAGCGCGGTCATGTATTCGATCGTGTAGTGCGCCTTGAGGTACGCCGTCTGGTAGGTCACAAGGGCGTACGCCGCCGAGTGGGACTTGTTGAACCCGTACTCCCCGAATTTCTTGATCATGTCGTAGAGGCTCTCGGCCAGGCCGCGGTCGATCTTTTTCTTTTCAGCGCCGGTCAGGAACTTCTCCTCGAGCGCGTTGATGATGTCCATGTTCTTCTTGCCCATGGCCTTGCGGAGCTTGTCGGCCTCGGGCAGCGTGAACCCGGCGATGACCTGCGAGATGAGCATGACCTGCTCCTGGTACACGACGACGCCGAGCGTGTCCTTGAGAATCGGCTCAAGAGAAGGATGCGGATATTTCACGAGGCGTGGATTGCGCTTGCGCTCGATGAAATCGTCGGCCATGCCCGACTTGAGCGGCCCCGGCCGGTAAAGAGCGACGATCGCGATAATGTCCTCGAATTCGGTCGGGCCCAGGCGCCGAAGCAGGTTCTGCATGCCGCTGCTTTCAAGCTGGAACACGCCCTTGGTGTCGGCCCGCTGGAGCAGCCTGAACGTCTCGGCATCGTCGAGGGGGATGTCGTTGATGTCGACGGTCTCTCCGCGGTTTTCCTTTATGAGCTTCAGGCAGCGGTCGATGATGGAAAGGTTCTTGAGGCCCAGAAAATCCATCTTGACCAGGCCAGCCTGCTCGAGGGTGTTCTTCTCGTACTGGGAGGAGATGCTCCCGTCCTTGTCACGATACAGGGGAACGTAATCGGTAAGGGGGCCTTTGGATATGACCACGCCCGCTGCATGCTTGCCGGCCGAGCGGCAGAGCCCCTCGAGTTTCAGCGAAATGTCTACAAGCTTCTTGCCCTCGCCGTCTTTATACAGATCCTGGAACTCTCTCGACTTCTTGAGCGCGTCAGTCAGCCGGTCTTCCTCGATGAGCTTGCTGATTTCGTTCGAACGCGCGAAGGGGATGTCGAGCGCGCGGGCGACGTCCTTGATGACGGCCTTGGCCTTCATCTTGTTGAACGTGATGATCTGGCTCACGTGATCGTCGCCGTACTTGTTGCGCACGTACTCGATGACCTCCTCGCGGCGGTCGGCGCAGAAGTCGAGGTCCATGTCGGGCATCTCATTGCGGTCTGGATTCAGGAAACGTTCGAACAGGAGATTGTACCTCAGCGGGTCCAGCGACGTTATGCCCAGGGCGTACGAAACGATCGAGCCCGCCGCAGATCCCCTTCCGGGGCCCACCGGTATGTTCATTTTCCTTGCATGGTTGATAAAGTCCCACACAATGAGAAAGTAACCCGAAAATTTCATGCTCGCGATGACCGAAAGCTCGTATTCGATCCTCTTTTTTACCTGTTCCGGTATGTTCTTCCCGTATATCTTCTCGACGCCCTCCTGCACCAGCCTTGCCAGATATGAGTCGAGATCGTATCCCTTCGGCACCTCGAAGTTCGGCAGGATCGGCTTGCCCAGCGTAAGTTTGAGGTCGACCATCTCATATATCTTGTAGGTGTTGTACAGGGCGTCCGGGTATTCGGCGAAAAGCCGGTACATTTCATCCTGCGATTTAAGGTAGAATTCGTTCGAGTGGAAACGCATCCTCGCCGCGTCGCTCATCGTCTTTCCGGTCTGCACGCACAGGAGAACCTCGTGCGAAAAGGCGTCCTCCCTGTTCACGTAATGGGCGTCGTTTGTCGCTATCAGCGGGATGTTCAGTTCAGACGACAGCTTCACGAGCCCGGTGTTTACCGTTTTCTGTTCGGGGATGCCGTGATCCTGCAGCTCGAGGTAGAAATGCCCCTCGCCGAAAACCTCGTTCAGCCTGCCTGCGGCCTCCCGGGCCTCGTCATACCTTCCCCGAAGTATGCACTGAGGAATATGCCCCGCCAGGCAGGCGCTGCCGCAGATGAGCCCGGCCGAATGCTTCTCGAGCACCTCCATGTCGATGCGCGGCTTGTAGTAGAATCCCTCGGTGTATCCGATCGAGGAGAGCTTCATCATGTTGCGGTAGCCCTCCTCGTTTTTGGCGAGGAGAAGGAGGTGATACGCCGTATCTTCCCCGTTGTTTCTCGACGAGGTCTTGTCGAAACGCGAGCCGGGAGCCATATAGAACTCCTCGCCGATGATGGGAGTGATCCCCTTCTTGACCGCCTTCTGATAGAATTCTATCGCGCCGAACATGTTCCCGTGATCGGTCAGGGCGATCGCGGGCATGCCGAGCTCGACCGCTTTGCCTATCAGCCTGTCGATGGTGATCGCGCCGTCAAGGATCGAGTAATCGGAATGATTATGAAGATGGACAAATTCCATTATTTATTCATTCATTTCAAGGGACATAATTTCAAGCAATTTTTGCCGAATTCACCGGCCTTTTATCGATTTCAAGTCATTCATTGATGCCGCCAGCGGTTAG
>ERZ795054.1281-NODE-1281-length-24682-cov-10.495310_pt1 | contig 24682 bp, 20 predicted proteins | sample MGYA00375138_ERZ795054 | MGnify/ENA primary metagenome ERZ795054 (study PRJEB30183, sample SAMN05720215) | anaerobic digester metagenome | isolation source: active sludge of municipal wastewater-treating anaerobic digesters | place: USA | collected 2014-12-23 ... | reverse complement strand
CCCTCCAACCTGGAGGGACCCGCTCTGTCGGGTCCCAAGAGGGGCGCTGACGGAGTATCGCCCTCCAACCTGGAGGGACCGCTCTGTCGGGTCCTAAGAGGGGCGCTGACGGAGCATCGCCCTCCATCGTGGAGGGACCCGCTCTGTCGGGTTCCTGGAATCATTTCTGATTCTTCCATTTCAATCATGCCATGCCAGAGGGTTCAATTCGCCCAGGTATGGCCAATTGTCGGCGTCTTTCAGCAGGCCTTTGCGGACCGGATTCAACCGCACATAATGCCACTTGGCAGCGTAATGTTCTCCACGGCGCAGCTGGGTATCCCAAAAATCCCGTTGCCAGATCGGTTGTTCTTCGGGCCGGGGCCAATGCTGCGACGCAACGCTCTTCCAAAACGAAACCCAATTCTTCAACGGCACGGCTGGATCCCGTGGCGCGCAAAACAAATGGATGTGGTCCGGCATGAAAATGTAACATCCGACCAGCCAGGTCTCTGCCTGTCGCCAGGCATCCGTGACCGTTTTGACCGCGGCCGCGTGGGCAAAGATCCTTTTTCGCTTATTCGCGCATACCGTTAGAAAGATGATGATCGATTGGTTATGTCGCGCAATCGGCGGGTGATGAGGCGGATGTTGCCGTTCGGGGTCATCCCGAAAGCTGGCGCCATCCTTCGAGGGATGACAGGGCGCTGACGGAGCATCGCCCTCCATCTTGGAGGGACCCGCTCTGTCGGGTCCCAAGAGGGGCGCGGACGGAGCATCGCGCTCGGAGCAACATCCGGCATCAGCATTCTGAATATCCTCTTTTGGTCTCTTCAATGAAAATAAGTATATACTATATAAATAGGAAAAGTCAACAGGGCGCTGACGGAGCATCGCCCTCCAACCTGGAGGGACCCGCTCTGTCGGGTCCCTGGAATTGTTGCGAGGGTTCTGTTCCGTTCCTATCAATACGATCCGGTTCAATTCAATCCAACTGCGGTTAGGATATTAGGGCGCGGACGGAGCCGCGCCCTCCATTTTGTGAGTTCCGCGTCATATTCTCGATCCCGGTTCATGGTGGTGGAACCTCCGCGGCCATGGGGATCCGGGCCAGAATCGTGGTGCCCGACCCTGGAGAGGATTCAATCAGGCACGTACCGCCCGCCAAAGCCAGGCCCATCGTCCTCCACCGTCAATCCCACCCGGGAGGCATCGCGTCCTAACAAGATGCTGACGTGGCAGGCTTGGGCCTGTTTTTCCACGTTGATGAGTGCCTCTTTAACGATGTGATACAGCGCGGTGGCCACTCGAGGCCGCAGCGGGATGCCCTCCAGGCGGAGATATTCGGAGTCCACGGACACGCGGGCGCGCTCGGACTATGCCTCGGCTAACTCCCGCATCAATTGGACGGGGTGAGGATTTCCCACGGGCACTGCCTGCAGTTCAATCATGTAAAGGGGGACGAACCGGTTTCATCTCATTCGATGCGGGCGGGTTTCGCCTGGGCGACGAAGTCCGGATCTATCGTCACGCCCCAGCCGGTGCCGGAGGGGCAGCGCACTCGGCCGTTTTCGCATTTCAACGACGAGGTGTCGCACGCGATCGGCAGGCCGGCGTCGCCCTTGAACTCCATGAACGTCCCGATATTCGGCGTGAATGATGCGAACTGCACGACGTCCAGGTAGCCGAGCCCGCCGCCGCTCATATGCGGGATTATCGTCATCCCCGCCGCCGCCGCCATGCGGGCGACCTGGGTGGCGCGGATCAACCCGCCCCCGTAGTGCAAATCCGGCTGCACGATGTCCACGCCGCGATGGGCGATCATCCATTTCCAGCGATGCAGACTGTATTCCTGCTCGCCGCCGGCGACGGGGATGGTCAATGCGTCGGCGACCTCTCGGGTGCCCCACAAATCGTCGAACTCGCACGGTTCCTCGTAGAAACCGTAGCGATGCTCCTCCAGCAGCCGTCCGATGCGGATGCCCTCGGGGACGTCGTAGGAACTGTTCGCGTCGCCGTACAGCGTCATTGTGTCGCCAAAGGCCTTCCGCGCGAGCGGAATCAGTTTCACCGTGCGGCCGGTCGGATCATCGGCATTGCGGCTCATGCGCCCGCCGAGGCGGAACTTGACGGCCTGGACGCCCGAGCCAGCGACGAGTGTCTGCAGATGCCCGATCTCCGCCTCGGGAGGGTTGCCCCGATTGCTGCTGGCGAAATACACCGCGATGTCGCGTCGCAACGCGCCTCCGAAGAAATCGGCCAGCGGCCGCTTCGCCGTCCGCGCCATCAATTCCAGCAGCGCCATCTCGACGGCGGCAACGGCGACCCAGAACACCAGCCCCTGCAGTTTGTAATTGCTCTGCGCGCGATACACGTCCCACAACAGCGACTCGATTCGGCGGCGAGCGCCGGGCCGCGCGATGCGGTGAGCAGGCTGGTGGTGGACAGTGAGGCGGTGCCGAGGAAGGCGCGGCGGCTGGTTTTCATGGCCAGGAGCTTATCCACTAAAGCCCGCGGGCGCCAGCGATCAGTTCATGGCTGGAGATCATCGTGTCAACTTAACTCGAATTTCCGCGTCCAACTTCGCGCGCCGTAAATCCTCCCGCCGCCGGCTGGCAGCAAATCACGAATGCAGATGTGGCACAGGCTTGAAACCTCTCAGTTCTCATTTACGGGGATTCGGGCAGCTGGTAGAACATGGGCCATGAAATATGTTCTGCCGCTGGTTGCGATGGTGTTTTTTACCCTTGGCCCAGCCTGGAGCGCTGACTCCGCGGCAAGTGTCACCAACCGGCCTGTGATCATCTTCGACACCGACATGGGATCCGATGTGGATGATGCCGGCGCGCTGGCCTTGCTGCATTGTCTGGCGGACCTGGGCGAGGTCGAATTGGTCGGTGTGATCTTCAGTTCCGGAAAGAACCGGTTCGGGGTAGGGGTTTGTGACGCGATCAACACCTGGTATGGCCGCGGCGACCTGCCTCTTGGACAGTATCAACGGGACGACGTTGGGGATCCTCAAAATTCGTATTCCCGCCAGATCGCGACCGCAACCAACCTCTATCACCATGATGTCATCGACCGGGCTCCGGATTTGGTCCGCGTGTACAAGGATTTGCTGCGCGCGGCGCGCGATCGGTCGGTGACGATCCTGACCGTGGGGCATCCGCACGGTTTGGCATGGCTGATGCGCGATCCGGAAGGGTCCGGTTGGGTGAAAAGAAAAGTCTCACGCTGGGTGGCCATGGGCGGCACACCGGAGCAGCCGGGCCGTGATTGGAACCTGGGCGAGAACGGAACGGGGGCCTATATGGATGAGTTGCTTTCAATTTGGCCCACGGAAGCTTACTTTTCCCCTTTTGGAGAAACCGTGATCACCGGGAACCGGAAGATGCCGGCGACGCCAGTGAATAATCCAGTGCGCGAGGCGTATCGTCTTTGGAACAACGCCCTGGAGAAGGGCAGGTCGAGTTGGGACCAGGTCGCGGTGCTGTACAGCGCGCGGCCGCACCTGTTTGAGGCGCGGCGGGGAACCCTGCGCCACACTTCCGGTCCGAACGTTGTCTGGGACAGCAAGGCCGTCGATTCAAAGCATTATCGCGTGTTGCCTAGGATCTCCCAGAGCGAATTGGCGGAAATGATCGAGGATTTGATGGTTCAACCCCCGAAAAAAAGCCGGTGAAGGAGGCGTAGAACTCCACATATTCCCCACCGCGAATACCTGATCGGCGCCGTGCAGCATGCCGATCGGATCGAATTGGCGCAGTTGTTTGTGGTCCGAGTCCCGATCATCAAAAAGCACCTGCGCAATATCTTCCAAACTGGCGAATTGGCGGAGGAAGGCGGAAATGAGGACGCGGCCCTCAAAAATACCAAGTTGGCAAAGAAGGTGGACGCATTAGCCAGACCGTCGCAGCCCAACCCCCCCGTGCCTGAGAAGGCATGAAGAGCCACTTCATCGGTATGATGGTTTTCATTTGTCGTAGTACTTGACCGCTGTTATCGTGGGCGGCGATGTTTGCGCGAACCCAGCGTTGTTGCTGCCGTCCGATCTTTTGTCGGGACGGGAGGATGGCGCACATGCCGGCGGAGCGGTTGAAAGCGCGGGTGGCGGGGTTCGAGGACTTTCCCCCCCTGTGCCACGGACAAGTCTCCTTTACCTCCATGCTCCGGCCTCGCATCGATGGGCTGCGGCAACGGGCTGCGCCATGAGTCCGGCATCCCTGGAACTGAGCAACCTCACCGTCCACGCCGGCCGGCGGTGTCTGCTGGACGTGGACCGAGTCCGGGCCGAAACGGGCACGATCCTGGCTTTGATGGGGCCGAACGGCGCTGGAAAAACCACCTTTCTTCGCGCCTGTCTTGGCCTGACTCCGCCTTCCCGGGGCCGCGTCACAGTGCTAGGCGAGAATGTTTTCGCGCTGCGCGGCGCTGCGCTGGCTGGATTGCGACGGCGCATCGGCTACGTGCCTCAACTCCTGCCCGCCCGCAGCGAACTGCCGATCACCTTGCGGGAAGTTGTCGCCATTGGCCGCACCGCTCGGGCGGGGCTGTTCCGTCGGCTTTCGCGTCACGACTGGGAGGTGGTAGACCAGTGGCTTGAGCGGCTCGGCCTGGCGTCGTTGGCCGGCACCGCTTTCAGCCAGGTGTCGGGCGGCGAACAGCGGAAGGCGATTATAGCGCGGGCCATGGCACAGGAGCCGGAGTTGCTGCTCCTCGATGAGCCGACGGCCAACCTGGACCTGGGTTGGCGCGAGCGCATTGTCGAAACCATTCAGGCCCTCTACGAGCAGACGCGCATCAGCGTGGTCCTCGTTTGCCACGAATTGGAGGTGCTGCCGCCCGCCTGCCGCCAGGTCGTTTTACTTGAAACGGGCCGTGTGTCGGCGTCAGGGTGCCCGGAAGAGGTCTTCACCACGGAGCGCGTCAGCCGTCTCTACGGCGCGAATCTCGACGCGCTTCATCGGGCGGGCCGCCATGCCGTCATGCCGGGAGGAGGTGCGCCATGATCGACTTGGTATTCTGGGCGCCCGTCATGGTGGGGGGCGCGTTGGCCGGGGCCTCGAGCGGCATGCTGGGCACCTTCATCGTGGGGATGCGGATTCCTTTTCTTGGCGTCTGCGTTGCCCATGCCGCGTTGGCCGGGGCCGTTTTCGGCGGGCTTGGTGGTCTGGAGGGACAGCAACTTCTTTGGCCCGCGCTGGCCGGGGCGGTGCTGACGGCTCTCGCGCTCGGTTTGACGAATCCACAACGCGCTCACCTGGACGACAACACCGTCCTCAGCTTTCTCTTTTCGGCCACGATGGGCCTGGCGTTCCTCGGGATCGGCCTCTACGGCATCCTCGGCAAGAGCGACAACGACGTTCGCAGCCTGCTTTGGGGCAGCCTGAACTTCTGCCGCTGGAGCGATGTGCGCCTAATGCTGGCCATCGCCATTGCCCTGGCCGCCTACATAGCCCTCTTTTTCAAGGAGCTTCGGGCCATCCTCTTTTGCCGCGCCGACGCCGAAGCCGCAGGCATCCGGGCCACCGCGGTCTGGACCGGATTTCTCATTCTGACCGCCGCCACGCTCACCGTGAACTTTCAGACGGTGGGCGGTCTCATGATTTATAGTCTTATTAGCAATCCGGCCGCCGCCGCCTTTCAAGTGGCCCGGGGTTGTTCGCGTGTGCTGCTTCTTTCGGCGCTGTTCGGCGCGGCCAGCGGCTGGGGAGGTTTCCTGATTGCCGCGGCCACGGACCTGCCCAGCGGCGCGGTCATTGTCCTGGTTTCTTCGGCCTTGGTGGGAACGGCCGTCCTTGTGGCCCGATTGTCCCGTCGCTTTCAGGCCGGCTGAAGCCGAATACCCGGTCGGCCCGGCGGTCCGACCCTACCTCGGTCTCCGATGGAAATGGATTGCGGTTTTCATCTTAACGAGACAACCTTGCGTGATGATCGCTGACTGGAAACAGACTAGTGTGGTGTTTGCGAAATACGATGCATTCTGCGGCCAGGAGTATTGGTCAGGAGCGAGGCGCGCCGACCGCGCATATCCGGAATGGATCTGTAAGGGAGGCGCAACGAAGTGCCTGGCCAAAAGAACGGCCGCCCAGAGGGTTGCGCCGAAAATGGCCCGCTGACTTCGTTACGCGTCGGTTACAGCCCCACGAAGGGGATGCGCCCTCCGCGTGCCTCGTCATCGGGCCATTTTGGGCGCAACAGAATGCATCGTATTTCGCAAACACCACACTAGGTAACATGCCGATTCTCAAACGTCTTTTACTGTCTTTGGTTCTGTTGGGTGCGGCAACTCTGGTGCTGCTGTTGTCCGATCTTCATTCCCGCGAAAGCGCCCGGAGTCAAAAAACCGGCGGCAAGACCGTCCGCAAGGTGGCCGTTCTGAAGCACGCCTCCAACATGCTCCTGGACGAAGTCGAGCGCGGGGTGATCGAGCAACTGGCGGCGGCCGGATACGATCACGGCGGGCGGCTGGCGCTTCAGCGGTTCAGCGCCGAAGGCGATCTTCCCACCGCCAACTCGATCGCCCAGCGCATGACGGACGGCAGCTATGAGATGGTCATTACGATCAGCACGCTTTCCCTGCAATGCGTGGCCAACGCCAACAAAGACGGCCGGGCCATCCATGTGTTCGGCGCGGTGACCGATCCCGCCGGCGCGGGCGTGGGCATCCAGAAGATGAACACGACGAACAAGCCGCCATGGCTTGCCGGCATGGGGACCTTCCAGCCCGTGGAACAGATTTTCCGGGAGGCCAAACGGCTCTGGCCTGATTTAAAAGTGGTCGGGGCGGTCTGGAATCCCACCGAGCGCAACTCCGAGGCCTGCACGATCAAGGCCCGTGAAGTCTGCCGGACGCTGGGCATCCAGCTGATCGAAGCCAACGTCGACCAGAGCAAGGACGTCCGCGAAGCCGCCGAATCCCTGGTGGCCCGGGGAGCGCAGGCCTTTTGGACGGGGGTTGACGTGACCGTGCTGAACGCGACGGCGGCCCTCTGTGAAACGGCGCTCAAGGCCAAGATTCCCGTGTTTTCGAACACCAGCGGTCAGGTTCGGGACGGCACCTTGTTCGACCTGGGCGCGAACTATCTGGAGGTGGGCCACGCCATCGGCGCGCTGGCCGCGTCGATCCTCGATGGCCGGAATCCCGCCTCGGTCATCATCACCAACTTCATGCCCGAACGGGTGATGCTCAACAAACAGGTTTTGAAGAAAATCCGGGATCCCTGGCGGTTTCCCGAGGACATCCTTGCCCGGGCGGACCTGATTATTGGCGAAGACGGTCAGGTCGAGAAGGAATCCGCTCCGGCAACAAAGACAGCCATGGCATCCACGGGCCGGCTGTTTAAAATTGGACTGGCCTATTTCGGGCCGGACGAGGGCGCCGATAGCGCGATTGCCGGGCTCCTGGATGGATTGCGTCAGCGCGGACTCGAGGAAGGCCGCAACCTCGAGGTCCAGAAACTTCACGCGAATGGCGAGATCAGCGGCATCCCGGCGATGCTGCAATCCCTGGAAGCCAGCGCGGTGGACGTGATCGTGCCCTTCTCCACGCCCGTGATCACGGCGGCGTGCGCGGGGGTGCGACGGAAACCGGTCGTGTTCACGTATTGCTCGGATCCGATCGCGGCGGGAGCGGGCAAGAGTTTTGAGGACCATCTGCCCTTTGTGACGGGGATTGGATCGTTTCCGCCGGTTGAAGAGGCGCTCGAGATGTTGAAGCTGACGTTTCCGAAACTCGGGCGGCTTGGGACATTATATAACAATGCGGAGGCCAACTCAGTGAAGGTGGTGGCGGTGTTGCGCCAGCTTTGCGAGAAAAGCGGGATCGAACTCGTCGAGGCGGTGGCGAACAACACGAGCGAGGTGGCGCCCGCGGCGCAAGCCCTGGCGGCGCGCGGGGTGACGGCGGTTTACCTGCCGGGCGACAATACGGCGTATCAGGCCTTCGAGGGTCTGATCAGCCGGCTCACCGACGGCCGGGTCCCGGTGGTGATCGACGCGCCCGAATACGTCAATCGCGGGGTCTTGGCGGTGGTCGGCGTGGGCTATTACCAGAGCGGTTATGCGGCCGCCGAACCGTTGGCGCGTGTCTTGGCGGGCGAGAAGCCCGCCGTCATTCCCTTGCGGAACGTCACGGAGAAAAAGGTGATTTTCAACTTCGATGTGGCCCGCAAGTTTGGCATTACTTTTCCCCCTGCCGTGCTGGCGATGCAGACGCCCGCGGAAACTCCGGCGCCGTCGGACGCCGCGCCCGGTAAACAGCCGGCCAAACGCTGGCGGATTCAGCAGATGATCTACAGCGAATCCGTCATGGTCGAAGAGGCGATGGAAGGATTTCAGGCCGGCCTGAAAGAGGCGGGATTGCGTGAAGGCACGGATTATGTTCTGCACACGCTCAGCGCCCAGGGGGACATGGCCACGTTGAGCGCGCTTTTCGATTCGGCAAAGACAGCGGGCGCCGATCTGTATGCTGTCTACAGCACGCCGACTCTTCAGACCGCGATCCGCAAGGTGAAGGACACGCCGGTGGTGTTCACCGTGGTGGCCGATCCGTTTGTGGCGGGAGCCGGCAAGACGGATGCGGATCATCTGCCGAACATGACCGGAGTGTATACGCAGGGTCCCTACCGGGAGATGGCCGAAATGTTGCGGGATCATTTTCCCGGCATCAAAAGGGTTGGCACGATTTTTTGTCCGGCCGAGGCAAATTCGGTGGCGAACAAGGATCTCTTCGTGCGGGAAGCGGCCCGCTGCGGCCTGACGGTGGAGACCGTGGCGGCCAACAGCCCCGGCGATCTTCCCGACGCGGCGATGGCGTTGTGCGGCCGGCGCCTCGACGCGGTTGTCCAGGTGATTGACAACCTCAGCGCCGCCGGTTTTCCGACCATTGCCCGGGCGGCAACCCAGGCCCGGCTGCCGGTCTTTTCCTGCCAGGGCGCGGCGGTGAAGCAGGGGGCCACGATGGCTCTGGCGCGGGATTATTACGATGCCGGGCGTGAGACCGCGTTGAAGGCCGCGCGCATCATGCGCGGCGAAAACCCGGCTCGGATTCCCTTTTCGCCACCCCTGAAAATCAAGAGGCTGGTCAATCTGAAAAAAGCCGGGGAAAATCGGTTGGTCATTCCTGAGGCGCTGCTCGGGCAGGCGCAACAGGTCGTCGATCCATCCGCCCCTCATTAACCCTCCGTGTCTGAATCATGGAAATCACTCGCACGGCGCGCGCCGAACAATATGAAATCAAACTGAAAGGCCGGCTGGATGCCAGTTGGAGCGATCGGGTGGGCCAAGCATTGGACGAGTGCGTGCAGTCCGGCGAACACACCATCGCCCTGGACATGGCCGGCGTCGATTACATCAGTTCCGCCGGCATTCGAGTCCTGGTGATTCATGCCCGGCAGCTCAAGGGCATTCAGGGACGGCTGCTCGTGGTCAACGCGTCGACCATGGTCCGGAAGGCCCTCGAGCTTGTGGGGCTCGGAGAGCTGCTGCATGCTGCCAGTCCGGCCTCGGTGTCCGCCGCTCCTGGTATGGCCAGGCCGATTCGGCTGTCTCACGCGGGCGCCACGGCGGAGATTTTCGCCCTGTCAACCGATGCTGTGCTCCGGGTCGATTGGCCCGGGGATCCCAGCCCCTGGCTCGATGGCTCTGCCCGGTCGGAAAGCGGCGCGACTGTTCAGTTTCCCGCCAGCACCATCGGAATTGGCTTGGGCGCCCTTGGAGAAGGCGATTCGAGTGAGGTTCCCCGGTTTGGTGAATTTCTGGCTGCCGCCGGCGCGGCCGTCTGCCAGCCGGCCGACGGCTCGAACCAGCCGGATTACATCTTGCACCAGGGATCGTTGACTCCCGCCATGCGGGTGGCCTATGGCATGCTGGGGACTGGCGGATTCCGGCAGTTGCTGCGATTCGACAAAGGCCCCGAGCAACCGAGCCTGCCGTTCAGCTCCATCGTGAAAGCCGGCCTCGAGACGAGCGGCGGGGAAGCCGCCGGCCTGGTGTTGATCGCCGAAACGGCGTCCCTGATTGGGGCGGCTTTGCAGAAAATGCCTTCCGTCCCCGAGAGGCCAGGCGTTCCCACGAACATCTTTGGTTTTCCCGGCGTCCGGGACTGGCTCAGTTTTACCGCCGAACCCGCCTTTTTGAACACCACCAGCCTGGTGGTGGGCTTTGTCGCCAGCCAGAAACTCGGCTTGAGTCTTCGATTGCTCAAACCGCTCATGGCTTCCGGCGAGCTTTACGGACATTTCCACGCCGCGGCGTTTCCCTACCAGCCTCTTCGCAAAGGCCAGGTCGATCTCGAAGAAACCGTCGGCCCGCTGTTCGAGAGCGGCCGGATCCTCGGCCTCCTGCATTTGCTCAACGACTGGCGCGAAATCCAGGGAGCCGGAGAAAGCCGATTCCTGCGAGGCGCCTGTTGGTGCGCCCCCCTGGTTCTCCCGAGGCCCTCATCAACGATTTCGTAAACGGATTCACCATGACCCTCTTACTTGGAGCATTGACCATCGGTTTGATCCTCTCGCTGCTGGCGTTGGGGATCTATATCAGTTACCGCGTGTTCGACATTGCCGATATCACGGTGGACGGCTCGATCACGCTGGGGGCCGCGATCTGCGCGGTGTTGATTGTCAAGGGCGTTCATCCCTTGCTGGCGACGCTGGCCGGATTTGCCGGGGGTCTGGCGGCGGGCACCGTCACGGGCATCCTGCAGGCCAAGTTCAAAATCAACGCCTTGCTCGCGGGGATTCTGGTCATGACCGGTCTGTATTCGGTGAACCTGCATGTGATGGGGAAGAGTAATGTGCCCCTTCTATCGGGGGAGAGTTTCATCACGTTGGCGGAACGCGCCGGCCAGCGGTGGTTCGGGCGGCCGGAGGTCAACCTGTTGGGTTGGCTGGTCAGCGCGCGCGATCTTGTGACGCTGCTGGCGGTGTTGCTGATGATCGTGCTGGCCTGCCTGGCCTTGTATTGGTTTTTCCGGACGGAATTGGGCACTGCCATGCGCGCGGCGGGCGATAATCCACAGATGATCCGGGCCCTGGGGGTCAATGTGGAACGTTACCGGATCATGGGACTGGCGCTGGCGAACGGGCTGGTCGCCCTGTCCGGGGCGCTGCTGGCGCAGTATCAAGGTTTTGCCGACGCCCAGATGGGCATCGGGATGGTGGTCTGGGGGCTGGCCAGCGTTATCATCGGCGAATCCCTCACGGGCTCACGGAGTCTGGGGCTGGCCATTTACGGGGCTGTGGCCGGGTCGGTGTTATTCCGATTGCTCGTGGCGATTGCCCTGCGTTGGGGGCTCAATCCGAACGACCTGAAACTTGTGACGGCCTTGTTTGTTTTCGCGGCCCTGGTGTTGCCACAGATGCTTCAGCGCCGAAGACAAGCCGCTCTCGCGTGACTTGATGTATGCTAACTCTCAGCGATATTCGAAAAACGTTTAATCCGGGCACGGTCAACGAAGTTCGAGCGTTGCGCGGGGTCAGTCTCGAGCTCCCGGAAGGATCCTTTCTGGTGATCCTCGGCGGCAATGGATCGGGCAAGTCCACCCTTCTCAATGCGATTGCCGGCACCTTCAAGGTGGACTCAGGTGAAATCGACCTGGCCGGCAACCGGGTCACGCGCTGGCCCGAGCACCGTCGGGCGGCTTTGATCGGCCGGGTTTTTCAGAATCCGTTCACCGGCACGGCCCCCAGCATGTCGATTGCCGAGAATTTCGCGTTGGCCGCGCGGCGCGGCCGGCCCCGGGGGCCGGGCTGGGCGCTCTCCGCCAAGCTCATGAACGAACTGCGGGATCGGGTCAGCCAGCTCAAGATGGGTCTGGAGGACCGGCTCGAGAACGCGATCGGCAGCCTTTCCGGCGGTCAACGCCAGGCCTTGACCCTCCTGATGGCCACCTGGATTCGTCCGGCCCTGCTGCTCCTGGACGAGCATACCGCCGCTCTCGATCCGAAAAGCGCCGATCAGGTCATTCGGGTTACCGAGGAAGTGATCAAACGTCACAAGCTGACAACCCTCATGGTGACGCATTCCATGCAACAGGCCGTGAATCTCGGCGATCGCGCCATCATGATGCACCAGGGCTCGGTCGCTTATCGGTTCGAGGGCGCCGAGAAACAGCGCCTCACCGTGAACGATCTTTTGGCAAGATTCGAGGATCTTCGACGCCGGGAAATGCTTGACGAAACAGCCGCTGTTTTTTTAAAAAATGCTTATATTTAATGCGACTCGGAAGCAAGATCTGGTTCATCTGGTTCTTACTGGCGCTGGCTGGATTTCATCTGGCTTTCGAAATCCGAGGGCTTGAGCTCGGCATCGTTGTTTTCTTTATCGCCCTGTTGGAACTGAACGGGGTGGACACCCCGCGAAAAGCGTTCTACACCGGCTTATTGTTGGGATTGTTGATTTACTCGCCACAGCTCGGCTTTTTTTATGTCATCTTCAAATTGGGTGCCGTGCCGCTTTGGGGAATCTTGTCGGCGTGGCTGGCGGTTTTTCAGCTCATCTCCTGGAAAGCGCTCAGGAAATTCGGCGATGTTTATGGATCGTTTGCAGTGCCCATCTTCTGGTGCGCTATCGAATACTTTCGAAGTGAACTCTATTACCTGCGGTTCAGCTGGCTGAGTCCGGGAATGGCTCTTAGCACCGCGGATTGGGCGCGCGGATGGTTTGTTTGGGGGAGCTATGGCGTTGGATTTCTGCTGGCAACCGCCGCGGTTTGTATGTGGCTGGGATGGCGGGCCAAGCAGGGGTCCGTCGTCATCGCAACCTTGGCGGCTGGTGTGGCGATGCTGTTTTTACCGGCTGCGATAGACCGAAAAGTGGAAACCGAGGGCCGTTCGGTATCGATCGCTGGAATCCAATTTGAATTTGCCGGCCTGGCCGAGGTGCTGGAGGGTTTGGAACGGACACGACAGGCGGCGCCGAAGGCCGAACTGGTGGTGTTAAGTGAATACACCTTCGAGGGTCCGATCCCGGAGCGGGTGCTGAGATGGTGTCGCAAGCATCAATGCCACCTCATCGCCGGGGGCAAGGAGTCTGTCGGGCAAAACAATTTTTTCAATACCGTCTACGTGATTGATCCCTCGGGGAATGTCATCTTCAAGCAAGGCAAGAGCGTGCCGATCCAGTTTTTCCGCGACGGACTGCCCGCTCCAACCCAGGAGATTTGGAACTCGCCGTGGGGGAAAATCGGTATTGCGGTCTGCTATGATTTGAGTTACCGGCGTGTGATTGACCGGCTCGTGGCGATGGGAGCCGAGGCCTTGATTATCCCCACCATGGATGTTGCCGAATGGGGAAAACGCCAGCATCAACTGCATGGACGCATGGGGCCGATGCGCGCCCGCGAGTACGGTCTGCCGGTCTTCCGGCTGTGCAGTTCCGGCATTTCCCAGATCATTGATGCCAACGGCGCGCTTTTGGCCAGCGCTCCATTTCCCGGTCAAGCCAGCATCATCCAAGGAGAATTATTCTTGAAAGGATCCGGCCGAATTCCTTGGGATCATTGGCTGGCTCCGGCCTGCGGGCTTTTGTCACTCATCGCGCTGCTCCATTTTCTTGTCTCGAGCCGGTTTCATGTCCGCGGCAAACCCTAACCCCAGCGTTTTGCCTCGGCAATCCCCGCCGGATCGGCTTACATAACCCCATGGGCGCATCCCTGAAATGGCCGGAGTTCAAGACCAGCGCGGATCCGGCGCGCGCGGAGAAATGCTGGAACCGCCTGGCGGGCCTGGTGTCGCGGGCGCGGGCCACATCGTGGAGCCCTGTTCAGCGCCAGTTGTTGGCCACCGCGATGGCAGGTTCGGAGTACTTGGGTGAATTACTGCTGGCGCACCCGGAATGGGTGACTTCGTCGCTCTTCGATCCGGAGTATCTGCGGCACCCTCGACAGAAGCAGGGCTTGCGCCGTGAGATGGAGGCGGGTTTCGAGGAACATCTCGAGCGCGGCGATTACGAAATCCTGCTGAAACAATTGCGCGAGTTCAGGCAGCGCGAGATGTTTCGCATCGCGGCGCGCGATCTGAACCGGCTCGGCGCCGTCGAGGAACACATCCTGGAAATATCCAACGTGGCGGACATTTGCCTGGACGGCGTGCTGACCGTGCAGCGCCACCGGCTTGAGGCGCGTTTGGGGCGGCCGTATCATCGCGATGCGGATGGGGCATGGCAGCCCACTCAATTCAGCATCATAGGCCTGGGCAAGCTGGGCGGGCAGGAGCTGAACTACAGCTCGGATGTCGATGTGATTTTTCTTTACGACGACGAAGGCCATGTCTTCAAGCAACCTCCGGGCAAAACCGACGCGGGCCAGGGCATGAGCAGCCACCAGTTTTTCGCGCGGCTGGCCGAGTCCGTGATCAACGAGGTATCGCGCGTGACCCAGGAAGGCCGGCTGTTTCGGATCGATTTGCGGCTGCGGCCCGAGGGAAAGGCCGGCCCGCTGGTGCGGTCCCTGGCCAGTTACGAGAATTATTACGCCCAATGGGGCCAGATCTGGGAACGGATGATGTTGATCAAGGCTCGGGGCGTGGCGGGCGATCCCAGTCTGGCGGGTGAGTTTCTCGAGATGACACAGCCGTTTCGGTATCCGCGATCGCTGGGAGAACGGGCGCTGCGGGAAGTGGCGGCCATGAAACAGCGGATCGAGCAGGAAGTGATCCGGGAAGGCGAGGAAGATCGCAACATCAAACTCAGCCGGGGTGGGATTCGTGAAATCGAATTTTCGGTCCAGGTGTTGCAGATCCTGCACGGAGGCCGGATTCCGTTCCTGCAGGAACGCCGCACCCTGGCCGCCCTGGCCAAACTGGTGGAATACAACCTGATGTCCGAACAGGAAGGCCGACGGTTGGGCGAGGCTTACCGGTTTCTGCGGGAACTCGAGCACCGCCTCCAGATGGAAGCCAATCTGCAAACCCATACCCTGCCGTCGAATGATGCCGCCATAAAACGACTCGCGCGATTGATGGAATTCCGCCAGGTCCCGAAATTCCAGGAAGCACTCGAACGCCACAGAGGCCTCGTGCGCGAAGTCTTTGACAAGGTGGTCAAGACCGAGAAAACACCGGTGACGACGGCGCTGCCCCAGGAACTAATCGGACACGAGGCCGAATGGAGGACGATCCTGGCCAACCATCGGTTTCGCGATCCGGACAAAGCGGTCAAACTGCTGACCACCCTCGTTCATGGCCCGGGCTATGTCCACATTTCACGGCATACCATGGACCTCGCCCTGCAACTGTTGCCTCGGCTGTTGGCGCTGTGTCCCCAAGGGATTTATTCCGATGATGCCCGCCTTCCGTCCTCGCCACCCAAGAATCAGCCAACGGCGAAACCTGCGACCGGTGGAACGTCAACCTCGGGGACATCCCGGATTCTCTCCGATCCGGACCGTGTCCTGGCCCGGCTCGACAGTTACGTGAGCGCTTACGGCGCTCGGGCGATGATGTTTGAAACGTGGGCCAGTCATTCCTCTTTGTTTGAACTGCTCCTGCTGTTGTTCGATCGTTCGGAATTCCTGGCGGAATTGGCCATTCGGACGCCGGACCTTGTGGATGAACTGGCGTTGAGCGGGCGCTTGCAGCGCCTCAAGACCGCCGAGGAAACACTCAAGGACCTGCGATACGGCCTCGAGGACGCCGACCAATATCAGTGGATCCGGCGGTATCATCCGATCGAGCAAATGCGGATCGGGCTCCGGGACATTCTGGGTTTGTCGGATTTCGAACAGAATTTGAGCGAGTTGACCTCGCTGGCCCAAGCTTGCCTGCAATACGCCTTGGATGTCGTCCTGAAGAAACATCGGCTCAAGCATCCGCCCTTTGCGGTCATCGGCCTGGGCAAACTGGGCGGGGCTGAATTGACGTACGGCTCGGATCTGGATGTGGTTTTTGTCGCCCCCAACAAAGTGCGGGACTTGCCCAAGCTGCAACGAATGGCCGTCGAGCTGATGGACTTGCTCGGCAGCCAGACCGAGTCAGGCACGGTGTTCCAGGTAGATGCGCGGCTGCGTCCGGATGGCGCCAAGGGTTTGTTGGTGAACACGCTGAAGGCCTACGAGGATTACTACCGCCAGCGGGCGTTGCTATGGGAAATCCAGGCTCTGTCCCGGGCGCGTTTTGTCGCCGGTGATTTCATTTTAGGAAACCAGTTCGAGGCGTTGGCCACACGGCTCTGCAATTTTCAATCTCCCAGTTTGCCTCTGGCCGCCTTTAAGCCTCAGTGGAAGGCGGAGATCGCCCGGATGCGTCATCGGATCGAGAAGGAACGCACTCCAGCGGGCCAGGAAACCCTGGCATTCAAAACGGGCGCCGGCGGATTGATCGACGCCGAGTTCATGGCCCAAACGATATCCCTGGCCTGCGGTTGGCACGAACCGAATACTCTGAAGGCCCTGAAACGCGCCCGCTCAGAGAAGGTGTTGAACGAAATCGATGCCGCAAGTCTTTTGGAAAATTACGGGCATCTGCAACGCCTGGAATGCATCCTGCGCCGCTGGAGTTATGTGGGCGAATCGGTTTTGCCCGTCGATCCCGCGCCCCAATACCGGGTTGCCGTGCGTTGCGGTTTCCCCGATGCCGCCACTTTCCTGCAGGCGGTCTCGGATTGGCGCGCCCAAATCCGCGGCGTTTACTCGCGGTTTTTCAGCTGAAAATATCCTGAGGCGTCCCGCAATTCGCAGGCCAAAACTCCTCCTGCCATTCGGAAATTAATTTTGGCAACCGGTCTAATGCGCGGGAGAATCGGAAGCAGGAGTCTTGCGCGGTGTAAATTCCCGGACCAGGCGTTGTGCCTTCGTCAACTGCTCCGTGGTCATCCGGCGCTCACAAGCACTCAGGCCTTGTTTGGCCGGTTCGTAACCCTGAGCGAGAGCGAGGCTGAGCCATTGGTAAGCTTGGATGTCGTCCTTGACGACGCCAACAGCTTGGGCGTAGCAGGTGCCAAGGAGGGCTTGGGCGCTAGCATTGCCTTGCTCGGCGGCTTGGCGATACCATCGCACAGCCTCGACCGCATCCTTCAGCACGCCATCGCCCTTCCTGTAGCATTGTCCCAGCCAAGTTTGGGCTCCGGAATGCCCCTGCTCGGCTGCTCGACGAAACCATTTTACGGCTTCGGTGCAGTTTTTCCCTCCGCCTTGGCCCTCGAAGTACATCAGGCCGAGATTGTACTGAGCGGTGGACAGATTCTGTTCCGCAGCCTTGAGATACCACCTCCGCGCCTCGACGTAATCGATCGGGACGCCGTATCCGTGGAAATAGGCGAAGCCAAGGTTGTGTTCTGCTCCGGCATCCTGATGCTCCGCGGCTTTGCGGTACCATTTGATCGCCTCGGAGTAGTCCTTCTCCACCCCTTCGCCTTTGCTGTATCTGAGGCCGAGGTTGCGCTGCGCCAGGGCGTTATCCTGCTCTGCGGCCTTGCGATACCACTTCACTGCCTCCGTAAAGTCCTTTACCACACCCTGGCCCTTAAGAAAGAAATCTCCGAGGGTTGATTGAGCTTTTGGATCTCCCTGTTCCGCCCTGGCTTTCGTTTCCTGGAACAACTTTGCGGCCTCTTCGAACTGCTGGGCTTCCAACGGCCGCTCGAAGGCGGCATTGGCAAGCAGAATGAATCCTATCCATCGAACGGTGTTCATAGCCAGTCCCACGCTAGACCCGGGGTGTTCCCTTGGGCCGGGCCAGATTCGGCGGCGTGAGTTGCCGCGCACGACTCATGAAATACTGGGATGCGATCCTGATGCCAGTCAAACAGTTTTTGGCCGGATCTTTCGGGTAATACCGGTCCCATCGTCCGCGTCGCTTGCCTGGCGTCGCCCGAGGGGGGGCGTGCGGGGACAATACCAGCGGGGTTTGGAGTGGGGTTTGATGTTGACCATTTTCAGCCATCTGGACAGACTCTGGCGCGTTGCAGAAAACACGCCTCCAAAGTTTGGCAGACTGACCATGTCTTCTCATCCCAAGCGTCCCAAGAAGTCTCGTCTCGCGGCGCCGCGCTGGCTTTGGCCCATTCGGTTTCTCCTTGGCATCGCGGCATTAGTGGATGCCTACCTCTTGTGGAGTTCCGGCTTTGGGGGAGCGCTGGCAGGCTGCGGCCCGGAGTCGGAGTGCCATGTGGTCCTGAACAGCCGATGGGCCTATTGGTTCGGGATCCCTGTGAGTGTGCCCGCCCTGGGGGTCTACCTTTTCCTGATCACGGGGACAAGGTGGCTCGAACCGAATCCTCCAGGCGCAAGTCGAGGACCGGTTTGGCGGTTGCTCTTTGCCGGCTCGGTGGCAGTCCTTGCGGCCGGTCTGTGGTTTGTGGGCCTTCAATTGTTCGTTTTGAAAGCGATCTGTGTCTATTGCATGGGGGCACATGCCTGCGGTATGGCAGCCGCCGCGCTCATCTTGTTGAAGGCTAAGCGATTCATGCGAAACCCAGGCAAGGGACGGACCCACGAACTACCGCCTTTTCGGCCTGGAGATATGCTCCTGCCAACGGCCGGAGCTGTCGGGGTGGTTCTGGTCCTTGTTGTGGGCCAAGCTCTCCATCAGCCAAAGACTTACCAGTCAACGCTGATTACTGCCGGAATCAGCGCGGGCTCGGCGACTATGCCAGCGCGGAAGATACGGATTTACGATGGGGAGTGTGAATTCCAGCTTAACGAAGTGCCTTTGATGGGCAAACCGGATGCGGAGCATGTGCTGGTCAGCCTTTTTGATTACACCTGTTACCACTGCCGGCAAGTGCATCCCATTCTGGTCGAGGCGAGTCGCCAGTTCAGCAATCAGCTCGCAATTGTCAATCTGCCCATGCCGCTTGACAGCCGCTGCAACCCCATAGTTCGCCGCACACAACCTGCTCATACCAATGCCTGCGCCCTGGCGCGCCTGGGCCTGACCGTCTGGGCTGCGGACCGGAAGAAGTCGGCCGTGTATGATCATTGGGTGTTCACGCCGACCAATCCCCCCCTTCCCGCCGAAGCCGAGTCCTATGCGCGCAAACTTGTCGGATCCGAAGCTTTTGACAAGGCGTTCACGAACGCCTGGGTGGAGACACAACTTCAGCGCGATATGGCTGTTTACGAAGCCAGTCGGCGTCGCTTTCGCAAAGGCGTCATGCCCCAGTTGATTGTTGGCACCAACCTGATCTCAGGTGTTTACACTCGGAGTCAGTTTTACGGCATGCTGGCCAAACAGTTTGGCCTGACCTCCGCCATCCCGCAGCGGGTGGAGCAGCGCTTAGGGTCTGCTCAAAAATAACTTTGGGTTTTGGCGGGAGCGCCACCGGGCCAGATGCGAGGCGGGTGGGCGGGAGTGTATCCTCTGCGATACTCGACTGCCCGCCCAACGACGCAGATGGCCCGGTGCCGCCCCGCCCCTTTGGGCTCGGGCTCTTTGGCTGGCTGGCTTCGTTGCTCATTCCTTACAGATCCCATCGGGTATGCTCGTCATTCGCGCCTCGCCAGCCAGCCAAACTGCTGCCAGCAAAACCCGAAGTTATTTTTGAACAGACCCTAAACCGCGTGCGGAATTTGGATCTTGCAATCGTCAGTAGACGAACGCACACTGCCAGTGCAAAGGAGATCATGATGTATTTGTGTACATCGAGGTGACTGTCAAAATCTCAGAGGAACCCTCATCCACCAAACATATGCATAGACTAAATCCAAAGCTCAACTTGCTGTGCGGCGGTCTGTGTCTGGCAAGTCTTGCCACAGTGCTACTCTTGCTTACGCCCCCCGCTCAAGCGCAATCTACGCCGGCCTCGACCAAGATCGAAGTCTTGGGCACAGGCGCGGAGAGTCTCCTGATGAGCCCGCTCAACGATCCGAACAACGATGGATTGGACGCCCTCGACGGGGCCATGGACACGTCCTGGGATTGGGAGGAAGCGAGTGCCAGCCTCGAACCCGATTTTGAAGGCGGTGAGAATGCATTCAACGTGTTCGATCACAAACTGGGCGGGGGTAACGACAAGTGGTGCTGTGACGATCCTACGCCGGACAATCCGGTGTGGGTGGCGGTGAAATTCAAGCAGGTGGTCAGCCTAACCCACTTTACCGTTTCGTCCGCCAACGATTCGCCAGATCGCGATCCAGTCGACTGGGCAATCCAGGGATCCAGCGATGGAACGACTTACACCGATATCTACCACTTCACCGATGCGACGGCGCTCTGGACCGAGCGTTTGGAAGTGATCAAGTTCACCTTGCCAAGTCCCTCTCCCGCTTATCGTTATATTCGCTACATTGCCTACGATACCCCAGGCAGCTTGCATCAGATTGGCGAGATCGAGTTTTTCGGCATTGTCGGGGGGGCCAATCCGGATGATAAGGATAACGACGGGATGCCAGACCAGTGGGAAACGGAGCATGGGCTTGATCCCAACGATCCCACTGATGCTGCCAAAGACTGTAATGGCAACGGATTGACAAACCTTCAAGAATACCAAATGGGCCTGGAGCCGTGCGACACCACCAAACCGGCGGTGCTCTCGGCGTCGACGACCTCGTCGTTCGACACCGTGGCGATCACCTTCTCCAAGTCACTCGATCCCGCGTCAGCGACCAACATCGCCAACTACACGATCAGCCCCAGCCTTGCGGTGACGGCGGCGGCTTACAAGAACAAGGTGGTCACCCTGACAACGGCCCCGCAAACGCCAGGGGGCGTTGCTTATACCGTGGCGGTCAAAGGGGTCAAGGACACCGAGTTATTCGAAGTGCCGGAGGGTAGCAATACGGCCACGTTCTTCTCTTATATGATGACCAAGCAGGGTGTGCTCAAGTTCGCCTACTACGGTGCCGATTTCGGCGGCGGAGAGGCTATTAGCGGTACACCGGTTGAAAACCTGATCCTCGATCCCCGCTATCCGGACAGCCCGAACATGGTTGGCGCGGTCTATTCGTTCAACAGCCGGGATATTTTCCCCAATGACAGCCATGAAAATTACGGAGCCACCATGGAAGGTTATCTGACGCCGACGGTCTCCGGGAGTTATCGGTTCTTCGTCTATAGCGATGACGCCTCGGAATTCTACATCAGCACGGATGACACAGAAGCCAACCTGGTCAAAGTGGCCGAAGAAACCAGCTGCTGCAACAACTTCACCGAACCGGCCGCCACCCACGACGAAATGCTTCGCACTTCGGACCCGATCGCGCTCGTGGCCGGCAAGAAGTATCTCGTGAGAATGATCTATAAGGAAGGTACTGGCGGAGATTACGGCCAGGTGGCTTGGCGCATGGAAGGCGATACAACTGCCGCCAGCTCCCTGAGGCCGATCTCGGGCAAGTATCTCTCCGCTCAGAATGAGTGGCCCTATCCTGCCGAGGGTGTTCTTGTGACCCAGAGTCCAGCCGCCAGTGCCAAGGGTGTGAAACCCAATGCCCCGATCACCATCGTGCATCTTGATGGCAAGTCAGCCTGGACCACCGCCAACGTGAGCATGAAAATAGACGGCGCAGCCGTTACTCCGATCCTGACCAAGGACGCCGCGGAAATGACAATTAGCCTGGTGCCGACTGGGCTCTATGCGAGTGGCTCCACCCACACAATCGCGTTGACCTATCCGGATCCCGCCGGCAATCCCGCTACCATGGAGTGGACCTTCACCGTATCAGCCTACAGTGGACCGACCAAGGATATCATTAAGGGCGTTGGCGGCTTGCTGATGGGCAAGGCTGTCTACACCGCCGACAAAGGTGGTTATTCGGGCAAAGACGCCGATTATGCCATTGACTTCGGCAAGACGGGCAATGCTTGGGTTGATATCATTGACGCCAGCTTCCTTAACACCGCAGCGGCGAAGGATGAAATGAGCTTCTCCTTCTGGGTTTATCGTTACGACATCAACGCCTCCTCCGCCTTCTGGGCCGTCTCAGCCTCCGCCGGGCGCGGCTTCCAAGCCCACACACCGTGGAGTGACGACAACATCTACTTCGACACCATGGGTTGCTGCGATGCAACCACGCAGCGTATCAGCGCTAGCATCACCGGTTTGGGCAGCTATGGCCCCGATGACATGGCAGAAATGGCATCATTTTGTCTTCACGAAGAAGGCGGATCAGAAGAACATTTACATCGACGGCGAACTGTTCCTCAACGGCAGCAGCTCCAATCCGCTCAAGTCTGACTTTAACGAACTGGCCCTCGGCACCGATGGCGTTCCCGGAGCCGACTTCATGCACGGCATGATCGATGACTTCGCCGTGTTTTCTACGGAAATTAACGCGGCGAATGCGGTCAAACTCGCCACAGGCAGCTCGCCGAAGGAAATCACGGATGCGACCCTCATCGCTTACTGGGACTTTAATGACGGCGGAGTGAAGCCAACGCCGACGATCAGCATCGAGCGGAGCGGCGCCAACGTTGTTATCACCTTTACCGGCACACTCCAATCGGCGGACAGTGTGACGGGCCCCTGGACCGACGTGCCAGGCGCCAGCCCGGCCACGATCCCGGCACAAGGGATCAAGTTCTATCGGGCAGCGAATTAATTCAGCTTCGGCTGTTTGACTGATTCACAGGGGACCGGATACTCCGGTCCCCTTTTCCTTGTGGATCCTTAAAGCACGGGGCCCAGGACCCAGGGCACGAAGTCGTCATTGCCGAGCCCGGCGATTTCAGCCCGGGTTTGTTGACCGCTGGCGGTGGCGATGATTTGTTCAAAGATGCGGTTGCCCACTTGGGCAACGGTTTCCAATCCGGCCAAAATGGTGCCGGCGTTCAGGTCGAGGTCGCCCGACATGCGATCGAACAGCTCGGTGTTCGAGGCCACCTTAAGGCAGGGCACGGGTTTGCCGCCGAACACGCTTCCGCGTCCGGTGGTGAAGACGGACAAATTACAGCCGCCGGCGATCAGACCGGTCATGCTCACGGGATCGAAGCCGGGCGTATCCATGAAGCAGAGGCCCAGTTCGCGAACGGGCTCGGCATAACGATAGACCGCGCGGAGAGGAGACAAACCCGCTTTGGCCACGGCCCCGAGGCTTTTTTCATAGATCGTGGTCAGCCCGCCTTCCTTGTTGCCGGGGGATGGATTGTTATCCACGCTGGCTCCAAATTCGCGCAAGTGTTCGGTCCACCAGGCGATCCGTTCGAGGAGGGCCGAGGCAATTTCAGGTTGGGCGGCGCGATGGATGAGCAAGTGCTCGGCGCCGAAGATTTCCGGGGTTTCAGCCAGGACCGCGGTGCCGCCCTGACTAACGAGTTTATCGACAGCAACACCCAAGGCGGGATTGGCGGTGATGCCACTCCAGGCATCGGATCCACCGCACTTCAAGGCGACGACCAGTTTGCCGAGTGGCTGGGGAGTGCGGTGGCAGGCTTCCGCCAAGGGTAATAATCGTCTGACAGCTGCGACGCCGGCCTCGACCGTTTTTCTGACACCCCCGAGATTCTGGATGTTCAAGTGCGGAGGGACACCGAAGGAGGCGGCACCAGGAGAAGAGGTTGTTCCGGCAAGACGGGCCAGTGCATCCGCTTGATTCACCTCGCACCCAAGGCCGATGAATAGGCAACCGGCGATATTCGGATGATGTGCCAGGCCGGCCAGGGTCCGCTGAAGTTGCCGGAGGGGATCACCGGATGTCAAACCGCAACCGCTATTATGACGCAAGGCCAGGATGCCGTCGACATGGGGGAATTCTCTTGCCAATGCCCGGGGATCGAAGCGGTCGGCGATGAGACTCGAGACCGAAACGGAACAGTGCACGCTGGGAACGATCGCCAGGTAGTTTCGAGTTCCCACACGTCCATCGGCCCGAGCGTAGCCCTGGAAACATCGCGGAGGCTGTGAAGATCCAGAGACTTCGGAGAGAGAGGATTCAGTGGGGTTGAGCGTTGGCAACCTCGGGGGCGCATCGGGCATTTTCATGTTGTGCGTATGCACATGCTGGCCGGTTTGAATGGCCTCGAGGGCGATACCGATGGGATGGCCGTATTTCAGAATCGGTGCGCCTGAGGGGATGTGGCGGATGGCCATTTTGTGAGCGGGCAGGATCTCCTGGAGGGCGCGAACGATTCCTGGGGATCCGGTCCAACCTTGTCCGGCGGGCAGCCTTCTGAGAGCGACGACCACATTGTCGTTTGGATGCAGGAGAAGGGCGCAAACCGGGTCGGGTGCGGGACGATGATTGGCCATGGCGGCCAAGTCTGCCTGAGGAACAATCCGGAGCGAAGCGCAAAAAGCGTCCTGATAGCAGGGGCATGTTCGATTGCGGAACAGGCAGTACGCGCTTGCCATGGCTGGAAGATTCGCCAGAATGAGGTCCATGGCTGAGATCGCAAAATTTGTCCATCGTGGGGCCAGTCAGATCACGCCCAAGATTCTGAGCGGAGTGCATCGGAAACTTCCGATGCTCAAGATCGAGTTTGCCCAGATCCAAGCGCCGAAATACCCGCATCTAGTCGAGCAGTTGGAGTTTCTGGCCAATTTGGTGGAGGACTTTGCCGACAATGCCGATCAGGACATTCCCTATGCGACTGCCGCGGCCGCGACCTTTGCCTTGATCTACGCCCATCGTCAAACGGACTTGATCCCCGATCACAACGAGGAGTTTGGCTGGTCCGATGATTCAGGCGTGGTCAGGGCCGTCTTGATCGAACATGAAAAGGTCTTGGGCGATTACGCCAAGCGCCACGGATTGAATTGGTCGCGAGTCACGATCAAGCCCTAGCGGGACTTTACAGGTTGCGACAGCTGGTTCTGGATGGGGTGATCTGAT
>ERZ795054.1278-NODE-1278-length-24700-cov-4.355407_pt1 | contig 24700 bp, 15 predicted proteins | sample MGYA00375138_ERZ795054 | MGnify/ENA primary metagenome ERZ795054 (study PRJEB30183, sample SAMN05720215) | anaerobic digester metagenome | isolation source: active sludge of municipal wastewater-treating anaerobic digesters | place: USA | collected 2014-12-23 ... | reverse complement strand
CCGACCCGGCGCTTGCACCGGTGTCTGTTCTCGCGCCGCGTGAGGGCACGCGGCCCACAACACCGGTGTCGACCTCATCTCTGGACGACGCGGTAGCAGGCACGGCCGGCGGTCGACAACGGTTCAGCCCACTCGACGAAGCTGTGAGGCGGAATGACGCCGGAGGTCAGAACCTCCCAATGCCTTAGGTCGGGACTGCGTTGCCATTCAAACGGCTGCCCTGGTCCACCCGAGTAGCGAATACGAAGGACTGTCGATTCCGGTATAACAGTCAGCCGATTCAGCGCCGGCAGCGGACCCGCATAAACGAACACGGCGACGTTGCCTGTCGAGGAGAGACCCTGCGGATCGGCGACGGCATAGGTGAAACGATCGGCGCCCTGGAACGCGGCTGGCGGCTGATATCGCACCTGGCCCGAGACGACCGCGACGCTGCCGCCTTGTTCACTGAAAGGACTTACGCTGACCAAGCGGACCGCGTCACCGTCGGGATCCGAGTCGTTGGATGTCAGGGTCGAGGTACTCAGGAAGGCTGTCTGGCCCTGGGGCACCAGGATCCCGTCGGCCACGGTCACCGGCGGACGATTTGTTAGCGTCAGCGAGGCAGGTTCGCTCACGGCGGTGCCCAGGGCGTTTCTCACGACCAGTTGGTAGGCGCCGGCCTGGCTCAGTTGGACGTCGCTGAGCGTGAGCGTGGCGTTGGTCGCCGCGAGAATCGGGACCTGATTGAACCGCCACTGGAATGCGAGCGGTTCGGTTCCGCCGGCCCACCCCGTGAATGTCGCGGTCGCGCCGCGCGCCACCGCCTGCGACTGCGGCTGGGCCAGCAGGATGGGAGCGAGAAACACGCGCGTGCCCGAAAGGGCCAGATCGAAGCTCAGATCGGTGCTTCCGGCCGATGCCTGGTGCACTTCAACCGCGAGCACATTTGGGCCTTCGCGCAGGCGGGCAGGCGTGACTGACTGGGTGAAGATCGCGCTCTCCTCGGCCCCGGATACGGCGTAGCTGGCGAGTGTCCGGCTGTGAATCGGCCCCTCCGGAAGGTTGTTTCGATACACCTCGATTCCATTGAGGTACACCACGGCGCCGTCGTCACGCAGCAACCCGACGGTGAGGTCTCTGTAGGAGAACACGTTTGTAACGGTAAACGGATGACGGAAATAGGATGTGATGTGCTTGTTGGCCGAATCAGGCCCGAAACGGATCAGCGTCGCTTCCGGCCGGCTCTCGCCGGCGTCGCCGTACCCGAGTTCGGCGGTCCCTGATCTCCAGCCTGAATCGTCGAATCCAAGAGTCGTCCAAGCCGGGTCGGGCGCCGAGCCGTCATCGAGGTACTTCCATTGCGCGCCGGTCGGCACGACGGTGGATGCCGCGACTGTGCCGGTCGAGAGCCCGACGCGCGCGACAGCGGAGGTGCTGGCCAGGCCGAAGGAGTCCAGGGCGACGGCCTGGAGCTCATAGACGCCTGCCGGGACGACAGACCAGGAGAACTCGAACGGCGGCGCGAGCAGTTCGGCGAGAACGGTTGGCCCCGCATACAAGCGCACGCGGTCGATTTGGCCGGCAGCCGGCTCGGCTTCCGCGGCCACCGTGATCGTGCTGCCCGCAAGCAACACGGCGCCATCGGCCGGCGCAACCATGCGCACAACAGGCGGAGGCGCAATCACGGTGACTTCCGTCGCGTCCGACGTTGTCGCGCCGAGGCGATCATCGACTGCCACGGCCCGCAAGAGGTGGGTGCCCGGCGGCGGATTCGTCCATACGAATGTGTAAGGTACCTCCGTGAGTTGGGCGAGCTTCTGGTCGTGATTGAAGAAATCGACGCGGACGATTCGGCCATCGCTGTCTTCGGCGGATGCACTCAGGAGCACATCGGCGGGCCAGTGCAACACGGCGCTCTGGCTGGGTGCGGTGAGTCGCACGATGGGCAACGCGTTGGGCTGATTCACCGCGCCAGCCGTGGGTGTCGAGGCAAACCAATTGGTCGGTTCGTTGCCGTAGGAAGCGAGCGTTCTCCGCTGCAGCGAGGCGCCAGACCCGTCCGCCCCCGTCGGCCACGGAGCCAGGTCCAGGTAGTGCACCTTGTCCACAAGCGCGTAGGGCGTGTCCTGACCCTGCGCAACCGCCGGTTGCGCCAGTTCGATCGTGTCCTCGTCGTTGGCGAGTCGCCCCTGCCAAGGCCCGTGCAGCGGAACATCAGGCGGAATGGCGTAGAGCGAAATGAAAGAGGCGCGCGCTTCGGCGTCCGCAACAGGATCGAAGCCGACCACCAGCAGGCGGCGTCCCGAAGGCAGCGCGGCACCTGGCGGGAACGCGAACGCCACGCCGTTGCGCAGCCGCCATGGGCTGTCCGGCATCGCAGGGTCAGACAGCGGAACGTTCGTGGTTGAGATATTGGCCAGCTCGATGAAGCTGGCCGGCTGGTTTGCGATTCCAGTGGCTGCCGGGTGGTACATGATCTCGGAGATGACAACTGGGCCTGCACGCGGCGCGGCATTCGGGTCGCCCAGTGTGACCGAAGCCAACGGCGGATAATCCACATCGCCCACGCTGTTGGTGTGCCGCCCGAGGCTGACGCCACTGGCCGTCGCCTCGAAATCGAACCCCTGCACGTAGCCGGTCAAACGCCCCGCTTCGTCCGCACTGAAGATCCAAACGTCGTCACCGTCGGCGCCCAAGGCGAAACTGGGGGGCTGCCCCGGCGTCGGGTTGAAGTGGGTTTCGGTGAAGACGGCAAAGCCGAGGGCCGGAATGATGGTCGGCGAAGGCAAACGGTACTTCTCCGGCGCAGAGAAGGTGTCGGTGAGGAACCATCCGCCGACGTCGATCGGGGCGTCGGTTGGATTGTGGAGTTCGATGGCATCCTCCTGGGGACCGGTCGAGTGGGTGAGGACTTCGTTGATGACGACAGGCGGCAGGGTGGGAAGCGGCGGATCGACCAGCCCCGGGGTGCCGTCGAGGATCCCGTTGGGGCGCCAGCTCTCCCGATCGTTCCATCGAGTCCACTCGACAGTGTCATCCGCGATGGCCAGTGAGAAGCCGTGCCCATCGGTGATCGGAGACCAGAGGTCGTCGTAGGTGAATTCGAGGATCTTCTCGCCATAACCGTCCTCGAGGCGGAGGCGCTCCCCGCTGTTGTCCAACAGCCCGGTGTATTCGCCGGCCACCGGGAGGCCGGTGCCATACCGCAGCGAGAACGCCTCGGCATTGCGCACCACCAGGACCCGGGCGCCGGGCTCGAGGGTGGTGATCGAGCCGGCGGCGAAATCGAATTGAATCCCCTCGGTGAATCTGACGCCACGCAGGTCGAGCGCGACGGATCCTGTGTTGCGCAGTTCGATGAACTCGAATTCGGAGTCGTCGAGGTCCGGATGCCCGGTCATCGGCGCCGGATGGTACATGATTTCGGTGATGCGGAGCGACTGCTGGGCCAGGCTCGGAGAGCCTGCATAGGTCCGCGTGTGGACAGGCCGCCCGCGATTGTCGGTGAGGGTGAGTGTTTCTCCCCGGGCTGAAAGGTCCCCTTCGTAAGGACCCAGGACGAGCCGTCGTTCGCCGCCCCTGGGGCTGGCCGAGCGGGCGCGGAAAGCCCGGACGTCGGGCGAGACGAACAGCGCCGCGCGCGCGGGGAGAACCGTCCCGGGTTTGAAGGTGAAACGGACGGCGCCGTCGAGTTGCCAGGCGGAGAGATCGACCGCATAGGCGTTGGCATTGGTGATCGAGAGCCATTCCTCGGCCGGGTTGCCGCTGGCGGGCCGGTACTCGAGGCTGCCGATTTCGACGACGGCATCGGCGGGTTGCGGGAGCGGGATTTCACCGCCGTTGGTGACGGACAGTGTGCGGAACAGGTAGACCCGGCGTCCCGGAAGGAACTGATTCCAGATGCGGTCGACCGCCTGGGTGATCGTCTCGCGCGTCCCCCATGTCCCCCACTTGGCCAGATCGAGGGCGGCGTCGGGGGCGATCCGATCGCGCAAGGCGCGGCTCTTGATCCGATAGAAATCGTTCGTGGCGGGCGTGGCGAGCGGTTGGAGAAGGTCATCCATCAGTGTCCGCAAGCGGCGCAGGAACATCTGGCGCGTCGCCGAGGTGTTGTAAAGGGGGCTGAAGACCTTGTTGCCGCTGCCAATGAAGATCGATTGATTGGTATAGATCTGCTCATCGTAGTAGGCGTAGGCGCTCGTCCAGACCCGCCCGAAAGAAAGGTCCACGTCCCACGGCATCGCCATCCACTCGCGTGTGCCATCGCTGTCCCGGTAGAGGTAGTAGTTCTTGTGGCAACAGTCGGTGTCCGCCGTAATGATCTTGGCCGCCAGGAAGTCAACCATCTGCGGCACGTCGAGATTGTCGTACAGGAAGGCCTCCCGGGCCGTTGCGCCGGCCTGGGACATCCCCTGGATGAGCGCGGCCAAATCGGCGGTGCCCTCGTTCTTGCGGGTCTTCTTCTCGTTGCCGGCGACGCTGTCCGCCGAGTTGTACATCTTGTAGAGGGCCCCCCGCGGGTCCAGCCCCAGGCGTTTGAGGAAGTTGTCATCCCCGTTCTCGACCAGGTTGGCGACGCTGAAGAACGCCCCGTTCTGTTGAACCCGCACAGCAAACGCAAAGTGGCTCAGCGCCCCCGCGTCGCGATAGGTTTCGTGTGCCAGCACATTCCGCATGTGGGACTTGTCCGCCCACGTGGTGAGCAGATTCAAGTCATCGACCCGCGGCGCGTCGTCGGACCACCGGAACTTGTAACCCGGGTTGAAATCGAGGTCGTAACTGCGTTTGGGGAAACCCCGCGTGGACTGGCCATGGATAGTCGCTCCCACGTTGTCGTAAAACTCGCCGTCAAAAAACAGGGATCCACTGGCCCGCGTGTCGGAGTTCGCCGCGGACGGGTTCTGAATGAACCAATGCAGCACGGGAAGCTGTGTGGCTTCGAGCGAAGGGTCGCGCACGATTGTGCCGCGGTATTGGGGGCTGCGCAGCGGGTCCGTGTAAGCCGGCAGCCGGCTCACCCGCGCCTGATCGTCCGCGGCAATGATCGCGTAGCGGATCATCTGTCCGGGGTTGGCCGCCGCCGCCGGGATGCGCGCTGCGTAAATGCCGTCGCCTGCATCGCCGTCCTCGTGGGCGCCGTCGTCGCGCATTGGGATGGACGCTTCGCCCGCGTACATGACGCGATAGCGGAGGGTGACCGTGCCGACCGGACGGAAGCTTGAGGTGACGCGGGCCCGGACGATCAGGTCCTCCGAATCCGCTGGCACGGCGGGCTCATGTTCCACCTGGCTGACGATCGGTCCGAGCGCCGCGGTGCCGGAGCCATTCTCCTCTCCGGGGGTTGGTTCGGGAAAGTAGACATGCTGATCGCGGCTCAGCCCCAGACACCCGCCCGCCAGTTCAGGGGCCAGGAGAAAGTCGGCGTCGTCAGCGCCGATGTTCAGGCCCTGAATGGCCAGCACGTTCGTGCCACTGACCAGCACGTCCCGATAGCGCGTGAGGTCGAACGGTTCGGACACGAGAGTTTCTTCCGGCGTGCGAGCCGTGTCGGCGGTCGAGTTCCAGGCAGCGCCCTCGGAAGGAACCTGATCGATGACGACCGAGAACGTCAGCTCGTCGCAGTGATCGGTCCGCTGGCCATCCGTGCCGAGCGGGTCCAATGCGAAATCAAGCGTATCGCCCGCAGCAAGGTCGGTCAGCGTGAGGTTGGTGCGCACGCCTGTGGTGTCGTTAAAGGGAACAGTTGCCTGATACTGCTCATCGCCATTGACGAACACGCGGAGGGTGGCGCCATTGCCGCAGGCCGGGTTTTCCTTTGCGAAAGCCACCTGACAGACAAACGTCCCGGGCGCCTCGCACACCCAGCGGCGAATCACCCAATGCGCGCCACCGCTGTTCTCTCCGTTGGAGAACCAACCGCCTTGCGTGACGGCATCCCAGGGCGGATTGGCGGGTCCCAGGACCCAAGCGCCCCCGTTCCACGACCATTGCGGATTCGAGCTCACGAAGTCACGACCGGCATCGTACCGGCCATCGGCATCCGCCGCGTGATCGTAGAACCCGTAGTACCAGTTGTTGAAACCCTGCTGGCCGGCGAAGGACCAGTCCGACACGCTGTTGGCGAGCGCGCCCCCAGGCGCCGTCACCGGCGCATTGCGTTGAGCGATCGGGAAGCCGTTGAGATAGGCTGCAAACCCGTCGTTGTAGCGGATGTTCAACGTCAGCCGGTCGAGGGCCGCGAGGTTCGTGACGACAAACGGGATCCGAACATAGGCCGTCGGATTGAGTCCGCGCATCGCACCCTCGATGTCGCTGCCGACCAGACCGCCCGGCACATTGAAGCCCACCCCGGTGACCACCGGGGTCCAGTCGGCGTCGTCGAAATCGGGGCGCACCCAGTTGGTTCCCAGATCGTCGCCGCGCGGGACCAGCAACCTGCCGGGCGCTCGAGGCCCGACCAATGCGAGACTCGTCGGAAGCAAGGGCAATCCGTAACTGATGTCTTCGGCCTGCGGGGGATACGCGGGACTGTAAGCTGTGGCGAGAGTCCGGCCGTCGGCCTTGACCAAAGCCAGGAATTCGCCCGACGCGCTCAAACGGAAATCGGTGTGAAGCGGACGCCCCGGAACACGGCGGTCCTTTCCTGACGCGAAGACGATGAGATACTGGCCGGGGGCGATGTTGGTCGAGGGAAACTGCCACTTCTTGAGTTGGCCGGCATCGTCGGTCAGCGACCATCCTGCCAGGTCGACCGGGAGGTCGCCCGCGTTGTGGATCTCGATCCAATCCTCAGAGTTACCGTCCTCGTCGTCGAGGGTGCGCAGGTTGCTGGCCTGGAATTCGGACAGCAGAACCTCGCCATGACCGACGCCCATTGTGAGGAGACCAGCAGCCAGCAACGATCGAACGGCCCATTGTTTGCGGAATGAGACTTTCACGGTCTGTTCATCGTTTGATTGACTGGCAAGAACCATACCATCCGACCTGCCCAGGGACAGCAAGAACCGTGCAATTGACCCGCCCCCCGGTTTCCACTTAGGGTCTCTTGCCGGCTGCCGAAGGCCGGAACCCGTGTCGTGGAAACAGCACCCGCTCAATCCGATCCGCCCGGTCTGGATCGCCAGCGACTCGATGTGGACATCGTCTGCGTCGGGTTCGGTCCGGCGACGGCCGGATTTCTGACAACGCTCTCGAAGCAGATCGTCCATTCCGATGGCAGTCCGGCCGTGGAAAGCGCGGTCATGCCCGGTTTGCCGCTTCAGGTCATGTGCTACGAGCGCGCCGACGACATCGGCTTTGGCGTCTCCGGCGTGGTGACCCGCGGGCATGGCCTGCGGACGACTTTTCCCGATCTTGACCGGGCCGGCATCCCAATGAGCGCGCCGGTCGCCCTCGAGAAGGTCCTGTATCTGCTCGACCCCATCGGCGCGAGCCGGCGGTCGGCAGTCCTGCGGGGCGCGGACAAAATGCTGCGTCTGTTCAAAGGTGTTTTGCCGTTGAGGCATCAGGCCCTCGAACTGCCTTGGACACCGTCGTTCCTTCACAAACGCGGCGGTCTTGTGCTCGGGTTGGGGCAGTTCTTGCAGTGGGTCGGCGCCCAGGTGCAGAGCAGCGGCGCGGTTCAGATCTGGCCAGGGACACCGGTTGCCCAAGCCCTGATCGAGAATGACAAGGTCGTCGGAGTCCGCCTCATCGATCAAGGGGTCGACAAACTGGGACAGCCCAGCGAGGGGTTCCTGCCAGGGATGGACATCGGGGCGGCGCTGACAGTTGTCGGCGATGGCCCGGTGGGCCCAATCGGCCAGCAACTCGACGCCCATTTCGGTCTGCCACCGGGCCACCACATCCGCGATTGGGCGGTGGGCATGAAGTTTGTCGTCGACTTGCCGGAAGGGACGCCGCTCGAAGCCGGCACCGTTTTGCACACCTTCGGTTATCCCGAGCCGGAGATATTCGGTTTCTTCTATGTGCATCCCAACCGGGTGGCGTCACTCGGCATCTTTGTGCCGTCGTGGTTCGACAGCCCGATGCGCACCGCCTACGACTACTTGCAGCATTGGATGAGGCATCCGTATCTCTGGCGCTTCCTCGAAGGGGGCAAACTCCGCTCCTGGGGCGCCAAGACGTTGGGCGAATCCGGGCGGCGCGGTGAGCCGCACCTGGCGGGCGACGGATACGTGCGCATCGGCGAAGGCAGCGGCAGCACCAATGTCCTCACCGGCTCCGGCGTGGATGAGGCGTGGGTGACGGGGACGCTGCTGGCCGAGGCGGTGCTCGAACTGCTGCAGGCCCGGCAGCCCTTCACCAAGGCCAACCTGGAGACTGCTTACGTCAGACGCCGCCGTTCGAGTTGGGTCGAGCGCGAGGCGCTGATCGCCGAGGAATCGCGTGACGGTTTCCAGAAAGGCGTCGTCCGCGGCATGATCGGCATGGCGCTGGCTGGGCTGACAAACGGGCGATTCACGCTGGCAGGCGACCCCGTGCCGCCCTGGAAACGGATGCCCACTGTCGAAGCGTATTACCGCGGACGCGTCACCCCATCAGAGATCGCGCGCCTGCGTGAGGACTGCCAGGTCAAGGGCGTTTCACTCCACGCGGCTTTGATGGAGAAAGTCGGCTGGCCTTCGATCCCGCGCGATGGCCAACTGCTGGTGTCTCATCAGGATGCCCTGCTCATGGGGGGCAAAGTGCAGGCCCCGTCCGGCTATGCGGATCACGTCGTCTTTCTCTATCCGGAATTGTGCGAGCGCTGCGGCACCAGGATCTGCATCGAGGCTTGTTCCGGCCAGGCGATCACGCCCGGCGAAGGCGGAGTCCCCGTGTTCGACCGGGAGAAGTGCGTTCACTGCGGCGTCTGCTACTGGAATTGCGCCATGCCCCTTCCGGGGCAGCCTGACCGCACCAACATCGCTTTCCGTGCCGGCACCGGAGGTCTCCACTCGGCCGAGAACTGAGACGGGCGCGTCTCAACGTTTCAGCGGCTTGGGCTGATACGGCGGGTGAGGGAGTGTGTCAGGTGTGACTCGGACGTCCGTCGTGAGTTTGAGGGGAGCCGGTCCGCCCAGCGGATACGTCAGCTCGACAAAGAACGCCGTGTAGCCTTGGCTTGGAGAGGCAACGCGTCCGAGGTAGGCCCCGCGGTCGTCTTGCCTCAACACCTGGTTCGTCCAGACGGGGCCGATGACATCGAGCCTGAAATCGCGGGCCGCGGGATTCGTGGCCTGCCAGAGCCGGACTTCGGTCGGTTGATCGACGGTCTGGAGCCGGATCGCGTCTCCGCCCTCGTGTTTCCAGGAGAAGCGGGGAAGGGGCGTCCGGTTGAGCGTTGCGTGGTGCCAGGCCATGAGCGTCTCCCAAGCATCGGTGTTCTTGAGCGAGTGATCCGCGTTCGGGACGTACCGCAGGTATTTCACACCCGGCAGTCGGTCAAAGTAGAACTGCGACGAGTCCGGCAGGAAGAACTGGTCCCCGCTCGCGTTGACGATCAGCTTGGGCATCGTGAGGCGATCGCGATACTCGAACGGCTCGACAACCTGCATGAGCCGCTTGAATTCGGACGTGTCCATCCAGTCCATGATGCCCGCGCTGACGTAGTCCTCGACTGCCGGGGCGAAGAAGCCGTACGTGCGGTAATGGTGCTCGAACGACGGCACGATATTGAGCAGGTCGATGACGATGGGGCAGACCGCCACCACCCGTTTGTCCACGACCGCCGTTGTCCACGTCGTCCATCCGCGCTTCGAGCCGCCGGCCACCACGTACGTGTCCACCTTCGCGCCGCCTCCGGCCGGGCTGGCGCAGAATGCGGTCACGGTGTCCATCGCGCGCACGGCCGCTTTGGTCATCGGCAGCCGGGCCGGCCACCGGTCGTCTCCGGTCCGCAGGAACTTGTCCCAGGTATAGGCGATCAGGTCATCTTCGACCCGCTCGCGTCCGTCGTGTCCGAAGACGAGCGGTTGATTGGGCACCATGCGCAGTTCGGCGGCGACCGATCGGGTTTGCCGTGCCATCTGCATCAGCGCGTCGGACGGTTTCGGCAGCCGGTTGTCCTTGTTGTTGCCTCCGCCGATCATCAGCAGAGCGGTCGAGTGCTCGAGAGCATCGGGTCGCGCAACGACCAGCCAATGGCGCCAAAGGGTGCGATCGACCTCGTTGGTGGTCAGCCACGATTGGGAGGTCAGATCGATGATCGTGACTGTGACGCCATTGATCCGGGCGTTTGTGACCGCCTGCCACGCGTAGGCTGGATCGGGCGCGGCGACGTAACGGTCCAGGGGCGTTTCGAGGGCTCGGCTGTGGCCGGCTGAAGCCGGGGCCGGTTTCGCGCCGGCGCACCCGGCGACCAGGCCGGTCAGCAGCAGAGCGGCGGCCCCCTCGCGCAGGAAGCGGAGAAGAGCCGTGCGGCGGGAGGAAACCGGCAGATGCGACAGTGTGGCGATGATCATGCTGCCCCCTAGAAAAACGAACCGTTCGAACCTGTCAATGCCGCTGTTTCGAGTCGTGCGGCACTCGCGCTACCGAAAACAAATCTGGCGCACGCATTCCTGAAAGTCCTTCGCGCCCCGCACAATCCTGATCTCGACACGCATGAAATAGACGGGGAGGTCGCGCCGGTCGAGTTTGGGGAAACGGACGGCGTCTTTCTGTGTGGTGATGACCATCGAGGCCTGGCGCTTCTTGCTGCGGTTGATGACATTGAGCACTTCCTGCTGCGTGAAGCGGTGATGATCCGCAAATCGCTTGGTGTAGACCAGCCGGGCGCCGAGCTGGATCAGGCTCGACTCGAAGCTCTCGGGCTGGGCAATGCCGCTGAGCGAGGCAACCCGCCGGTCCCTGAGCAAGTCCAGTCCCCGTTGCTGGCCGGTGAAGACATCCTCGAAATAGAGCGGCTGGTGCACGCACTCGACCACTCGGGCGTCGCGATTGAATTGGCTGATCCGACGGCGCAAGTCGGTGGTCTGCCCGTCGCTCTTCGTGATGAAGACCGTGCGGGCGCGGGCCAGGTGAGAGGGCGGCTCGCGCAGCGTGCCTCGCGGAAGCAGGTGTTCGTTGCCAAAGGGCTGCTGGCAGTCCACCAGCACCACGTCGTGCCGGCGTCCGCGCAGCCTCCAATACTGAAATCCGTCATCCAGGAGGAGGGTGTCACAACCGAACTTCTCGATGGCATAGAGCCCGGCCTTGACACGGTCCTTGTCGACGAGCACCACAACGTCCTTCAGATTGGATGCGAGCATGTACGGTTCGTCGCCGGCCGTGTCGGAATCGAGCAACAGCGACTTGCCGTCGGAGACCACACGGGGCGGCGTCTTCTCTTCCCGGAAGAGCGCCTTGTTCAGGAGGCGTTTCGCCAGAGGCGTCGGTTTGGATCGGTAACCACGCGACAGAATGGCGACGTTCCGGCCCTGGTCTTTGAGCTCACGGGCGAATTTCTCGACGACCGGCGTCTTGCCGGTGCCGCCCACGGTCAGATTGCCAATCGCGATCACCTGCACGCCAATGGTCGAATCCCGCAGGATGCGGACATCATACAGGAACCGCCGCGCCTTGACCGCCAGGGCAAACAGTTTCGAGAGCCCGAAAAGCAATCCGCGCAGGACCGTGGCGCGCTTGCCCTGTCGCTGCCCGAAGATCACCTCCAGGGCGAAAGTCTCAGCCGCCTCCGTCCACGCTCGCACCGTTTGCCGCATGCGCGGTTACCATGCCAAGTCGCCCTGGCAAGAGCAAGCCGGGGCGCGGACGTGACGCGGACAGCGACTCGCATGCGCGTCTCCGCGCTTTGCCCCCTTGACATCAGGCCCCTCCCGGACGACATAAAGCGCCAAGGTGGCAGGATTCCCTGAAGATCAATACCAGAGGTGGCGCAGGGCGCGATCGGTTTCAGCCCAATTGCGCGAGCAGGAGCGCCCGCAGCCGCCGCCCGAGCGCCTCTTGCAGTTGATCTGGCTGCACCAACGGTTGCGGCGAGACGACGTGCACACAACAGACGGTCAACCGCTCGTGGTGCTGCATCCGGGCTTCTGGAACCGCGAGGCCGGCCCCGATTTCCGGGAGGCGGTGATTCAGATTGGCGAGCCGCCAGCTCGAGTTGGGGACGTCGAAGTGGATCTCTGGCCGGGCGGCTGGTCCCAACATCAGCACCAAGTGAACCCCGCCTACCGGAAGGTCATCCTTCACGTTGTGTGGGAATCGCCGGGAACCGCCTCTGGTGCGTTGCCGACAATGGCAATGCGGGAGTGGATCGATGCGCCGCTGGCGCAACTCGAACCCTGGCTGGGAGGGTTGAACGCCGCCGAACTGCCTCCGGCTCTGCGCGGCGCGTGCGTTGACCCGCTCTCCCGGCTGGCTGCGGGCGGCTTCGAAGAGTTGTTGCGGCAGGCGGCCAGGGTGCGCCTCGAGCAAAAAGCAGCACGATTCCAGGCGCGCGCCCGCCACGCGGGTTGGGAACAAGCGCTCTGGGAAGGGCTCTTTGGAGCTCTGGGCTACAAGCACAATGTCTGGCCCCTCCGCCGATTGGCTGAATTGCTGCCCCGATTTCGCGCCGGCGTCGATGGCCGGCCCCTCTCCGCCCGTCGATGGCAGGTCCTTCTGCTCGGCGTCGCCGGCCTGCTTCCGGACCCATCCGCTCGTCCTTTCCGGGGCGTCGATGCGTTCCTCATCGCTCTCTGGAACGAATGGTGGCGCGAGCGGGCGCGATTCGCCGAGGAGTTGATCCCACGGGGCTTGTGGCGGTTTCATGGGATTCGCCCCGCCAACCACCCGGCACGGCGGTTGGCGCTCGCCGCGCACTGGCTGGCCGATCCGGCATGGCTCGATCGGCTCGAAGGCTGGCTGGTGGAAGATATCCCGGACCGTCGCTTGCCTGCGACGCTCCTCGAGCGCTGGCAGGTTGCGCCCCATGATTATTGGTCGTGGCACTGGACACTCCGATCGGGTCACTTGGCCAGACCCCGCCCCTGGCTGGGCCAGCAGCGCGTCACCGATCTGGCGATGAACGTCGTTCTGCCGTGGCTGTGGAGTCGTGCGGGGACAGGCGGAGATCCGGCCCTGCTGGGGCGCGCAGAACATCGTTACTTCGCCTGGCCCGCGGCCCAGGACAACGCCGTACTGCGCCTCGCGCGGCAGAGGCTGCTGGCAGGCCGCTCGCTTCCAAGGCCGCGGCGGGCAGCCGACCAGCAGGGGTTGCTTCAGATCGTCCGGGATTTCTGCGATCACGCCGACGCCCTCTGCCAGAGCTGTCCGTTTCCTGATCTGGTGAATGCAGCAGGCCTCTCAGGGGGGCAGCCTGGCGAGGTGGATTGATCTCCCCGACGTCGCCCCCTGGTGGCCAGTCGCGAACAATCCCGCACCGTGCGTGCGCGCGTCGGCCACGGTTTCTCCCTCCGGTGTGGAGCGCTCGTCCTCGAGGCCGGGAACCAGGCGGGGTCAGGTGAGAATGCGGCGCGCTTCGTCGAGGAAGATGCCTTTGAAATTCATCTCGAGCGCTTGCGGGTTGGTGGCTTTGGCGAGGGCTTCCTTCTCGCTGACTTTGCCCTCCTTGACCAGGTTGAAGAGGGCCTGGTTGAACGTCTGCATGCCGTCCTCGACGCCAGTTTCGATCGCCGCGGCCAGCTTCTCGAGCCGATTCTCCTCGAGCATCTTGCGGACTGTCGGCGTGTTGATCATGATCTCGAGGGCGGGCACAACGCCCCCGCCAACCCGTGCTGCCATCCGCTGGCAGACGATGGCCTGCATCGTGGCTGCCAACTGCCGGCGGACCTGGTCGCGCTCGTCCGGCTGGAAGAAATCGAGGATGCGTCCGATGGCCTGCGACGCGGTGGTTGTATGAAGCGTCGAGAGGACCAGGTGGCCGGTGTCCGCGGCGTTGATTGCGGCCATGAAACTCACTGCGTCGCGCATTTCACCGATCATGATGATGTCGGGGTCCTGTCGCAGAATGTGTTTCAGGCCCATTTCGAACGAGAGCGAATCGAGACCGATCTCGCGCTGTTCGATCACGGACTGGTTGTCATCGAAAACGTACTCGATGGGATCTTCGAGGGTGATGAGGTGCTTCTTCGATGTGGCGTTGATGTGCTCGACCATTGCCGCCAAGGTCGTCGACTTGCCGCATCCGGTCGATCCGGACAGCAACACGATGCCGCGCGGCGATTCGGCGATCGATCTCAGGATCGGCAACAGGCCCAGTTCCTCGAAGCTGGGCACCTTGATCTTGACGTAGCGCATCGCCAGACACCACTGGCCCTTCTGCTGAAACACGTTGGTTCGAAACCGGCCGACGTTCGGAACGAAGTAGGAAAAATCGACCTCGCGGTGTTCCTCGAGCCGCGCGGTGGCATGCCGCGGCACGATGGTCTCGACGATCTTGTTCACCCATTCCTCCGTCGGTGTGGGGGCCTCGATCGCGACCAGGGAACGCTCGATCCGGAAGATCACGGGCCCGCCCGTCTTGATATGCACGTCCGACGCCCCGCCATCGATCGCCGTTTGCAGAATCCGAATGAAGAGTTCCATGTGTGGGTGTTGGAGATAGCAGGAATCAGACCAGCCGATCCGCGGCAAGCTGGCAAAGGCGTTCCTGCGATTGCCGCGTGAGGCTTGTCATCATGAGCGAGACGACATACCCGGTGCGCCGGTCTCCCATGCAATCCACAACCACGCCGGAACCGCGCACTGGACGCTCTCCCTGCGGAGAGCGCAGATCGACCGTCACCTCCGTCCAGAGCGGGATCGGATTGGGCGACAGAAACTCGATGCCATTCTTGCGAATCGCAACCTGTTCGGCGGGGAGAAGCAAACGTGTTGGAGATGAGGCGGCGGGGAAAGGGCGGAGGACGCCGGAAGTGTCCACTTTGCTGGTGCTCATAAAGGTTGAATGCAGCGTACCACAAGACTTCTTCTCGTCAACGCCGTCGGGAATTCCCTCAGCGAATGCGGCATGGTCGAACCCCGTTCACCACTCGATCAGGGCCGCGGCCCACGTGAAGCCGCCGCCGAAAACGGTCAGGAGCACAAGATCGCCGCGTTGGATGCGCCCCAGGGACACCGCTTCGTCCAGGGCAATCCCCACGGAGGCGGCCGACGTGTTTCCGTACTTCTCGAGGTTGACAAACAGTTGGTCGGGCCTGGCTCCGAGCCGCTCGCCGACGGCGTCGATGATGCGCCGGTTCGCCTGATGGGGGATAATGCACTTGATCTGCGAAATATCCAATTCGCAACGCCGCAACACCTCTTGGGCCGCCGACAGCATGGCTTGCACCGCGTTCTTGTAGGTCTCTTTGCCGTCCATCCGGAGAAAATGCAGCCGGTTGGCAACCGAATCAGCGCTGGCGGGACACCGGCTGCCGCCCCCCGGCACGCAGAGCACCGATCCCTTGGATCCGTCAGCCCCCATGAACGCCGTGAGCAAGCCGTGCGAATGCGGCATATTCTTGAGAACCGCCGCACCGGCCCCATCTCCGAACAAGACACATGTGTTCCGGTCGCTCCAATCCACGATCGAAGACAGTTTCTCGGCCCCGATGACCAGGACCGTGTCGAAGGTGCGCGACATGATGAACTGCTGCCCGATTTCCAACCCATAGATGAAGCCGGAACAGGCCGCCTCGATATCGAACGCCGCCGCGCGTTTGGCGCCGATCTTCTCCTGCACCAGACAGGCCGTGGAAGGAAAGGGCATGTCGGGTGTCACGGTGGCAACGACGATCAAATCGAGTTGATCGGCCGTCACCTGGGCGTTCGCCATGGCCTTCATCGCCGCCTTGGCGGCGAGATCCGAGGTCGCCTCGTCGGGAGCCGCCAGGCGCCGCTCCTTGATGCCCGTGCGGGTTGTGATCCATTCGTCTGAGGTGTTGACCATGCGCTGGAGATCGGCATTGGTGAGCACCCGAGACGGGACATACGAACCCACGCCGGCCACCGCGCAGGTCCGTCCCTTGAAATCGTGTTTGGCGCGGGGATTGCGAAAGGCCTTTCGAGGTGAATTCATGCGTGTGCAGAGGATGGCAGCGGGCTTTGCCCGCCACCCAGCGGGGCAGCGGCGCACAACTCGCGGGTAATAACCTGGTTAATGCGGTGTTGGACGGCCTGAACCGCCTGCCCAATGGCATTCATGATCGCCCGCTCGCGCGACGAACCGTGCGCGATGACAACGCTCCCGTTCAGACCGAGCAACGGAGCCCCGCCGTGCGCCTCAGGGTCTGTACGCTGTCGGATCGCCCGAAAGGCGCCCTTGGCGAGCAACGCGCCGAGCTGGCGTTTAGGGTTCTTGGTGAGCTCGGTCTTGATCCATCGGAACATGTTGGCCGCAAGACTTTCGCAGGTCTTGAGAACAATGTTGCCCACGAAGCCATCGCAAATGACCACATCCACGCGGTTGGCGAACAAATCATGTCCCTCCACGTTCCCGATGAAGTGCAAGTCCGCCCGCTCGCAGAGCTTGAACGCCTGCTGGGTCAGTTCGTTTCCTTTGACATCCTCCGTGCCGACACTGAGCAGGCCGACGCGCGGACGGGTGTAACCGAGGATTTCGCGGGAATAGATGCTTCCCATGAGGGCAAACTGAAGCAGGTGATGGGGGCGACACTCGACGTTGGCGCCGGCGTCCATCAACACGAACTCGTTTTCCGGGGCGGGAATTACGGCCGCGATGCCGGGACGATCGACCGGATCAAGCTGCCGAAGCCGCACTGTTGCGACAGTGACCACCCCGCCCGTGTTGCCCGGGGAAATCACCGCTTCCGCGCGTCCGTCTGCCACCAATTCGACAGCCCGAGCGATCGAGCAGTCTTTCTTCTTGCGCAGCGCCACAAGCGGTTTGTCCTCCATCGTCAGCACCTGGCTCGCGTGCACGATCTGCAGTCGCGAATCCTCCTGATGCGCGACCGACAGGGCCGACTTGATCTGGACCTGATCGCCGACGAGATAGAGGGTTGCGATTCTCGGGTGGGCTCGCAACGCCAAGCGTGCGCCTTCAATCACCACCCGACAACCGCGATCTCCACCCATGACATCCAAGGCGATGCGCATAGGGGGAAACGGCAGCGGAAAGCCAAGAAACCAGCGCTCTTCCCTGAGTGCCGGTTCAGTCTATCCTTTGGCCTCGACTGACTTTACCTGACGTCCCTTGTAGTACCCACAAGCCGGGCAGACCCGATGGGGCAGGCAGGGCGCCGCACATTGGGGACACGTGCTGAGCTGCGGCAGACTCAAGACACTGTTGTACGCGCGACGCTGGCGCTGACGACTATGCGACGGTTTTCTCTTCGGAACACCCATAAATCGGTTTAGAAATTCAGTTTGTCCAAATCGGCCCACACAGACATGCCACGGTCTCCTGTCTGACCCAACCCCGATTGCGGGGCTTCTGTGCGCGGTGCCGAAGGCAGGCCGCAGCATCCAGATTCACACAACGGATGTTGCGGAAGTGCAAGGAGAATATCTTCCCGCACGTAGGGCGTCAAGTCCACGACGTCATGCTTGATCATCGCCCGATCCTCCCCTTCAAGGGGGATATGGCAGACCCAGTCATCCAGCGTCAAGGTCCTGTCGAAAGCCCGCAAGCATCGAACACAGGTGCATTGCAGAGGCAAGTCGAGACGGCCCTGGATCACCAGGCTCTCTCCCAGACGCTCCACCGTCACTCGGTATCGCAGCAGTCCAGCCACCTGAACCAGATCATCGCGCGTGTCCAGATCGAGCGCCTCCGCCTCCAGGTCCCCCTCCAAGCGCATGGCGGCATCCTCCAATTGGCGAACGTTGATCTCAAGCGCCATAACTCTCACTTCCTTTGTTGAACGAAAAACCCAGAGCAACTGGCGCTGCTCTGGGTTGGATTGGGAAAAGCAACCTGTCTTGGCAGGTCCCGCCCGCCGCTATCGGCGCGGCCGCCAGGGAGAGATCGGCGGGTAGTACTCCTCGGTCTGGACCGTGGGATTCAACACAGGCGGCCGGATCCAAGGCTTGCCAATGGCGTCCGGCTGCAGACTCGGCTCGTCAAACGGACGATCCGGCTGCATCCAGCTCGGTGTAGGACTCCAGACCTGAACCCGTTCCTCGCCGCCCACCGCACCGCCACGCATCTGCGCAAACTCGCTCCGCAGATTGTCGCGGATATTGTAAGGGGTCGGGACGACGCCACCGCGCCCGCTGCTGAGTGTTGGATCGAACATGTATTCGGCAGGCACCTCGAAGGATGTGGCGGCGGCTGCCCCTGGCGGCGCGAAGCTGAAATCAGCCATGCCCTCTTCGACGATCAGACGCCCCATGGCGCAAATCTGATATTTGCCGGCCCGAATGTCGGCGGTGCCGGCCGGAGTTCTGACTTCGTAACGGGAGGACAGACTCATTTTCCTGACGATGCCCGCGATACAGCCGGCCGAGAGTTCGAGTTCCGTGTCGAGAATCGTCTCGCCGGCACCCGCATCGATGCTCAGCGTTGTCAGCTTGAGCGTTGTTGCCGGAGTCAGGCGAACGGAGGGCCCATTCTTCCCGAGATACAGGTCCACGACACCCATGCTGTCGGTCTTAATCGTGGCTCCCTGCTGCAACACTGTCCCCTCTTGCAGCGGGCTGAACGTAACCCCGTCGAGCGAGTATTGCGCACTGCCCCCCTGCATGGCTTGCACTTTTGCTGAACCTGGATCGGCCCACGCGCCCGAAGCCAGAGCCATGCACATCGCGAACCCACATGCAACCGTTTGAGCTGTCCCTCCGAGGAATTTCATAGCATTTCTCCGTTTGTTTCCCAAGTGCTCATCGTAAATTCATTCGCAGTCTATGAACTGCTTCCTGCTTGTCAACCGATATTTGCGCGAATTTGGCAACGGCTCCGCTCAACGGCCTCCCGGCTTTCCATCTTCGAGACTGCGTTCGGAAGGCGCCGAAACGTCCGACATGGCGCGCTCCGGCCCGGAATTCGGCCATCTTGCTCACGAACCGGCGCCAGCCCGATCGACGCGCCGGACGTCGATCGAGGGTTGGGAACAGGTCAGAACACGCCTGGAATGAACCGCTTAACGCGGTCACAGTACGTGCCGTAAGCGGGGAATCTTGCCCGCAACAGGCTCTCCTCGTGCCTGGCTTTCAGATTCAGAAACCCGACCAGGATCAAGGTCAGAACGCCGGCGGACCAGCTCTGCCAGAAGAGACTCCACCCGACCGCAAGCACCATGACGCTGGTGTAAAGCGGATGCCGAATCCACCGGTAGACTCCGTGTTGAACCAGTTGGGAGCCCTCTCGCGGACGCGGGAATATGGTTCGGTTGTGTCTGAGAACGGCCGCACCGCCGATGCCCAGCACCGCGCCGAGAAGGAACAAGCCCCAGGCCGTGGTTCGCGCCACGGGAATCGAGGTCGTTCCTTGGGTGACTGGGGCCAGCGCCAGAATCAGCACCATCAGAAGACTCTGGGCAAGCACCCACACTCCGCCACGCTCTCTGAAACGCCGCCACATAGACTGACGGCACTGAGCCTGCAGAAGCTGCCAGGAGAAAGCAAGAGACACTGGCCGTGCTCGCGCGCTGGTCGCGTTTGACTCGACGCGTCGACGGGTCTCTGGGCTGGGAGTTCACCTAAATGATTGCACGTTGATCGACCCTTTCGTACGCTGCGGCCTGTTTTGTATGACTATCTATATTGACGGCCGGTACTGCAGCGAGCGTGATGCGAAGATCTCCGTGTTCGATCACGGGCTGCTCTACGGAGATGGCGTGTTCGAGGGCATCCGCGCCTATCACGGCCGTATCTTCAAGCTGAAGGAACATATCGACCGTCTCTTCTGCTCCGCGAAGGCGATTCTGCTTCAGATTCCGATGACGCACGCGCAGTTGATGAGCGCGGTGGTCGAGACCTGCCGCCGCAATCGGATTCGGGACGGCTATATCCGGCTGGTGGTGACACGGGGTGTCGGCACCCTCGGTCTCAACCCGGAGCGGTGCCGCCATCCGTCGGTCATCATCATCGCCGACAGGATTCAGCTCTATCCGCCCGAGTTTTACGAAAAGGGCCTGGCGATCGTGACGGTCCCAACCACGCGGAACCTCAACAACGCCGTCAGCCCGGCCATCAAGTCGCTCAACTATCTCAACAACATCCTCGCCAAGATCGAGGCGAATATCGCCGGTGTCGAGGAGGCGATCATGCTCAACGCCACCGGTTACGTGGCCGAATGCACCGGGGACAACGTGTTCATCGTCAAGGCCGGTCAATTGCTCACGCCCCCCCTTTACGCAGGAGCCCTCTACGGAATCACCCGCGGCGTGGTCATCGAGCTCGCCAGGGAATGCGGCGTCCCCGTGTCCGAAACCAATCTGACCCGGTACGATCTGTTCAACGCGGACGAGTGCTTTGTGACCGGGACCGGGGCCGAGATCGTTCCGGTGGTCAAGATCGACGGACGCATCATTGCGAACGGCAAACCTGGAACGCTCACCCGTGATCTCGAGAAGCGGTATCGCGCTTTGACCCAGGTGTCCGGGGAGCCGATCGCGGCGCCCAGGAAGCGGCGGGCGATTTGACATTGCGCCTGGTTTGACGGGATGTAGCTTCTTGTATTGAACTGCGTATGTTGTGCATGGTGTGCAAACAGCAAGAGGCCACGGTCCATCTCACCCAGGTGGTCGAAGGCAAGATCAAGAAGCTCGATCTCTGCGAGGCCTGCTCGAAGGCCAAAGGCGTCGACGACCCGACCGGGTTTTCGCTCGCCGATCTTCTGATGGGGTTGGGCGCGTCGCAAGAGGTTGCTCAAGCCGCCAGCAGTGGCGGTGCCAGTTGCCCCACCTGCGGGTTCACCCAGGCTGACTTCAAGAAGTCCGGACGTCTCGGTTGCCCGGATTGTTACCGGGCGTTCAGCGACGGCCTCGAGGCCCTTCTGAAGACCATGCACAAAGGCCATCAGCACGTCGGTAAAGCCCCCGGCAGCCCCCCCGGCAGCCCCGCCGGCAGCCCCGCCGGCCAGCCACAACCGCCCGGACGCCCGCCCGGACGCCCGCCCGAGGACCGACTCCAGGCCCTCCAGAGAAGCCTCGATGAGGCGATCAAGGTCGAGAATTACGAGGAAGCCGCCAGGATCCGCGACGAGATCAAGGCCATGAAAGTCGCAACCGGCGGTGCCGTCACCGCCTAAGCCGCATGCACCTGCTGGAGTTTCTCCGCCCCCCCCAGGAAGCAGCCAAACAGTCCGGCCCGCAGGACAAGATCGTCCTGTCCAGTCGCGTCCGGCTTGCCCGCAACCTCTCCGGCAGCCCATTCCCGGGCTGGGCCAAGAAGCCGGAGCGAATTCGGGCTTGCGAGGCGATTCGCACCGCTGTCCAGGAGTTGCCCGAGATGCAGGGGGCCTTTGCCGAGTCGATGGATGCCCTTTCGGCTCTGGACAAGCAGATCCTGGTCGAGCGCCATCTCGTCAGCCGCGAGCATGCGGCCAAAGGCACGGGCAGCGGATTGGTCCTCAGCAAGGACGAGTCGCTCTGCGTCATGATCAACGAGGAAGACCACCTCCGCATGCAGTCCCTCAAACCGGGGCTGCAACTTCATGAGGCCTGGCAGGCCATCGATACGCTCGATACCAGGCTCGAGAACCGCCTGGCGTTTGCGTTCTCTGCGGAGTTGGGCTACCTGACTGCCTGCCCAACCAACGTCGGAACGGGCATGCGTGTCAGTGCCATGCTCCATTTGCCCGGTTTGGTCCTCGCCGAGCAGATCAATCAAGTGGTCCAGGCCGTCAACAAGCTCGGTTTGGCCGTTCGCGGCCTCTACGGCGAAGGGACCGAGGCCCTGGGGAACATCTTCCAGATCTCGAACCAGATGACTCTCGGCGAAACGGAAACCGTGATCGTCGAGCGCCTGAGCAAGGTCGTGGCCCAGATCATCGAACACGAGGAAAACGCCCGCGGCACACTGCTCGAAAAGAAGCCCAAGGTTGTTTTTAACCACATCGGTCGTGCCTACGGGATCCTGGCCAACGCCCACAGCATCTCGAGCAAGGAAGCCATGAACCTCCTGTCCTTGCTCCGAGTCGGGCTCGACCTCGGGCTGTTCCCCGGCACCGCGCGGTCGTTGGTGGATGAGTTGACCATTCTGACCCAGCCGGCTCATTTGCAGTCCAGGTATTCCGAGAAACTCTCCGCCGAAGAACGGGACATCCGCCGCGCGGACATGATGCGGGAGGCCTTGCGCACCGTCAACCGCCCGGTCATTCCCCCGGGCACCGCGGAGCCGCTGGACAAACCGCCCTCAGCGTAGCATTTTGTGACGGGTCCGCCGAGTCGCCCCGTGCGAACGCGGATCCGCAGTCGAGAGCATTATGAGTGAGGAGAACTTGAGCAATTTCACGCCCCGCGCCCAGCAGGTGCTGGCCTTGGCCCGCAAAGAGGCGGACCGGTTCAACCACAACTTCGTGGGGACCGAACACATCCTTCTGGGCCTGATCAAACTGGGCCAGGGCGTCGCCGTCAACGTGCTTCAGAAGATGGGCCTGGATCTCGATACCGTCCGGCTCGAAGTCGAGAAACAGGTTGGGACCGGGCCGGATCAGAAGATGATCGGCAACATCCCGTACACGCCGCGCGTCAAAAAGGTCCTCTCCCTCGCAGGCAAGGAAGCCAAAGCGCTCAACCACACGTACGTCGGCACCGAACACATCCTTCTGGGCCTCCTCCGCGAGGGCGACGGCGTCGCCGCCCGCGTGCTCAAAAACCTCGAAATCGACATCGAGCAGACGCGCCAGGAAATCCTCAGAGAGCTCGATCCGAACCTCGTCTCGGGCGAGGAGGGCGGCGAGGAAATCGCCGCCAAGGGTTCGGGCAAGAAGGGCGATGTCAAGACCCCCGCCCTCAAGGCTTTTGGACGGGATCTCACCGAGATCGCCCGCAAGGGCGAGATGGATCCCGTCATTGGGCGGCAGGACGAGATCGAGCGGGTGATCCAGATTCTGTGCCGGCGAACCAAGAATAACCCGGTCCTGCTGGGCGAGGCCGGCGTCGGCAAGACGGCCATTGTCGAGGGGCTCGCCCAGGAGATCATCCGCGGCAATGTGCCCGAATTGTTGCGCGAGAAACGCCTCATCACCCTCGACCTTGCACTGATGGTCGCGGGCACCAAGTACCGGGGCCAGTTCGAGGAGCGAATCAAGGCGGTCATGGACGAAATCCGCCGTTCGAAGAATGTCATCCTCTTCATCGACGAGTTGCATACCATCGTCGGCGCCGGTTCGGCCGAGGGCACCATGGACGCCTCGAACATCATCAAGCCCGCCCTGAGCCGGGGCGAGCTGCAGTGCATCGGCGCCACAACCCTGACCGAGTACCGCAAATACATCGAGAAGGACGCCGCCCTCGAACGCCGCTTCCAAACCGTCAGAGTCGAGCCGCCCACAGTCGACGAGGCCGTCCTCATCCTCAAGGGGCTCCGTCCCAAGTACGAGGCGCACCACAAGATCGACCTGACCGACCAGGCGCTCGAAGCCGCGGTGGAACTCTCCGATCGTTATATCACCGGACGATTCCTCCCCGACAAGGCCATCGACGTCATGGACGAGGCCGGCTCGCGCGCCCGCATCAGCGCCACCACCCGGCCTCCCGATGTCAAACAGCTCGAAGCCGACATCCAGGAGATCAAGGCCCAGAAGGAACGCGCGATCAAAGAGCAGGATTTCGAGGGCGCGGCAGCCATGCGCGACAAGGAAAAGCAGGCCAAGCAGAAGCTCGAATCCATCCTCGCCGAGTGGAAGACATCGCGCGAGGAGAAGCGGGTTCGGGTCGACGACGAGGACATCATGCACGTCGTCGCGAAATGGACCGGGATTCCGCTCAAGCGCATGGGGCGGGACGAGGCCCACAAGCTCCTCGATATGGAGAAGGAGTTGACGAAGGTCGTGATTGGCCAGAGCGAAGGCGTCAGTGCCCTGTGCAAAGCCCTCCGCCGATCGCGCGCCGATCTCAAAGATCCCAAACGACCGATTGGCACGTTCATGCTCCTGGGCCCGACCGGCGTCGGGAAAACCCTCCTCGCCAAGACTCTGGCCGAACAGATGTTCGGCGATGCCAAGTCGCTCATCCAGCTTGATATGAGCGAGTACATGGAGAAGTTCAACGTCTCCCGGCTGGTCGGATCGCCCCCAGGCTACGTCGGCTACGAGGAAGGCGGCCAGCTCTCCGAACAGGTCCGCCGCAAACCCTATTGCGTCGTCCTCTTCGACGAGATCGAGAAGGCCCACCCCGACGTCATGAACATGTTGCTCCAGATCCTCGAAGAAGGAAAACTCACCGACAGCTTCGGACGCCAGGTCGACTTCCGAAACACCGTCATCCTCATGACCTCAAACGTCGGCTCCGAAGGACTCCGCAAGCAAACCTCCATCGGTTTCACCCCCGCCAGCGAGCAGTTCACCTACGAAAAAATGAAGGAGAAGATCCTCGATGAGGCCAAACGCGCGTTCCGCCCGGAATTCCTCAATCGCCTCAGCGACGTGATCGTGTTCCGGTCCCTGACAAGACCGGATTTGATGCAGATTCTCGATCTCGAAGTCTCAAAGGTCATGGAACGGCTCAAACACAAGAACATCCAGATCGACCTGGATTCCAAAGCCAAAGACTTCCTCACCGACAAAGGCTACGACCCGCAGTACGGAGCGCGTCCCATGCGCCGCGCCGTCGAGCGCTACCTCGAAGATCCGCTCGCCGAGGAAATCATCAGAGGCAACCTCCACCAGGGCGAGCCGATCCAC
>ERZ795054.1276-NODE-1276-length-24726-cov-8.166268_pt1 | contig 24726 bp, 20 predicted proteins | sample MGYA00375138_ERZ795054 | MGnify/ENA primary metagenome ERZ795054 (study PRJEB30183, sample SAMN05720215) | anaerobic digester metagenome | isolation source: active sludge of municipal wastewater-treating anaerobic digesters | place: USA | collected 2014-12-23 ... | reverse complement strand
AGGGGATGAAGAAGTTGATGATGCCCCCCGCCCAGAAGGTGAAGAGGGGGAAGGTGTCGACGGTCGAGAAGGAGACGAACCAGTTGGCGATGATGCCCGCCAGGCCCGTCGTGACCATGATGCCCTGGATGCCCCCGTAGAGGGGGAACTGGAGGGCGATGCCGCCGGCGCCCTTGATGGCCTTGTCGACGGCGCGCACGTAATTGATGGGCGTGCCGTGGAGGAGGAGGCCGGCGAAGAGGAAGAGCATGTTGACGATGTTGAGGTTGAGGTCGAAGCCCTTGGTCGCGAAGTGGTAGACGAGGTAGGCGACGCCCATGAGGCCGAAGACCCAGTTGACGATCCGGGAGTTCTCGAGCCTGGTGGCCGGGGTCGCGTGGGGGCTCGGCGCGGGATCGGGCTCCTCGGCGAGGAGCTCGGGGCTGATCTCGACGACGTCCTTCTTGCCCTTGGCCATGAACATGAAGAGGATGGGCAGCGATACGATCATGGCCCCGCTGATGACGAGGTTCCAGGGCGCGAAGACGGTCCGCGAGACGGGGATCACCCCGACGAGCTTCTCGACGATGTGGCCCTTGGCGGCTATGGCGAGGGGGATGGAGCCCGAGATGCCGCCGTGCCAGACCACGAAGCCCGAGTAGGCGGCGGCGACGAGCATGCCGTAGTCGATGCCCCGCACCTTCTTGGCCACCTCGCGGGCGAGGAGGGCGCCGACGATGAGGCCGAAGCCCCAGTTGACCCAGCAGGCGATGCCGGTGACGAAGGCCGTGAGCATGATGCCCTGGACCGGGTTCTTGGGCGCCGAGGCGAGGGCGGCGAGGCCGCGCTTGATCGGCGGGCTCGAGGCCAGGGCGTGGCCGGTCACGAGGACCATGACCATCTGCATGGAGAAGGCGAGGATGCCCCATACCCCGCCGCCCCAGGCCGCGAGGACCTCTATGACGCCCTTGCCGGTGAGGCCGAGGGCCAGGGCGAAGGCGATGAGGGTGAGGATGATGGCGAAGAGGAATGCGTCCGGCAGGTACTTCTGGGCGATCTTGACGAAGAAGTTGGTGAGTCCTTTCAACTGATCCTCCTCGTGGAACGTTCCGCCTGAGGCGGTTCCGTGGATCCTTCCGTCGACTGCCGCGACGGAGAGTCGCGTATCGCGGGCCGCGAGCTGCAGAGCGAGGAGAGCCCGATTACGCTCGTATTATTACCACCGAATAGCAAATCGTGCTATAGTAATTCGGAACGGCGCCTTCATCGAGGCGCTTTCCCTACGCCTTATTCCATTCGCACGGAGGCTAGACCATGATCCAGAAGCCCGTCATCGCCGCGGCCGAGGCCGCGAAGCTGGTGAAGGACGGGATGACGGTCCATGTCGGCGGCTTCCTCGGCTGCGGCTCGCCCGACGGCGTCCTCGCCGCCCTTGCCGCCCAGGGAACCAAGGACCTCACCCTCGTCTGCAACGACACCGCGGTGCTCGACCAGAAGTCGGGCCGCGTCACCGGCGTCGCCCCCCTCGTGGCCAAGAAGCAGTTCAAGCGCATGATCGTCTCCCATATCGGGACCAACCCGGAGACCCAGAGGCAGATGAACGCGGGAGAGTCCCTCGTCGAGCTCGTGCCCCAGGGCACCCTCGCCGAGCGGGTCCGCGCCGCGGGGAGCGGCCTCGGCGGCTTCCTGACCCCCACGGGCGTCGGCACCGAGGTCGAGGAGGGCAAGCAGAAGCTCACGGTGGGCGACCGCGTCTACCTCCTCGAGCTGCCCCTGGCCGGCGACGTGGCACTCCTCAAGGCAAAGAAGGCGGACAAGGCCGGCAACCTCGTCTACGCGAAGACCGCGCGCAACTTCAACCCCCTCATGGCCACGGCCTGCACGACGGTGATCGCCGAGGTGGAGGAGATCGTCGAGATCGGCCAGATCGACCCCGACCAGGTGCACACGCCCTCCATCTTCGTGGACTACCTGGTGAAGGCCTAGGAGGAGATCGTGATCGAGTACGTCGAGAACAAGGAAATCATAGCCAAGCGCATCGCGCGCATCTTCAAGACCGGCGACGTGGTCAACCTGGGCATCGGCCTGCCCACCCTCGTGGCGAACTACCTGCCCCCGGGCGTCACCATCATCCTCCAGTCCGAGAACGGCATGATGGGCCTCGGGCCCGCCCCGGAGAAGGGCAAGGAGGACAAGGACCTCACGAACGCCGGGGCCGCCCCGGTCACCGTCCTCCCCGGCGGCTGCTTCTTCGACTCCGCCACGAGCTTCGGCATCATCCGCGGGGGCCACGTCGACTACACGGTGCTGGGCGTCCTCGAGGTCGACCAGGAGGGGAACCTCGCCAACTACAAGATCCCCGGCAAGATGGTCCCCGGCATGGGCGGGGCCATGGACCTCGTCGCCGGCTCGCGCGTCGTCATCGGGGCCACCACCCATCTCGAGAAGTCCGGCGCCTCCAAGCTCAAGCGCCGCTGCAAGCTGCCCCTGACGGCCGCCCGCGAGGTCAACCTCGTCGTGACCGACGTCGGCTACTTCGAGGTGATGGGCGACAAATTCTACCTCCTCGAGTACTTCGCCCCCTACACGCCCGAGTGGATCGTCGAGCACACCGACGCCGACGTCGTCGTGATGTCGACCTGCTCCTGCTGCGAGGGGCTCTGAGCACGGGCTTCGAAAGGAGAGACGCATGAACGATACCTACATCGCCGACGCGGCGCGGACCGCCGTCGGCTCCTTCGGCGGCGGCCTGGCCAACGTGAGCCCGGTCGAGCTGGGCCGGACCGTGGTGGAGGCCCTCCTCAAGCGCGGCGGCCTCGCCGGCCAGGACGTGGACGAGCTCCTCCTCGGCTGCGTCCTCCAGGCGGGCCTCGGGCAGAACGTGGCCCGGCAGATCCTCGTCAAGGCGGGGATTCCCGTCGAGAAGACCGCCATGACCGTCAACATGGTCTGCGGCTCGGGCCTCCGCGCCGTGGCCGCTGCCGCCCAGGAGATCCGCGCGGGGGACGCCTCCCTCGTGGTGGCCGGCGGGGTCGAGAGCATGAGCCTCGCGCCCTACTACCTCAAGCAGGCCCGCACGGGCTACCGCATGGGCAACGGCGAGCTCACCGACGGCATGGTCTACGACGGCCTGTGGGACATCTTCAACAACTACCACATGGGCATCACCGCCGAGAACCTGGCCGCCAAGTACGGGATAAGCCGGCAGGAGCAGGACGCCTTCTCCGCCGCCTCGCAGAACAAGGCCGAGAAGGCCATCGCCGCGGGCCGCTTCAAGGACGAGATCGTCCCCGTCGTCATACCCCAGAAGAAGGGCGACCCGGCGGTCTTCGAGACCGACGAGTTCGTCCGCTCGGGGGTCACCGCCGAGTCCCTGGCCAAGCTCCGGCCCGCCTTCAAGCCCGACGGCAGCGTGACCGCGGGCAACGCCTCGGGCATCAACGACGGGGCCGCCGCCCTCATCGTGGCGGGCGACGAGGGCCTCAAGCGCGGCAAGCTCTCGGCGATGGCGCGCATCGCCTCCTACGGCTGGGCCGGCTGCGACCCCTCGATCATGGGCATCGGCCCGGTCGAGGCCGTGCGCCTTGCCCTCAAGCGCGCCGGCTGGAAGCTCGAGGAGGTCGAGCTCGTCGAGGCGAACGAGGCCTTCGCCGCCCAGGCCCTCTCCGTGGCCAAGGAGCTCAAGCTCGACATGCAGCGGGTCAACGTCAACGGCGGGGCCATCGCCATCGGCCACCCCATCGGCGCCTCGGGCGCCCGCATCCTGACGACCCTCCTGTACGAGATGAAGAAGCGCGGCGCCAAGAAGGGCCTCGCGACCCTCTGCATCGGCGGCGGCATGGGCATTGCCATGTGCGTCGAGCGCTAGCGCGCCCTTATTGAAATCACCTACCGCGCGGGGCCCTCGGGCCCCGCGCTTTTTTGATGGCGGCCTCATGGGGGGGAGAGGGGGCAGCGAAGCCCACCGCAGGTTCCGCGCCCGCGCCGAGGCGCGCGCCCGCGTCGCGCGCGTTGCGCGGAACCGAGGAGGGCGCAGCGAGGGGGAGCAGCGTATCGCGTTGCGCGATCGCTCCTATTGTGGGGCTGGGATGACCAGGGGCCGGCGCTACGGGGTTGGACCCCGCGACCCTCTGAGAAGGCGCGGTAGGGCGGCGGGTGCCCGGGAAAAAAGACTATCCGCGAGACCTTGAGCGGATAGCCTTTTTCCCCCGGGCAGGCCCTGCCCTGGACGGCAGTTCATGAGCTCGCGCCGGCCTGCCGCCGCGCGATCGCCGCGTTATGCGATGCGCTCCCCCTTTATTTCGCCTTCGCCCAGAGCCCCACGAGCTCGATGATCGTCTCGGTCGCGAGGACCATGTCCGAGACCGAGACCCACTCGAAGCGGCTGTGGTAGTTGTAGGCCCCGGTGAAGATGTTCGGCGTCGGGATGCCCATCTCGGTGAGGCGGGCCCCGTCGGTGCCGCCGCGGATGGGCTTGACGTAGGGCTCGGCCCCGGCCAGGCGCGCCGCCTCCAGGGCCCGTTCGAGGACCTCGGGGCGCTCGTCGAGCTTCTCGCGCATGTTCGAGTAGGACTTGTTCACCTCGAGCTCGACCGAGCCCAGGGGGAACTGGGCCTCCACGGCCTTGGCCAGGGCGCGCAGGGCCTCGACGCGGCGCTCCATGCCCTCGGCCTTGAAGTCGCGGAGGAAGACCGTGACCTCGGCCGAGTCGAGGCTGCCGGAGATCTCGTGGGCGCAGTAGTAGCCGAACCAGCCGTCCGTGGACTCGGGGGCCTCGCTGCGCGGGAGCATCGAGACGAAGGAGGCGGCCATGGACACGGCGTTGGCGAGCTTGCCCCGCGCGTAGCCTATGTGGATGGACCTGCCGGTAAAGCGGGCCTTGACCGTGCGGGCGTTGAAGCACTCGGCCTCGACCTCGCCGGTCCGCGAGCCGTCGAGGGTGTAGCAGGCCGCGGCCGAGAGCTTGCCCTGGGGGAAGAGGTTCATGCCCTTGCCGGTCTCCTCGTCGGGGGTGAAGACGATCTCCAGGGGGCCGCGGGGGAGCTCGGGATGGGCCAGGAGGTGGCGGAGGGCGGCCATGATCTCCGCGATGCCGGCCTTGTCGTCCCCGCCCAGGAGGGTCGAGCCGTCGGAGACGACGATGCTGTCCCCCGCCTTGGCGGCGAGGTCGGGGTTGTCCTGGCTAGGGTCGAGGACGTAGCCGTGGCCGAGCTCGACGGGGCCGCCGTCGTAGCCGCGGATGAGGCGGGGCCGGACGTCCTTGCCGGAGACGTCGCTCGAGGTGTCGAGGTGGGCCATGAGGCCGATCGCCGGGGCGCCCTCGCAGCCGGGCGCGGCGGGCACGCGGGCTATGAGGTAGCAGTGCTCGTCGAGGGTGACCTCGGCGAGGCCGAGGCCCTTGAGCTCCTCGACCAGGAGGCGGGCGAGGTCCCACTGGCACTGGGTCGAGGGTATGGCCTCGACGTGGTGGTCGCTCGCGGTCTCGATCTTGGCGTAGCGCATGAGCCTTTCGGCGAGCTCGGCCGCGTAGGGCCTGGACAGGAGTTCTGGTGTGGATCGCATGGTTCGGCCAGTATGCATGGCTTTTCCGAATGTGGCAACGGCGAAGAGCTGCCGCGCGGGGCTCGGCGGATGGGCGCGGGGGCCGATCGCCCCGCTCGTGCCGGCCGATAGAAACAGGCGCCGCTCAGGGCAAAAAAAAAACGGCCGCCGCGATTGCGGCAGCCGCCCTGGTCGTGGAGGTGGCCGGAATTGAACCGGCGACCTCTTGAATGCCATTCAAGCGCTCTAGCCAACTGAGCTACACCCCCGACGAAGCGAGGGCATCCTAGCCGAGAGGGGGGAGGAATGTCAAGCGCCGTCGGGCTCATGGCCGGAGGCCCGGCCCGCCGCCAGGCGGGATTCGCTTGCGGGGTGGCCGGAAACCTGCGAAGATTAGCTAGCATGAAAAAAGAGGGTGCGGGCCCCTGGATCGAGGGCGCCGCGGTCGGCCTCCTCGTGCCCCTCCTGGGCCTCGCCGCCCCGGGCGATCCTTCCTTCGCGGGCGCGGCCTTCTTCCCCCAGGCCCTGGCCTCGGTCCTGGCGGCCGCCCTCCTCGGGCTCGGGCCGGGCATGGCCGCCCTGGCCGCCTCCGCCCTCTCGAGCTGGCTCTGGCCCCTCGCGGCCGCGGCCCTGGGCGCGGCCCTCGTCCCGAGCCCCGCCCCCGAGCTCCTGGCCGCCGCCCCCCTGCCCGCGGCCGCGGCCCTGGCCGCCGCCGCGGCCGCGGGCTCGCTCCGGGACGCCCAGGAGCGGCGCCGGGCCCGCCTCATGCGCCGCTTCCGCGAGCTCGTCCACCGGGATACCCGGCTCTCGCGCATGACCGACACCCTCATCATCCTCAACGAGGAGCTGGAGACCAAGGTCGCCAGCCAGCGGGAGTCGGTCTCCACCCTCTATTCGCGGATCCGCAAGATGGACAGCCCCATCCTCGAGGAGTCCCTCGCGGGGCTCCTCGGGGCCGTGCGCTTCTTCGCCCAGGCCGACCTGGCCTCCGTGTACGAGTACGATCGGGGCTCCGGCTCCCTGGTCCTGCGGGCCTGCGTCGGCCGCGAGCCGCCCAAGCTCCTGCCTGCCGAGGGCTGCATCGAGGGCTGGGTCTACCGCAACGAGGCGGCCTTCAGCCTCCGCATGCTCGGCTCCTACCCGAACCTCGAGCGCATGGACGAAAGGCGGAGCGTCCTGGCCTACCCGCTCAAGGCGGGGGAGCTCTCCTTCGGGGTGCTCAACGTCGAGAGCATGTCCTTCTACCGCTACAACCCGGTGACCGAGAAGAACCTCGAGATCATCGTCGCCCTCGCCGCCGGCTACCTGAAGAAGGCGGTCGACTTCCGCGAGCGCGTCCTGCGCCGGCCGCGCAACGAGATCACGGGCCTGCCGGGCTACGTGGAGCTCTCCCGGCTCCTGGGCGAGGAGCTCTCGCGGCGCAAGGTCCTCCGCTCCTCGCTCTCGGTGGTCCTCGTGGAGCTCCTCGGCTTCCAGGAGCTGGTCTTCGCCCACTCGGGGATCAAGGCCCTCGGCCTGGTCAAGGAGCTGGCCCAGGCGGCGAGCCGGGGCGGCCACGTCCTGGCCTTCCACTACAAGGAGGAGAGCCAGGTGGCCTTCCTCCTCCCCGGGGTCGACCGCGACGGGGCCGCCCTCTTCTGCCTCGAGGCCACCGAGATCGTGGCCTCGGGGGAGTGGAGGATCGAGGGCGAGGCGCTCAGGCTCGAGCCAGCCTTCGGCATCGCCGCGGCGGGGGAGGGGAGCGAGCCGGCGAGCCTCCTCGCGGAGGCCGAGCGCATCCTCGCCCTCTCGCGCCAGTCGGCCGCGGCGAGGGGGGGCGGATGAGCCGGCACCCGGCGGGCGGCGGGGACTCCGCTCGCGGCTTCGACTACATCCGCTCGATGGGCTCCTACTACGCCTCGCGCACGCCTCGGGCCGCCCTCCTCGCGGTGGAGGAGGGGGCGGCGCCCATCGAGAGCTTCGCCTACAAGGTCCTCTCCTCCAAGCCCCTCTTCGAGGAGCCCTACAACCTCGAGGAGCTCGAGCGGGTCCTCGCCCATCCCGGCCTCTCCTTGGGCGACGCGATGCTCCTCTCGGAGATCTTCGCCGACATGACCAAGGGGCCGGACAAGGAGCTGGCCCTCTTCGCCGCGGAGAGCCTCGGCGCCCTGGAAGGAAGGTGGGCCCGCCGCGTCGAGGCACTCCGGCCCGTGGCATTGGACGCGGCGGAGGCCGAGTCCTGCCCCGAGGGGGAGGGGGGCTTCGCCTTCGCGCGGGCCCTCTTCGAGTACGCCCTCCTCGAGGGCCGCTACGCCTCGATCCGCAACTACTACCTCCGCGAGGCCTACTACGTCCTGAGCTCGAGCGCCGAGGCCTGCGCCAGCGCCGAGGGCTTCGATCTCCGCATCCGCTGCCTCCTCCACCTCGGCCTGGTCGACCAGGCCGAGGCGGTCATCGCCTCGGAGCTCGGCAAGCGCGGGGACGGGGAGCTCCTCGTGCTCGCGGCCGAGGCCGCCTTCGCCCGCAAGGATCCCCGCCGGATCCGCGAGCTCCTCGCGGGCAGGGAGCTCGCCGAGCTCGGCCTCGACCCGGACCGGGAGCACCTCCTCCGGGGCTGGACGGCCTAGGTGCGCGTCTGCCTGGTCATCGAGGGCTCCTACCCCTTCATCACCGGCGGCGTCTCCTCCTGGGTCCACGAGCTGATCGGCGGCCTGCCGGGGATCGAGTTCGCGCTCTACACCTTCTCGCCCGCCGCGAAGCAGGAGCTCCGCTACAAGCTCCCGCCCAACGTCGTCGAGCACGTCGACGTCGTGCTGACCGAAGCGGCGGCGCCGAAAAGCGCGGAACGGCCCGCTCGGCGTCGGGGCGAGGCGGTCCGCGCCGCCCTCGCCGCCCACCTGCGCATGTTCGCGGGCTCGGAGCCCGAGCTCCTGGACTTCATCGGCTCCATCCCCGAGGGCCATTCGCTGCGCCGGGATTCCGTCCTGGACAAGAGGGCCTGGGTCTTCATCGGGGCCCAGAACCGCAGGCGCAATCCCCTCTACCCCTTCTCGGACTACTTCTGGGCCTGGAAGGGGGCCCACGACCTCCTGTTCAACGTGCTCTCCGCCCGGGCCCCCGAGGCCGACCTCTACCACTCCGTCTCCACGGGCTTCGCGGGGCTCGCGGCCCTCGCGGCCAAGGTCAGGCGGGGCAAGCCCTTCCTCCTGACGGAGCACGGCCTCTACCACAAGGAGCGGGAGATCGAGATCCGCAAGGCCTCCTTCGTCAAGGGCTACCAGCGCGACCTGTGGACCCGCATCTACGACCGCATCGCCTCCCTGTGCTACCGCAACGCCGACCTCTGCACCTCGCTCTTCGCCGAGAACCGGGGCTACCAGCTCGCCCTCGGCGCGAGCCCCGAACGGGCCGTGGTCATCCCCAACGGCATCGACGTCAAGCGCTTCTCGGTGGCCAGGCGCGCGCCGGACGGCCTGTTCCACGTGGGCTTCGTCGGCCGGGTCGTGCCGATCAAGGACGTCCGGACCTTCCTCCTCGCGGCCAAGCTCCTGGTCGAGGGCGAGGCCGGCGAGGGCGGGGCCGGGCCGGCCGCTGGCCCGGCCGGCGCCCCGGCCCGGGAGGCGCGCTTCCATATCATCGGGCCCGACGACGAGGACCCCGGCTACGCGGCCGAGTGCCGACGCCTCGTCGCCGACCTCAAGCTCGAGGATCGGATCGAGTTCACCGGGCGGAAGAACGTGCTCGAGTACTACGCCTTCCTCGACCTCGTCGTGCTCACGAGCGTGCGCGAGGCCCAGCCCCTGGTCATCCTCGAGGCCTACGCCGCGGGGATCCCCGCCGTCTCCACCGACGTGGGCAACGTCTCCGAGCTCCTCGAGGGGGACCGGCGCTTCATCGCCCCGGTCAAGGACGCCGAGGGCGTAGCCGCGGCCATGGCCTACGTGCGGGACCACCCCGGCGAGATCGCCGAGCTCGCCGCGCGCAACCGCGCGCGCACCCTGGCGACCTACGAGAAGGGCGAGCTCCTCGCGCGCTACGGGGAGCTCTACGAGCGCTTCGCCTCGCCGGATTCGGCGTCGCCTAACGCGCCTCATGACGCGCCGCGCGGCGAGGCGCCTGGCCCCGCGGAGGGCGGCTCCTAGGATGGCGGGCATCGGCTTCGAGCTGCGCAAGCTCGTCGAGAAGCGGAGCGTCTCGGGCTTCCTCGGAGCCTCCCTCGCCGGCGTCTTCATCGTCGCCGGACCCTGGCTCATCTCCACGGCGAGCGTGGCCGCGGTCCAGCGCCTGCCCTCCCTCGCCGGGGGCCCCGATGCCCTGGCCTTCACGGGGGCCATGGTCTGGGCCTTCGCCCTCTCCATCGGCCTCGGCACCGGCCCCCTGTACGCCTACTCCCGGCTCGTGGCCGACCTCATCTACGAGCGCAAGCGCGGCGAGGCCGGCACGGCCCTCGCCAAGTCGGCGGCGGCCTTCGGCCTCGCCTCGCTGGCGGCGGGGGCCGCGCTCTCCCTCCTCCTCATCCGGGACTGTCCCCATGCAGCCCTCTTCCGAGCCTCCTTCGCGGCCCTCCTCGGCGCCCTCGGCGCGCTCTGGCTGGCCATGATGACCGTCACCGTGCTCCGCCGCTTCGGCCGCATCCTCGCCGCCTACGCCGCCGGCATGGGCCTCCTCGTCCTCCTGGCCGCCACCTGGGGACCGCGCTACGGGGCGGCGGGGGGCATAGCGGCCCTGGCCGCGGGCTACGGGCTCACGGCCACCCTCCTCATCGTCGCCGCCCTCAGGGCCCTCGGGACCTCGCCCTTCCCCCGGCTCCGCCTCGCCTATCTCTCATACGCCCGGCGCTACCGAAACCTCGTCCTGGCCGGCGCCGCCTACGCCGCCGGTACCTGGGCCGACAAGGCCATCCTCTGGGCCCTCAGGGGCGAGGCCTCGCCGGGGACGGCCTTCTACCTCTTCCCCCCCTACGACCTCGCCTTCTTCTACGCCAACCTGAGCCTCATCCCCGGCCTCGTGTTCTTCACCCTCGCCACGGAGACGGACTTCCACCTGGACCTCATGCGCTTCCTCGTCTTCCTCTCGAGGCGGCGCCAGCCCGAGGTCGAGGCTGCGCGGCACCGCCTGGCCTGGAACGCCCGGCGCTCCCTCGGCGCCCAGTTCTTCTTCCAGGCCGGGGTCGCCCTCCTCATCCTCCTCCTCGCCGCCCCCCTCGCCGGACTCGTCGGCGTCGAGACGGGGACCTTCGCCCTCCTCACCCTCGCCGGCGTCTTCCAGCTCAGCCTCCTCGCGGCCCTCAACATGCTCTTCTACATGGAGCTCTATCGCGATTCCGCCTGGGTCGGAGCGGCCTTCCTCATCCTCAACCTCGGCCTCTCCCTGGCGGCCGGCCTCGGCGCACCCCTCCCCGAGGGCCTGGCCTTCCTCCTCTCCTGCGCCCTGGCCTCAGCCTTCGCCCTGGCCCTGGTCCAGCGGGGCCTGGGGCGGCTCGACCGGATCATCTACCTCAGGGCCTCGGGGGAGGAATTCGGGCGCTAGAAGCTTCGCCGCGAGTGCCTCGAAGACTGTTGGAAGGGAAGGTAGCGAGGGGAGGAACCTTTGGAAAGGTTCCCCGCCCTCGCGCTCCCCCCTTCCAAAGGCCCTGCCGCTGCCCGGTTCCCGCCGCGCCCGGGGCGTCCTACGGGTCGACAGGGCCTGGAGAAAATTGACTTTTATAAAAAAAGCTATATATTACTTTCTACCGACGTATGGCCCTCATCGAGCCCCGCGCCTTGCTCCCTCCTGCCCTGCGATGAGCCCCCGTCAAGGAGGTGCCTATGAACAGAATAATCAAAGTGACCGTCTATCTCGTACTCTTCTTCGCCCTCCTCTTGAGCGGCTGCCAGATCGCGGGAACCGACAACACCACGGACTCGAACATCGAGGCCCTCGAGGGGGTCTTCGCCAAGACCCACCTATCGGAGGTCGAGAGCGAGGAGGCCGCGAAGGCGGCCCCGAAGGCCGCGGTGCCCTACTACGGCGGCGACGGCTACGCGGGGATCGAAGATGTCACGATCGCCATTCCGACGGCGAGCCCCGTCACCGTCGCCAACTACCCCGAGTACGGCCAGACGAGCGTCTACAGCATCGCCGCGACCGCTACTGCCGACGTCTACAAGGTGAGTGTGACCACGAGCTACTCCTCCTGGAGCGTCCGCGAGACCCAGGAGGAGCTGTACTACATCTATTCCGCGGACAGTATTTACGATACGGCTGACACCATTCGCCAGTACGATAACTTCGCGCAGGAAGATAGTCGATCGCGAGAGAAGATGCAGACCGTCTTCCGCTCCTCCTTCGGCGGCTCCGAGTCGACTCGCTACGAGACCATCGAGGATGATACCAATCACGCGCTCGGCAAGCTGGCCGCCCTCGACTCCGGCAGCATGAACTACGATTCCGCGCTCAAGTCCATGGAGAGCCCGGCCACCGACGCCGCCGCGGCCTGGTCGAGCGAGGTCTCCTATACCGAGGCGCAAGCGGGCTCCGACAGCGTGGTCTCCGCCCTCCTGGGCTTCTCGATGTCCGCCACCTACAGGATCACGGGGAAGCGCTATTACACCGAGCTGCCTGATTCCGCTCTCTCCGGCTACGATCGATCGAACACGACCCTCTGGCTCGAGGAAACGAGGCGCTCCTCCGACGACGCCCTCGTCTCGAGATCGGTGACTCGGGAGAAGTACTACATCAACACGACGAGCGGGGCCCGCAGCTCCAAGACCGTCAGGTCCAGGATCCTTCTCTACGACAGCAAAGGTAAGCAGAGCATGTATCTCGACAAGGACGGCTCCTCCCTCGCGAGCCTCTCGTACTACTGAGCCGCCCTGCGCCGCTTTCCCTCCCTCGGGCTCCCCGCTGTTCTGGGAGCCCGAGGTGTCTATGGGCTCCCTTTCCATCCTTCTCTTCGATCCTGGCTCCGCGCGGCCGGCCGCCGAGCTCCCGGCCCTCGCGCTCGAGGGAGCTCGAGCCTAGGCTCCGGCGCGGTCGCGGAACCTCCCCGGGCGCCGCTTTTCCGAAGCCCCGCCGCTTGTAGCTCGGGCCCCCTCCGGGCGATACTTGAGGCGTGAACACCGCCAGCCACGCCGTCGCGCTCTGCGCCCTCGGCCTCGAGAAGGTCCTCCAGTCCGAGATCGAGCGCATCGGCCTCAAGCCGGCGGGCCGCGAGGCCGGCCGGGTCCGCTTCGAGCTCGGGGCCAAGCCCGACGCCGAGCTCATGCGCGCCAACCTCTGCCTCCGCACGGCCGAGCGCATCCTCATCGAGGCGGGGCGCTTCCACGCCGAGAACTTTGACGAGCTCTTCGAGCAGGTCCGCAACCTGCCCTGGGAGCTCTACTTCCGCCGCGACGACCGCCTGCTCATCGAGCGGGTGCGGCTGCGCGACTCCAAGCTCGCGGCCCAGACCTCGGTCCAGTCCATCGCGCACAAGGCGATCTACGAGCGCCTGGGCGGGGTTTTCAACCTGCGCCGCCTGCCCGAGTCCGGGGCCGCTCGCTCGATGCGGATCTACATCGAGGCGGACCAGTGCCTCCTCGGCCTGGACAGCTCGGGCGAGGCCCTCCATAAGCGGGGCTACCGCCGCGCGACGAGCGAGGCTCCCCTCAAGGAAACGGTGGCGGCGGGCCTCCTGTTCCTCTCGGGCTGGAACCGCCGAATCCCCCTCCTCGATCCCTTCTGCGGCTCGGGCACCATCCTCGTCGAGGCCGCCCTCTACGCCATGGACCGGGCCCCCGGCCTGGGGCGGGCCTTCGCCCTCGAGGGCATGCCCTTCGCGGGGGCCGCGGCCCTCGGCGCCGAGATCGAGGCGGCCAAGGCCCGGGTGCGCCGCGACGCCGAGTTCCGCATCCTCGGCTCCGACCTCGACCCGCGGGCCCTCGAGGCGGCGCGGGCCAACGCCGCCCTGGCCGGCGTGGCAGCCGGCCTCGAGCTCAGGAAGGCCAAGGCCGAGGAGGCCACGCCGACCTACGAGCGGGGCTACCTCCTGGCCAATCCCCCCTACGGCGAGCGCCTCGGCTCGATCCCGGAGGCCGAGGCCCTCTACGGCCGCCTGGGCGAGGCGGCCGAGCGCTTCTCCGGCTGGGGCCTGGGCTTCATCGTGAACCGCCCCGACTTCGGGGACTTCTTCGGCTTCCAGGCGCCCAAGCAGCACAAGATCGTCAACGGCGCCGAGGAGCAGTGGTTCTCCTGGTTCCCGCCCGGCTACTCCTTCGCCGCCGATGAGCGCGAAGTCGGGCAGGGCGGCGCCTCCCGCGGCCCCGTCGAGCCCTCGCCCCGGGCGAAGCGGCCCGGAGCGCCGCGGGCCTCTCGCGGAGAGCGGAGCCCCGGCGGGGCGCGCGGGTCCGCGGGTTCCCGGACCCCGCGGCGGCCCTGGATCGGGCCCGACCTTCCCGGCTGGAAGGCTCCCCGACGGGGCGAGGGCCCCGAGCCCGGCGCCCGCCGCGGCCCGCCCCGGCCCGCGCGGCCCCTCGGCCCGGACCGCTCGGGCTGGAAGAAGCGCCAGGGCTAGGCCGCTTAGGCCCTGAGCTCCCGCTCCGCCTTCTCGAGATTCGCGAGGATGCGCTCGAGGCTGGCCTCGAAGGCGGCCACCTCGGCCTCGCCCAGATCCCCGTAGAAGAGCCCCGTCATCCGCGCGGAGAGCTCCGCATACCGCTCCTCGAGGGCCCGGTCGGCCTCGCCGCGCTCGACGAGCACCACGCGGCGGTCGCTCGGCGAGGGAGAGCGCCGCGCCAAGCCCGCCGCCTCGAGGCGATCGAGCATGCTCGTCAGGGTCGAGGGCTCGAGGGCCGTCTCGGCGGCGAGCTCGCCCATCGGAAGGGGCCGGCCGGCTCGCCAGAGGGCGAAGAGGATCCGCCCCTGGGCGGGGTTTATAGGGAAGTCCCCCGCCTCCCTGAGGAGCCGCGCGAAGACCCGGCCCGAGACCTGGTGGACCTTCGCCAGGAGGAAGCCTCCAGCCGAGGGAGGGCTCGCAGGCCTTCCTCCGCTCATAGGGCGAGGTCGAAGGGCCTGGCCCCGCACCAGCCCCGGGCCCGCTCGGGCTCGACGCGGAGGACCGAGTAATCCGGATCCCCCGGCCCCGCGGGGTAGTAGCGCTCCCAGCCCTCCACCCAGAGCTCCGCCCGCGCCTCGGGAACGCTGCGGGCCCTGCCGGAGAGGCAGAGGCCCAGGAACTCGCCGGGGATCATGTAGTAGAGGCTCACCCACTCCTCTGCGCCGAGCTGGGCCATCTTGAGCGAGGAGCTGTTGGTGCCGAGGTAGAGCGCGAGCCCCTTGTCGGCAAAAAAGCCGGCAAGGCCCGGGAACTGGGCTTTGTTGCGGAGGTTGAAGAGGGCCCGGAGGTAGGGGTAGGGCTCCTTTCCCCTGGTCCCGAGGCAGAGCATGTCCGCCCGCTCCAAGATGCCCTTCGCCATTTCCTCGAACGCTCGTTTTTCCATTTGGATCTCCTATAAGCTGCTCTGATGCCTTGTACTACTATATCGAATAGTACTATGTCAAATAAATATTTAGAAATTTGATGTATTCGGTGCCTCGAAGCATGTTGGGAGAGCGACGAGGGGCCCCTCCCCGCGCCCCTCCCTTCCAAAGAGGGCTCGATGAAGCACTTCCCGGTCGCCTTCGGGGCCGAGGAATAGGCTCCACAAGCTTCGAGGCAGTGAAAAAGATTTACGGAGTACTGTCTACATTTTTCTTGACAGTTCTGGGAAACCGCACACTTAATAAACTAAGTTAGTTTATTAAGTGGGGGCCTGCCGACGATGAGGGCGCACATCGCTTCCGACCTCAAGGAGCTGAACCGCTCGGCCATCTATAGCCTCATCCGCGCCGAGGGCGAGATCTCCAAGGCCGGGCTCTCCCGCCTGAGCGGGATCAGCGCTCCCACCGTCATCAAGATCGTCGACTACTTCCGCTCCCTCGGGATCTTGAGCGAGGCGGGGGAGGGCGTCTCCAGCCTCGGACGCAAGCCCCAGCTCCTCCGCTTCGAGCCGGGCTCGGCCCTCGCCGTCGGCGCCGAGTACGACGGCGTCCACCTGAGCGTCGGCCTCGTCGACCTCGCCGGCGCCCTGCGCGGCATCCGCCGCTCGGTCGCGCCGCCCGACCTCCGCGAGCTCCTCGGCTCCCGCCTCGCGCGCGAGGCCGAGGCACTGATCGCGGATGCCGGGATCGAGCGCTCCTGCATCAAGGGCATCGGCATCGGCGTGCCCGGCGTCGTCGATCCCGCGCGGCGCTCGCTCCGCCAGGCGCCCTTGGTCGGCGTCGAGGAGTCGGAGGACTGCGGCCCCCTCCTCGACGCTCTCGAGCGGGAGCTCGGCTTCCCCGCCCTCCTCGAGAACGACGCGAACGCCGCCGCCCTCGGCGAGCTCGCGGCCCGCGCCTCCGGGGCGGCCCGCGCCCCCGCGGCCTCGGGCGCCGGGGAGGGCGGCGACCTGGTCTTCGTGGAGCTCGGGCGGGGCCTCGGCGCGGGCCTCGTGCTCGACGGCCGGCTCCGCGCGGGGCCCCGCCACGGGGCCGGGGAGATCGGCTACCTCGTCCTCGGGGAGGGCGCCCGGGGCGCCTCGGCCCGGGCCGGCTGGCTCGAGGAGCGCATGGACCTGGGGGGCTTCTGGGACGAGGTCGAGCGCTCGGGCTCGCCTTCCGGCGCCTCCCTCGATCGCGTAACGTCCCTCCTCGCCCTGGCCCTCGCGAACATCTGCTCGGCCCTCGACCTCGGCCGCGTCGTCGTGGGGAGGGCGGGGGAGGAGAGCTTCGGTGAGGAGCTCCTTTCGCGGCTCCGCGCCGAGCTCGGGCGGCTCTGCCCCCTCGAGGTCAGCTGCGAGGCCCCGCTCGAGCCCGAGCCGGGCGTGCGGGGCGCCGCCTCCCTCGCCGCGGCCGCGTGGCTCAAGGAGGCCTTCGCGGGCTAGGCCCGCCGTCGTTCCCCGGCGAGGACCGCGCTCCGGCCATCGGCCCGGTCGGTCCCGCCGTTTCGCTCTTCGAGAGGAGGAATAGCATGAATCGCTTCCGCCCCATCGCAGCGGCGCTCATCGCGCTCCTGGCCCTGTCCGCCTTCCCGGCCTTCGCCGAGAAGGTGTCGATCACCTACTGGCAGTACTTCTACCAGTCCAAGGTCGACCTCATGAACCAGCTCATCGAGAACTTCGAGAAGGCGAACCCCGACATCGACGTCGAGCAGGTGACCTTCCCCTACGAGAGCTACCAGCAGAAGGTCGCGGCCGCGATCCCGGCCGGCGAGGGCCCCGACGTCGTCAACCTCTTCTACGGCTGGCTCCCGCTCTGGGTCAAGTCCGGCTACATCCAGGCCCTGCCCCAGTCAGACTTCAGCGCCGACTACTTCAAGAAGGGCTTCTATCCCTTCGTCGCCGAGTCCGTGAACTTCGGGGGCAAGAACTACTCCGTGCCCACCGCCGTGCGCACCCTCGCCCTGATCTACAACAAGAGGCTCTTCCGCGAGGCGGGGCTCGACCCGGCCAAGCCGCCCAAGACCCTCGAGGAGCTCGCCGCCTACGCGAAGAAGCTCTCCAAGTACGACGCCAAGGGCAACCTGGTCCAGGCCGGCCTGCTCATGCAGCCCAACGGCCAGGGCCACGTCTGGATCCGCGAGGTTCTCTTCCGCCAGTTCGGGGCGACCCCCTACAGCGCCGACGGCCGCAAGGTGACCTACGCGGACGCCAAGGGCGCCCAGGCCTTCAAGTGGTACACGGACCTCGTCACCAAGGACAAGGTCGGCTACCCGAACTTCTCCACCGACGACGTCACCGCCTTCAAGGCCCAGGTCGGGGCGATGAACGTCGACGGCTCCTTCCGCATCGCCACCCTCAACGCGGTCAAGGACCTCGAGTGGGGCGTCGCCGAGCTGCCGAGCTACAAGGGCGTCAAGTCCAACTTCGCCTCCTTCTGGACCCACTCGATCGCGAGCGGGGTCGAGGGTAAGAAGCTCGAGGCCTCGGTCAAGTTCCTCAAGTACATCACGAGCGCCGAGGTCCAGGAGCTCTGGCTCCAGAAGGTCGGCGAGCTCCCCGCCACGCCGAGCCTCTCCGCCAAGTACAAGGCCGACCCGGTGATCAGCGTCTTCCTGAACGGGCTCGGGCCCGCGCACGCCACCTCCTACGTGGACGAGGCCGGCCAGCGCGCGATCCTCGTCGACGCCGTCGACGAGGTCAACCTGAAGGGCGGCGATCCCGCGGCCGTCCTCAAGGCCGCGGCCGCCAAGGAGCAGAAGCTCATCGACGATTTCTGGAAGTGACACGCATACGGGCCGGCGCGGGGCGGGAGGCCGCCCCGCGCCGGCCCAAAAGGAAAGCCATGACCCTTGCGACCAAGCGCGCGATGACCGCCTACGCCTTCCTCGCGCTCCCCCTCGCCTTCTTCCTCGCTGTCCGCTTCGGGCCCATGCTCTACATGATGGGCAGGAGCCTCACGAGCTGGGGCCTGCTGCGCAAGACTTCCTCCTTCGTGGGGCTCGGCAACTTCCGCGAGATCCTCGCCGACCCGGTCTTCCTCCAGTCCCTCTCGAACACGGCCAAGTACGCCGTCTTCGGCGCGCCGGCGGTCATCGCCCTGAGCCTGGGCATCGCCCTCCTCCTCGACCTCGTGCCCAGGGGCAAGGGCGCCTACCGCCTCATCTACGTCCTGCCCTACATCACGCCGATCGTGGCGGTGAGCTGGGTCTGGCGCTGGATGTTCCAGTCCCCGCCCCTCGGCGTGGTCAACGCCGGCCTCGCGGCCCTGGGCCTGCCCGCCCAGGAGTTCCTGAACAGCCCCCGGCAGGCCCTGCCCTCGATCCTCGCGGTCAACGTCTGGGTCGAGCTCGGCTACTGCACGACCGTCTTCCTCGCGGGGATCCAGACCATCCCCTCCGAGGTCGTGGAGGCGGCCCGAATCGACGGGGCCTCGGCCCGCCAGGTCCTGCGCAAGATCGTCCTCCCCCTCCTCGCGCCCGTCACCTTCTTCCTGGCGGTGATGGAGGGCATCCAGTTCCTGCGCATCTTCACCCAGGTCTACAACATGTCCATGCAGGCCACGGGCGGCCCCCTGAACTCCACGAAGTCGGCGGCCCTCTTCATCTACCAGAAGGCCTTCGTCAACTTCGAGATGGGCATGGCCTCGGCGGCGAGCCTGGTGCTCTTCGCGATCATCATGGCCGTGACCCTGGTGCAGATCAGGGTCCTCGACAAGAAGCTCAACTACTAGGAGGCCGGCGATGAAGGTTCGAAAGGCCGGCGTCGCGGCCGCCTACGCCATCCTGACCCTCTTCTCGGTCACGATGCTCTTCCCCTTCTTCTGGATGCTGATGTCCAGCCTGAAGGACGCGACGCAGATCTTCCAGATGCGGCTCCTGCCCGCTAAGCCGACCCTGGGCAACTACGCCTACATCTTCCTGTCGCGCAGCTCCCGCTTCCCCCAGTGGTTCCTGAACAGCGCGATCATGGCCGTCTGCACGACGCTCTCGGTCCTCTTCTTCGACTCGCTCGTGGGCTACACCCTCTCGAAGTTCCGCTTCCCGGGGAAGAAGCTTATCTTCCTCCTGATCATCAGCACCCTCATGATCCCCACCGAGATGCTGGTGATCCCCTGGTACGCGATGGCCCGCTCCCTGAAGTGGGTCAACAGCTACTGGGGCATCATGTTCCCCGGCATGATCAGCGCCTTCGGCGTCTTCCTCATGCGGCAGTTCATGGGCACGATCCCCGACGACTTCGTGGACGCGGCCCGCGTCGACGGCCAGGGGGAGCTGCGCATCTTCCTGCGCGTGATCCTCCCCCTCGTCACGCCGGCCCTCGCCACCCTCGCCATCTTCAACTTCATCGGCAACTGGAACGCCTTCCTCTGGCCCCTCATCGCGGCCTCGAAGCCGCGCATGTTCACCCTGCCGGTGGGGCTCGCCAACTTCTCCGGCGAGGCCGGCTCGGACTGGCACCTCATCATGACGGGGGCGACCGTCTCCATGCTCCCCCTCGTCCTCGTCTTCCTGGCGTTCCAGAAGCAGATAGTCCGGGGCATCGCCATGACCGGGCTGAAAGGATAGGCGGACCATGCGCGTCATCGATTCGCACGTGCACTTCCCCGAGGACCGGATCATCGACGACGGGAGGCCCCGCGGCGCGGCCGGCTCGGGCGGCGTCGGCTACACGAGCGGACGCCCCGCCCCCGGGGCGGCGGCGAAGGCCCCCTCCCATCCCTGGCTCGAGGCCGAGAAGGCGAGGTGGGAGGCCGCGTGGCGCTTCCCCGCCGCCGCCGCCGTCGGTCTCGAGGAGGGCGAGCGCCTGTGGCGGGCCGAGGTGGACGGGCGCGAGCACCTGAAGGCCGTGGTCTTCGTCACCGCGGGCTCGAACGAGCTCGCCGGGGAGCTCGCCGCCCGCCACCCCGGGGCCTTCTACGGCTACGCCCACCACGACCCCCTCCTGCCCGACGCCCCCGAGCGCCTCGAGCGGGCCCTCGCGGGGCAGGGCCTGCGCGGCTACAAGCTGCTCGGCCCCAAGATCGACCGCCGCCTCGACGACCCCTCCTTCTACCCCCTGTGGGAGATCGCGAGCGCGCATAACGCGCCCGTCCTCATCCACTTCGGCATCATGGGAGGGGCGGGGGGGATCGCGAACCACGTCAACATCAATCCCATCGTCATCCACGACGTGGCCAAGCGCTTCCCCTCCTTGCCGATCATCGTGCCCCACTTCGGCTGCGGCTACGTCTTCGAGACCCTCCAGCTCTGCTGGGCCTGCCCCAACGTCTACGTCGACACCTCGGGCTCGAACCAGTGGATGCGCTGGATGCCCTACGAGGTCAGCCTCGCCTCGCTCTTCCGCAAGTACCGCGAGACCATCGGGGCCACGCGCATCATCTTCGGCACGGACTCGAGCTGGTTCCCCCGGGGCTTCGCCGACGCCTACCTCGACGTCCAGGTGCGGGAGATGACGGACAACGGATACAGCGCGGACGAGGTCGACGCGGTCCTGTACCGCAACATAGCGGGCCTCCTCGGCATCTGAGGGGCCGCGGGGCGGCTCCCGGCGCCCCAAGGAGCGAGCATGTTCTCTGCCGTCTACACCGAGCGGGTCCTCGAGCCGGCCTACGGCAACTGGAAGGCCCTCTACGCCGAGGACGCGATGGCGGTGCACCGCGCCCACCTGGTCGGCCTCGCCGAGCGGGGCATCGTGGAGCGGGGTACCGCGGCGGCCATAGCGCGGGCCGTCGACGCCATCGGCCGCGAGTTCCGCTACCCCGAGCGCATCCCCGAGGGGGTCGAGGACCTGTACTTCGTCTTCGAGCGCGAGCTGGGCGAGCGCGTCGGCGCGGAGCGGGCCGCCTACCTCCACACGGCGCGCAGCCGCAACGACATGGACACGACCGTGTTCCGCATGGCCCTCCGCCGGGCCCTCGCGGCCCTGGCGCGCTCGGCCCTCGGGACGGCCCGAGCCGCCGCGTCCCGGGCGCGCGCGGGCTCGGCCGAGCTGACGGTCCTGTACACCCACGGGCAGCCGGCCAACGTCTCGACGATGGGGCACTACCTCGAGGCCTTCGCCGCCGACCTGGCCGAGGACGTCGAGGACCTCGTCGCGGCCCTGGGCGCCGTCGACCGCTCGACGATGGGGGCCTGCGCCATCACGGGCACGGGCTTCCCCCTCGACCGCCGGAGGGTCGCCTCCCTCCTGGGCTTCGCCGGCCTCGTCGAGAACAGCTACCAGGCCATCTCGACCTCGCACTGGCTGACGCGGCCCGCCGCCGCGACGCGCGCGCTCATGGGCGACTGCGGCCGCCTCGCGGCCGACCTCCTGCACAAGGCGAGCTGCGAGGTCGGCCTCGTCGACTTCCCCGACTCCCTCGTCCAGAAGAGCAGCATCATGCCCCAGAAGCGGAACCCCGTCATCCTCGAGCACGCGCGGATCCATGCCTCACAGGCCGCGGGCGGCTGCGCCGCCCTCGAGGACCTGTACCGCAACGTGCCCTACCAGGACGTCAACGAGGCGGCGGACGCCCCGGTGAGCGCCTTCCTCGGGACCCTCGGCATAGCGGAGTCCGCCCTGGCCCTCGTCGCGGAGATAGCGGCCAAGGTGAGCTCCAACCAGGCCCGGGCCCGCGAGATCGCCCTCCGCTACGGGGTCACGACGACCGAGCTCGCCGACGAGATGGTCAGGAGCGCCGGGATCGGCTTCCGGACCGCCCACGAGATCTGCGCGGCCTTCGTGCGCTCGGGCAACGAGCACGGCGCCCTCCGCTCGGCCTTCTCCGAGCGGGTCGGGAGGGAGCTCCCCTTCGACGACGCGCGGATCGAGGACATCCTCTCCCCCGAGCGCTTCGTCGCGGCGCGGAGGACGGAGGGCGGGCCGGCCCCCGAGGGCATGGCGGGGGCCTATGCGGCCCTCGAGTCGCGGCTCGCGGGGATCGATGCCTCCCTCCGGGCCCGCGACGGGCGGATAGCCTCGGCCGAGGACGAGCTCGCCTCCGCCTGGAAGGCCCTCCTCGGATGAGCGGCGCCGAGGGCTTCGTCGGCATCGATCTCGGGGGCACGAAGATCAGGGGCATCCTCGCCGACGGCGAGGGCCGGATCCTGGCCTCCCGCCTCGAGCCGACCGGGGCGGGCAGGGGGAGCGAGGCGGTCTTCGAGACCCTGGCCTCGATCGCGGCCTCCCTCGTCGAGGAGGGCAGGGCGGCCGGTCGCCTCCCCCGGTCCGTCGGGGTCGGGGCCCCGGGCCCCCTCGACGCCGAGCGCGGCATCATCCTCGTGACGGAGAACCTCCCCTTCGTCGACTTCCCCCTCGGGCCCTCCCTCGAGGCCCGCCTCGGGCTCCCGGTGAAGCTCGACAACGACGGCTGCGCCGCGGCCATGGGCGAGTACCTCTACGGGGCGGGGCGAGGAGCGGATCCCCTGGTCTACGTGACGGCGAGCACCGGGATCGGCGGCGGCGCCGTCATCGGGGGCCGGCCCCTCCGCGGCCGCGGCTCGAACGCCCTCGAGGTGGGGCACATGACCCTCCTGCCCGATGGGCCGGCCTGCAAGTGCGGGAACCGGGGCTGCGCCGAGGCCCTCGCCTCGGGTACCGCCATCGCGGCCCGGGCCGAGGAGGCCGTCCTGGCGGCCCGCTCGGGCGGGAGGCCCACCTCGCTCTCCTCCTGCCCCCGCCTCGGGGCCGAGGAGGTCTTCCGCGAGGCCGGCCGCGGCGACGCCGTGGCGGAGCTCATCGCCTCCGAGGCCCTCGCCTACCTCGGCATCTGCGTCGCCAATCTCGCCACCATCTTCGATCCCGAGATCATCGTCATCGGCGGGGGCCTGTGCCGCTCGGGGGAGCGGCTCTTCGAGGCCGTCCGGCTCGCCGTGCGGAGCCGCTGCTCGAAGGCCGTCTCCGGCTCCCTCCGCATCCTCCCCGCCGGCCTCGGCGGGGACTCGGGGGCCTTGGGCGCCGCGGCCCTCGGTCATTTTTCGCCATCCGGGGCGAAAAACGACATCGCCGAAGCGGCGCACTAGCGACGCTTCGGCGAGTCACGATCCGGCCATCCCTGGCCTCACGGCCGACGGGATTTTAGGCCCGAATTGCCTCGGCGTTCCGCCGAGCTCAGGTCTCAGCTATCAGGAGCGTCTTCGCGTCGAGCTTCAGCTTCAGGTCCTGCGGATTCATCCGGCCGTGGTCTTTCACCACCGTGAAGTGGATGTACTCGGCCTTGGGCTCGAGGAGGATGAGGACGGCGATGCTCTCGAGGTACTCGCGGAGGATGACCGGGACGTTGTTCTTGTCGACCAGGGGCTCCTCGCCGATGAGGGTGCAGGAGTACCAGACCTCGAGGCCCATCTCGGCGGCGAACTGCTTGACCTTGGCCAGCTGGTCCTTGGTGGCCCGGGTGAAGTCGAAGCCGTCGACGATCAGAGTGGAGGCCTTGAAGCCGCCGTCGACGACCATGGCCTTGAGGGAGCGGAGGATCTGCTCGATCGAGACCCCCTCCTGCGCGAAGTTCATGATGACCCGGTTCTTCACCAGCTCGTCCTTGACCTCGCCCAGCTTCTCGAGGCTCTTTCGCTTGGCCAGCTCGCCGAAGATGTTCTCGTACCAGGATATGACGTAGCTCGTGTGGGCGGTGAAGGATACGTGGATGACCTTCTCGCCTTGGAGAAGCTTGTCGAGGGCGAGCTGCACGAGCACCGAGGTCTTGCCGATGCCCTTACGGCTCGCGATGACGCCGATGTTGCCGGGCTTCAGGCCTCCTTCGATGGATTTCTCCAGGAGGCGCACCGGGCTCTTGGCGATGAGCTCCTCTTTCAGCATAGGGACTCCTTTGGTCGGTGGTGGTGGGCGAAGGAGGGAGGGCTGTCGAAGGGACGGGCGGGAAGACGAAGGGTCACGCGGCCTCCTCCTTTCCGGTTTTCAGTATAACCCTATTTGGCCAATCAGGCAAAACACACTTGCGGAAGCCGCATACAGGAAGGGAAGAGAGGCGCAGAGGCACAGAGGAAGGAAGAGAGGAATGCAGGCTGAGAAGACCAAGCACAATCGTCGCTATCTCCTCTCTCACATCCCCTCTGTGTCTCGGCGTTTTTTATCCCCGTATCTCCCCTGCTCGGCCTTCGCGCAGGCTATTTGCCCTGCTCGGCCTTGCGCTTTTCCAGGTACTCCTTGCGAAGCTGCTCGGAGACGTTCGTCGGGACCTTGCCGTACTTCTGGAACTCCATGGTGAACTCGGCCTTGCCCTGGGACATGGAGCGGAGGACCGTGGAGTAGCCGAACATCTCCGAAAGGGGCACCTCGGCCTCGACCTTGCAGAAGGCCCCGTCCTCGGTGGAGGAGGTGATCATGCCGCGGCGCTGGTTGATGGAGCCGAAGATGTTGCCCTGGAACTCGGTCGGGCCCTCGACGGAGACGCGCATGATCGGCTCGAGGATCACCGGCTTGGCCTTCTCGTAGGCCTCGCGGAAGCCGCCGATGGCCGCGAGCTGGAAGGCGATGTCGGAGGAGTCGACCGCGTGGGACTGGCCGTCGTTGATCGTCACCTTGGTGTTGACGATGGGGAAGCCGATGACCGAGCCGCGCTTGATGGACTCCTTGAAGCCCTTGTCGCAGCTGGGGATGAACTCGCGGGGGATGGCTCCGCCCTTGACCTGGTCGACGAACTCGTAGTTGGCGGTCTCGCAGGGCTCGATGAAGCCCGCGACGCGGCCGTACTGGCCCGAGCCGCCGGTCTGCTTCTTGTGGGTGTAGTTGAAGTCGGCCCGCTGGGTGATGG
>ERZ795054.1275-NODE-1275-length-24744-cov-20.399287_pt1 | contig 24744 bp, 2 predicted proteins | sample MGYA00375138_ERZ795054 | MGnify/ENA primary metagenome ERZ795054 (study PRJEB30183, sample SAMN05720215) | anaerobic digester metagenome | isolation source: active sludge of municipal wastewater-treating anaerobic digesters | place: USA | collected 2014-12-23 ... | reverse complement strand
AATTGCAACAATTCCAATTACTGCACCGTCACGCGCAGCGGAGGAGACACGGAAGATCCTGCAATCACCTGTCCTCAGAATGTAATTCAGTCAGCAGATCCCGGGGAATGCAGTGCATTTGTTACTGTCGGATTACCTCAAACAAGTGATAACTGCGGAGTGGCAAGCCTTGTGAATGATTATACCGGAACTGGGAATGCCAGCGGAACCTATCCTGTCGGAATCACCACGGTGATCTATACCGTAAGCGATAATTGCGGCAACAGTAAAAGCTGTATGTTTACAGTTACGGTTACGGATGATGAAGGTCCCGCCATTACTTGTCCGCAGGATATCAATACCACAATCGATAATTTTAAATGTTACGCGACCCTGCTAAGTCTTGGTAATCCCGTAACGCTTGACAACTGCGGGATTCAGTCAGTGGTCCATGATGGTTATCTCAATGGACAATATCCAGTGGGCGAGACAGTCGTGACATGGACGATGACGGATGTGCACGGCCATACGGCCACTTGTCAACAAAATGTTACAGTCATTGATAATCAGCCCCCAAGCATCATCTGTCCGCCGGCAGCCAATGTGGTTGCCGATCCGGGTCAGTGTGTTGCCACGGTGTCGAATCCCGGAACGCCATCCGTATTTGATAATTGCGGAATCCAGAGTGTGGATAATGATGCTCCTGTCAATGGACAGTATGCGGTCGGCAGTCATACCATTACATGGTATGTGATTGATATACATGGAAATACGACACAATGCAGCCAGGCAGTGCACGTGATTGACAATCAGGCTCCCACCATTGTGTGTCCTCAGAATATTACGGTCAATGCCAATGTTCAGCAGTGCTACGCGACCATACCGGGCCTTGGCACGCCTCAGACCTCGGATAATTGCGGGGTTCAGAGTGTAAGCAGCAATGCACCCCTTAACGGGCAGTATGCAGTGGGAACCACGGTAGTCAAGTGGACGGTGTTTGATATTCACGGGAATTCAACTACCTGCACCCAGTCAGTAACCGTGCTTGACAGCCAGCCACCATGGGTGCAGTGTCCCCAGCAGGTGACCCGTTGTGTTGCAGCCGGCCAGAACGGGGAGATTGTCAACGGACTTGCTCCCTTGGCTGGAGATAATTGCGGGATACAATCAATGACGTATCAGATCACAGGTACCACCAGTGGCAGCGGATCGAACGATGCCAGCGGAACCTTTTTCAATGCAGGCCAGAGCTGGGTGACCTATACAGTGACGGATGTCCACGGGATTACGGCCAGTTGCAGTTTCTCCGTTGATATTTACCTCAGACCTGAAGCCCTTGCCACGGCTGCTCCTGTGGAACTTTGTCAGGGTGAGGATTTTACACTATACGGCAGCGGAAGTGGCGGAGGTGGAAGCTATCAGTACCAGTGGACTGGCCCCGGCGGTTTCAGCTCCATTGTTCAGAATCCTTATATTGCCAATGCATTGTTGTCGCACAGCGGTGTCTACCATTTAGTGGTTACCGACGACCACCAGTGCAGTTCCGTTAATGATGCATCTGTGACGATTGATGTTTTGTCTTCACCCCAGGTGAGCTTTACGGGCAGTTTTGCCGTCAGTTGTCTCGATGGTGATCCCATTGAACTGGGCGGAGGAAGTCCTACGGGCGGCACATACAGCGGCAACGGGGTGGTGAACGGATTCTTCTATCCTTCACTTGCAGGTCCCGGAACCCATGTGCTGACCTATGCTTATTCGGCAGGGGGCAATTGTACGGGCTTGGCTACCAATACGGTGACCGTGCTGAATTCACTGCCTGCCGTGCTTAATGTCGGAGCCGGCGGTGATTACCAGACCCTGACCGGTAACGGCGGTTTGTTTGAAGCAATGAACAATGGCGCCCTTTGCGGCAACATGAAGGTTTATATCATCAGCGACATTACCGAACCCGGAACACATGCACTGAACCAGTGGGTGGAGGACGAAAACGGACCTTACAGCCTGACTATCGTACCTGATCTTCCGGTGATGAGGAATATTACAGGTAATGTGAACATGGAACTGATCCGTTTCAACGGAGCCGACAGGGTGACGATAGATGGCCGGTATGATTATCAGGATCGTTACCTGTTGTTCCGAAACCTGGCAGGCTTTAACGGCACCCTTGCATATACGAATGATGCCAGTGACCATACCATCAGGAATTGTATTATTGAAGGCTGCAACCGTTCCTCAACCGGAGGCCTGTTGATGATAGGAGCAGGAGTAAGCACCGGCAACGACAACTTCCTGATCACGGAAAACCTCTTCCGCAATGCCAATGCCACCAACCCGAACAACCTGCTGAGCAGTTACAGCACCGTAAGCCAGTCGAACTCGGGTTACCAGATACTCAACAACGAATTCAAGAACTTCCGCAGCAGCGGGGTATTCGTTTCAGGTATCGGATCGGCCACGGGGTGGACAGTTGACGGGAACAGTTTCTATTACGATCTGGCTACTGCGGCGACAACAGCACAAAGCGTGATCAGTTTTGCTCCTGTCTCTACAAGCAACAACAACTTCATCCGTAATAACAGGATCGGCGGCAGTACGGCAAACTGTGGGGGAACGCCCTGGGTGAACAGTGGAGCAGTAGCTTTCCGCGGGTTTTATGCAAACAATGGAGCTTACACAATAGAGAACAATGTGATCAGCAATATCCGGATGAACAGTGCGGGTGCAGCCGCATTCACCGGTATCGATCTGTCGGTGGTCCAGGGTATGCAGAGCAAAGTGAAATTCAATATGATTGGGTCTGTCACTTTGGCCAATGCAGTGAGCATGGCCGGAACGGGCGCCTTTACTGGCATCCTGGTAAATTCCTCCTTACCGGTGCAACTGCTGGAGGGGAATACCATCGGGAATATTACCTATACTTCAACGGGCACGGGCTCTCCGGTGATTGCCGGCATCAAGGCCAACAAGGCCCAGTTGCGCAAAAACCGTATACTGGAGATAAATGTCAACGGCCTGAACCTGACCCCTACTATGTACGGTGTATGGTCAAACGGTGCCGCGGGAGCATCGAACGAGTGCAGCAACAACATGATTTCCATGGGCGGAGGTGCCGTGCTGAATCCGCTGATTTACGGTATCTATGAAGGTTCGGCCGCCAATACCACGGCCCTGTATTATTACAATACCGTGAATATATACGGGAATGCCTCCACTACGAAGAAGTCGTATTGCTTCTACCGCCAGAACTCGGTGAACGTGACCATTAAGAACAACATCTTCAGTAATTTCCGTTCCGCATCGCCGCTCGGGCAGTACGCCATCTATACGGTTTCCGGAACCTACTGGACCTATTGCGATTATAATGACCTGTATTCGGCCACAGCACCGGTTGCCGGCTGGGCGGGCGCGGACAAGGCCACCTTCGCCCTGTGGAAGACGGCTTCGGGCAAGGATGCCCACAGCGTCAACGTGATGCCTCTTTACAGCAGCAATACCGATCTGCACCTGTTGCCGTCCAATTCAGGAATCGACGGAAAGGGGAATCCCATTGCCACCTTTACGACCGACATCGACGGCAACATCCGCAATGTCGCCACACCGGATATCGGCTGCGATGAGTTTACGGCTGTATTGCCAAGGATGGAGGAGGAATTGCCGCAAACAGCTTCTTTGAAGGTGTATCCAAATCCCTTTAGCTCGGTAACCACCCTGGAGATCGTCCTTCCGGAAGACGGGGTCGTGGAACTGGGTGTCTACAGCATGCTGGGTGAAAGGCTAGGGGAGATCCATCAGGGCATGATGTATCGTGGGATTCATACTTTCAGCTTCCAGGCGGAGGATTTGCCCGCCGGCATGTATCTCTGCCGTTTGGTGGTGGAAGGGAAGAAGACGCTTGTGAAGCGCATGCAATTGCTGAAGTGATGGCCGGTTAGCAGGCAGTAAATGAAACACATAGGCACATAGGACACATAGGTTTAAATACTATGTGAACTATGTGCCTTTGTGGTAAAAAATGCTTCGACTCAGCTTCTTCATTAACTTTTGTAGGGACAGGATAAATGGACACGATAAATCGTGTCTCTACTGATATCAAACAACTAAACTCCTAAACCACTGAACCCCTAAACCAGTCTCCTGCCGGGAACCGTTTCCGGTACGAAACAATGTTTCGACTGCACTCAGCACGGTTGATCATTAAACTTCAGACTTTAAACCTTCGGCCTTGGCTTTGTCTATAATTGGGAAATTATAATCACATGTTAATTAATATGATCACTATAAATATAAAGTAAATAGTCACTTATGTTTGTTAGAGATCGTATCTGTCATACAACAGAATATATTAAGTATATTTTATCTAAGTATACGATGTTTTCTAATATTAAGAAAAAATTGACAACTTTACAATTCAGTACCGTTTTGCTGTTTATAATTTACTCTTATTCAGCAATATTTATTTCTTTATCATCGTAAAATTATCAGAATTTATTTTGTAATTTCCGGGGCCGGATGAAAGAGGTGAAGCTGAATGGGTTTATATACAATGACACATCATCCCGCTTGAAATGTATATGTTTGACAGACCCCAACCAAAAAATGATCATGAACAAGGACATTCTCCCGCATGAAGCGGGATATGCATGTGACAATTAAAATCTAAAGTATTAACAATTGAATACCTGGTTAATCTGAATTTAATATTGTATTACATTTCATAAGACCTATGGAGTGCTTATGCGACAAATGTTTGTATGATGAGAACATTGTGAAGCCTCAAAGGACAAAGCAAATTCAAAAACAGTTCATTGTGTTAATATTATTTTCAAGCTGATCAGTAAATGTAGTTACCAATCTAATAATCTATTAAGTCATGAAAATCAATTGTGTACAGCATGGAAATGCTTCCCGGATCATCTGTTTGATCTTGTTTGCAACTTTTTTTAATCACGGTTTTGCCCAGACAAATACCTGGGATGGTTCCTCCAGCAACAATTGGAACACCGCAGCCAACTGGTCTTTGAATGCGGTACCGACTGCAAATCACAATGTGGTTGTTAATTTTGCTGCCAACATTGTGGTCGATGCGAATACGACAATTAATTCATTGACTATCAGTAATAATGCCACGGTAACCTTCACTTCCTCCGGCGGAGGAAGAACGATTACCATCGACAACAACGGCAGTGCCATCCAATATGGCAGCAGCCTCGAACTGAGAGGTTCCACGGGCTCGGGTACCCGTTCGATGACGATCGCTTTCTCCGGTTCCGGCCGGACGATGAACATCGAGGGCACATTGATCGTGACAGATATTGGGGAAGGAGGTGTCTATAATGCCACGAACAGCCTCACTACTGTTGCTTCATCCATTGTTGCATATCTCAGGAACAGGGGCAGTATTGTTTCAACTGCAACCAACCTGAGATTTAACCTGGGCGGTGTGTATGTGCATGAGTTCACAGATGATGCGGGCACCATCCCGACAGCTACCTGGGGAACAGGTTCTGAATGCCACATCACCGGTTACACCGACCCCGGAGACGGAACCACTCCCGGAGGACTCGGACAGAGTTTTAAAATGTTCCAATGGGATTGTCCCGATCAGGTGGACCCTTGCCTTGCCTGGGCTTCATCCATGCAGGTTGATCACTACTACGTAAGATCGACAGGTTCAAGTTATATATACTTGGCTGATGGATCGAACCTTACCTTGAGCCTCGGGACACTTTTTGTTTTGGGTGGCGAGTTACGACTGACCAGGGGAGACGGGAATGCCACACTGACTGCAGGCCAATTGTATGTGGATGGTGGTGTTTTAAATATTGATGCCGGGAATGGCGGTTCCGTGATAAATCTGCAGTGGAGTTACCAACATTATTCGGGCACCATTACCGAAACGGGAAGCGGAAGTGTATCTGTCGTTTTCGTGGATAGTAATAATCATGCGTTCTTTTCAGGAGGGACAGTGACCAACACCGTGAATTATCGCGTAAACACGGGATCCACACTTGAGATGATCGGCAATGGTGCGGTTGTCACAGGAGGTGGTTCGTTCACGCTATCGTCCGGTGCTACCCTCGTGATCACCTCACCCGACGGGATCACTTCTTCTGGAGCTTCCGGCAACATCAGGGTGACTGGTACGCGGACATACAGCGCCGGGGCCAGATATGTCTATAACAGCACTGTACCCCAAAATACCGGGAATGGGCTGCCTGCTGCGGTAACAGATTTGAAAATAGATAATTCCGGCGGGGGCAACGGAGTAACGCTGACCAACCCCGTAACAGTAAACGGAATACTTCATTTGGCCAACGGACTGCTGACCACAGGGGCGATGACCCTAAGTATATCGGAAACAGGTTCAGTCTTCAATGCCAGTGCAACTCGTTATGTGAACGGTAAACTGGCAAGGGTTTTTGCCGGAACAGGTTCACAACATTTTGCCATCGGGAAAGGCGGAAATTACCGCCCACTGACAGTTGATTTTTCATCGCTGACAGGTACCTGTTTGGTTACAGCAGAGCAGTTTGAGACCGGAATGACCGGCACATTGCCGGGAGGGGTCACCCTGCTTACCACGGGAAGGTACTGGAACATCACCCGGGCTGGCGGCAGTGACCTGGGATACCATGTGACCCTTGATGCCACAGGGTATTCACCTTCCAATCCGGTAGTCATGCTGAAGAAAGACGGGACCACCATTACTTCTCACGCCACTACCACACCCAATTACACCAACACCACAGCCTTCACCTCCATGAGCGATTTTGCTTTGGGCGAACAATCATCCTTACCTACCACCACCACTCCGGATAACAAAACCGTCTGTTACGGTACCACTTCCGTGAACCTTACTGCTACAGTCAATCCCAATCCCGGCGGTGGTACTGTTCAGTTCTATATTGACGGCGCTGCCGTGGGTTCGCCTGTGAGCGTGAATGCAGGTAATGGCACGGCTGCTTACAATTACAATCCCGGCGGACTCAGTGCCGCTAACCATGTAATCCGGGCTGATTTCTCCGGGTATGGTATATACCAGGCCAGCAGCAGTGATCCGGGCCATAATGCCACCCTGGCCGTCATTGCCTCAGGAACCTGGACCGGGACGGCGAGCACCGACTGGTTCGATGCTTCCAACTGGTGCGGGGGTGTACCTGCCGAAGCGACCGATGTCAGGATCGGCCCGGGAAATCCTCACAATCCCGTGATCAACTGGGGAGGCGGAGGTCCGGTACCGCCTGCAAAGGTGAAGAACCTCGTGATCCAGCCGGGCGGACAGCTCAGGGTGGCCGGAGGCAACGAATTGCAAGTCAGCGGCGACCTGCAGAACAACGGCCAGCTTGCACCCCTGGCGCCCGGCGCCGGGCTCAGGTTCAAGGGCGGCGCACAGCAGGTGATCGGCAATTTCCCCGATTCCTTCTTCGATGTGTTCATCGACTGTCCCGGACTGGTCGCACTTACAGGGACCGGCCCCTGGGATATCCGCAACCTAAACCTGGTCAGCGGCAGCCTCGATCCCATGAGCGCCACACTCAATATCTGGGGTGACTGGACGAATAACAGTGCACTGGGAGCCTTCATGGGAAATACCGAACCGCTCAGCTTCCGTTCATCCGTTGCGGCCAACCAGGTGGGCGGATCCTTCCCGACGATATTTACGAACCTCAAGATTGACAATGCTTTCGGAATCAACCTGGACCAGGATATTGTCGTCAACAACACGCTTGAGTTTATTAACGGGTCCATCAATACGGGAATTCATACAATCACCCTTTCGCACAGTTGCTGGGTTGACAATTACGGGCCCGACCATTTCATCAACGGCAGTCTCCGCTATCAGCTCCCGGCCGGGCCGCAGTCAAGGATGTTCTTCATCGGCAATGCCGGAAACTACTGTCCCGTGTCGGTCATTCTCTGGTCACTTTCCACCGGGGGCTTCCTTACCGCATCGACGGCAGCGGGCGACCATACGGCCATCGGCTCCTCGGGCATCGATCCCTTGCAATCGGTCAACCGGACCTGGACGCTGAGCCCGGACGGACTGAGCGGCTACGATGCAGAGATCGGGTTGAACTGGGTTTCCGGGGATATGGACTTGGGTGCGGATTTCAGCAGTTTCATCGTGGGTAAATATGATGACCCCAATTGGAGCCTGCCTGCTGTAACAGATCGTAGCGCAAGTTCCATCACATGCAATGGCATCACCTCCCTCAGCGACTTCCAGGTGGGAGAGCCCGGCGCACCGCCCTGTAACAATCCTGACATCCCGGTACTGTCGGCCACGCCCAATCCCGTCTGTCAAGGTAGCCAGACCTCACTGAGTGTCGTTTCGGGTAACCTGAACAGCGCCACCGACTGGCACTGGTACTCCGGATCCTGTGGCGGAGCAGCTGTGGGTACGGGAGTCAGTATCAATGTCTCACCAGCCGTCACGACCACTTATTACGCCAGGGGCGAAGGTGGCTGTGTGACGCCCGGGAGTTGCGCTGAGATCACCGTGACCGTCCTTGCACCCGGCACCTGGACCGGGGCGGTGAGCACCGCCTGGAACGAGCCAGGCAATTGGTGCGGAGGCGTACCTACTTTTACCACCAATGTGATCATCCCTGCCTTGCCGGCCAACCAGCCCGTGATTGCGTGTTTTGACCCGGTCTACGTAAACAACATTCAGATTGATCCGGGAGCTACCCTCAGCAATCAGGGACTCCTGCTGGTGAATGGCAATTTTATCAACAATGGCAACTATACGGATCTCTTTCCTTCCTGTGCCCCCGGTATCGGCTTTGCGGGGACCGGGGTCCATCACATTGGCGGAAGCAGCATTACCTCGGTCATGTACCTTTTACTCTATGAAATCCAACATGTGATACTCGATCAGGACATCCTGGTCAGGGAGGATCTTTATGCTTACGACGGTGATGTTTTTGATCTGAACGGGCATGCTGTCGGCTCACCTGCTAATCCCGTCAAAAACATTGTTTTCCTGACTACTTACAGTACGAATCCCTGTTCCATATCCGGGGGAACGATTTATGTGAGATACTCCATCAACAGTTTTTTGTCAGGACCTGCGAATTATTCAGCGGTCATTTCTGCCGACATCGTGATGACAGGGACTGCTTTTCAGATTAATATGGCCCCGATTTCCGGAGGCGGAACTGACCTTACCATCAGCGGAGCCCTTTCAGGCTCCGGGCCGGTCAGCCTGGGAGGCAGCGGAATTGTGATGCTTTCGGGGCAGAACACCTTTACGGGTAATATTTATATCAACAATGGAATCCTCAAGCTGGGCGCGGCCGGCAGCGGCGGGAACGGGCCCCTGGGTACCACCGACGGCGGAACCCTCGTGGGTAACGGCGGGACCCTTGACCTGAACGGGCTCACCCTGACCAATTCCGAAACCCTGACCCTGAACGGAACAGGAGCCGGCAACGTGGGTGCATTGTGGAACAGCTCGTCATCCCAGGTCTGGTGGAACGGCGGGGTAACGCTTGGCGGCAACAGCCTGGTCGGGATGAACGGGAGCATCATACTGCTTCAGGGTATTGGCGGAGGATATAACCTGGATGTCGCCGGGAACACCAAAACCCTCACCCTCGCCGGAACCACCTCCGGCGTCAATAATCTGACCATCCAGACCGGTTCCAGCCTGGTTGCCACAGGCACTACAGTGGTTAATATTACGGGAAACCTTAGCTGCGCGGGTTCATATACAAATTTTCTCGGAACTGTCAACTTCAACGGCACAGCGGAACAGGGACTCAGCGGAGCCAATAATTTCAAGCATATCAGCATGAATAACCCGGCAGGTATCAGTCTGAACGGAGGCACCATCATGGTTAACGGAAACGTAGACCTGCTGAACGGCAGGATCAGGACCAATGCCTGGCTGGTGGATGCCGGCGCACTTGCCTCTTTCACAGGGGGAAATGCCGGTTCATACATCCAGGGCAGGGTGCGGAAAATGTTCACCCCCACCTATATGTCGGCGCTGCTCCCGGTGGGCGATGCCACAACTTACGCACCCGTTGAGGTTCAGTTTACGGCGATAGGCACTTCCGGTTCGCTGGCAGTCAGCACTGCGGCTGGCGATCATGCGCAGATCTCCTCTTCAGGAATCGATCCCGCAAAGACCGTGAACCGCACCTGGAGCTTCACAACGGCAGACGGGCTGGCCGCCTATGCTGCAAACCTCACCCTGAACTGGGCTCCCGGTGATCTGGACGGGGGAGCCGAATTCAATGATTTCGTTGTGAAGAAGTATGCCGGCGTCTGGACCATGCCGGACTGCGCCAACCGGACCGCCGGCTCGATCGACGCCAACGGGATCACTTCCTTCAGCGACTTCCAGGTGGGTGAACTATGCCAGCCGGCTGATGTGCCGGTGATTTCTGCAGGAGAAAATCCGCTCTGTCCCGGTTCCTCAGGTACCAGCCTGTCCATATCCTCAGGCAACCTGAACGATGCCACTCACTGGCAGTGGTACAGCGGTTCCTGTGGCGGAACAGCGGTGGGAACGGGAGTGAGTATCAATATCTCACCGACCCTTACCACCACTTATTACGCCAGGGGAGAAGGCGGCTGTGTGACGCCGGGAAGTTGCGGAAATATAACCCTGGTTGTGGAAGATGTGACTTCTCCTTCAGTCAGCTGTAAAAATACTTCGGTGGCCCTTGATGCCAGCGGCCAGGCTTCTATCGTTCCGGCCGATGTCTATCAGAGCGGTTCAGACAACTGCGGAACTGTGAACCTGGTATCCGTGACCCCCAATAGCTTCAATTGCAGTAATATAGGCAGTAATCCTGTTGTGTTGACGGTAAACGACGGAAATAGCAACTCGGCCAGCTGTACTGCTACTGTCACGGTTGTTGACAATTTCCCACCTGTTCCCAACTGTCCGGTTTCAGGATATACCGATGCTGTCTTTACCAGCGAAGCCGGTTACCTGGCTGCAGTCAACGGCCTTACTACCACCACAGAAGACTTTAACAATTTAACCTACGGAGGCATTACCGGGTCTGGCTATTCCATGACAAATGGCGGCGTAACCTATACTTTCACTGCCCCGCCAAACGGAATCTGGTCTAATGCAGGCGCCATGTCAACCACCAATTCCTATAATCCTTTGATCACCACATTTTCCGGCGATCAGGTGTATGGCTTCGGAGGATGGTTCACGGGTACCAACATGTTGGGTAATTTTATGACAACCACCGTTACCCTGGCTTCCGGTGCCGTGCTGGACTACTCCTTTATCCCTGCCGCACCCAATCAGTTCGTAGGATTCACCTTTACCGATCCAGTCGTCAGCTTCTCGCTGGATGCAGATGACGGCAATGGTCTTTCATGGTCTACACTAGATCATTTTGTGGTGTCATCCGGACTTTCCACCACGTACCCTGCCGATCCGGGCCAGTGTGTTGCATCATTGAATTTGCCTGCAAATCCAACGGATAACTGCGGGGTGCAAAATACAGTTTACAGTCTGGGTGGGACCCCTCTTACCTTCCCTTACAGCTTCCCGGTGGGCTCCACCACCGTTGATGTAATGGTCACCGACGTGAACAACAATACTGCTGCATGCTCATATTTTGTGGTTGTCAACGATCTTCAGGACCCCGTACCCGATTGTCCGGTCCCTTCCAATCCATACCCTGCCGATGCGGGCCAGTGTTATGCATCATTGAGTCTGCCTGCAAATCCAACGGATAATTGCGGAGTGCAGAGTTCGGTTTACACCGTGAACGGCAATCCCATCACTTTCCCTTACAACTTCCCGGTAGGATCTACCACCGTTGATGTTTTGGTCACTGACGTGAACGACAACACTTCAGCCTGTTCATACGTTGTAACCGTCATTGATAATGAGAACCCTATGCCAAACTGTCCGAGTTCCGGGTATTCCGATGCTGTCTTTACCAGCGAAGCTGCTTACCTGGCTGCGCTACCTGACCTTACCACCACCACAGAAGACTTTAACGGTTTCACCTATGGAGGCATTACCGGGTCTTCCTATTCCATGACTAATGGCGGGGTGACCTATACTTTCACAGCACCGCCGAACGGAATCTGGTCTAATGCAGGCGCCATGTCAACCACCAATGCCTATGATCCTTTGATCACCACATTTTCCGGCGATCAGGTGTATGGCTTCGGCGGATGGTTCACGGGTACCAACATGATGGGTGTTTTTATGACAACCACCGTTACCCTGGCTTCCGGTGCCGTGCTGGACTACTCCTTTATCCCTGCCGCAGCCAATCAGTTCGTAGGATTCACCTTTGCCGATCCCGTCGTCAGCTTCTCGCTGGATGCAGATGACGGCAATGGTTTATCATGGGCTACACTCGATCACTTAATGGTTTCTTCAGGCCTTCCTAATAATTATCATGCAGATGCAGGCCAGTGTTATAAGACCATAGGTCTGCCTCCCAATCCCACGGACAATTGCGGGGTACAAAGTACCGTTTACAGCATTGGAGGGAATCCTGTCACCTTCCCTTACAACTTCCCGGTGGGCTCCGTTACCGTAGATGTGCTGGTCACCGATGTGAACAATAATACGGCAGCCTGTTCATACTCAGTGACGGTCAATGATGACGAAAATCCTGTCATCAACTGTCCTGCTCTTTCTAATCCATACAGTGCCGATGCCGGTCAGTGCTATGCCTCATTGAGTCTGCCTGCCAGTCCCACGGACAATTGCGGAATTCAGAGTACGGTTTATAGTATTGGCGGCAATCCGCTTGCGTTTCCTTACAACTTTCCTGTGGGCTCCACTACCGTAGATGTACTGGTCACCGATCTGAGCAATAATACGGCAGCATGTTCCTACAGCGTCTTGGTACAGGACAATCAACCACCAGGCATTACCTGCCCTCAGCCGGTCAATGTCAATGCCGGTCAGGGCCAGTGTTACGCGGTCATTTCCAACATTGGCACGCCGCAAACAGATGATAATTGCGGGGTGCAGAATGTAACAAATGATGCCCCGGGCAACAGCCAGTACCCTGTCGGTACTACTATTATCACCTGGACCGTCTGGGATGTAAATGGTAATTCAGCCACCTGCACTCAGGCCGTGACTGTCATCGACAACCAGCCGCCTTCGCTCAGCTGTCCGCCACCGGTCAGTGTCAACGCCGATCCCGGGCAGTGTTACGCCACGATCACCAGCCTGGGTTCTCCCAATGTGAGCGACAATTGCGGAACACAAACACCCGCCAACAACGCACCGGCAAACCAACAATACCCTGTCGGGACCACCACGGTGACCTGGACGGTTTCTGACGTGAACGGCAATTCTTCCACCTGCACCCAGGAGGTCACCGTCACCGACAACCAGCCCCCGGCCATAAGCTGTCCTTCGGATCTCACTGTCAGCAACAACCCGACCGTGCCCGTCCTTGATCAATCAAACACTGCTCTCAACGCAGGAGCAGGGGGGCTGGACCAATGGCAGTCCTTTACCGCCGGAATCACCGGGCGACTGGTGTCCATTGACCTGGGGCTATCCTCTCCCATCAATGGTTCATCTTCCCCTGGCACCATCCGCATTTATGCCGGAGAAGGCACATCAGGAACGCTACTCACCACCCAGGAGGTCACGTTCCAGGACATAAATTTCAGCTACCAGCAATTCATTTTCACTACCCCACCCACTCTAACCGCAGGGAATTTATACACCATTCGTTTTTCCGTCCCTTACGTGAATATCATGTGGGTTTATTTGAACTCCAACAATTCTTACACCCTTGGACGCGCAAGTGACTTCATCAACTGGGATTATTTATTCAGGACGTATATGCTTCCCGAGTATCCTCCCTGCAGCGCGGTGGTTACCTTTGCCGATCCCATTGTCAGCGACAATTGTCCAGGCACCATTACCCAGCAAACCGCCGGTTTACCATCCGGATCCGCTTTTCCAGTCGGGACGACCACCAACACATACTTGGTGACGGATGCTTCGAACCACACGGCAAACTGCAGTTTTACCATAACGGTGGAGGACGATAAACCGCCCCTTGCCGCCTGCAAAAATGCCGTTGTCTTTCTTGATGCTTCGGGTAACGGAGGCATTACAGTCAACGATATCGACAACGGGTCGACCGACGACTGCGGAACGGTGAACCTGGTGTCTGTGACCCCCAACAGCTTCAATTGCAGCAATATCGGCGACAACACCGTGACCCTGCTGGTCAATGACGGAAATGGGAATGAGGCCACCTGTACGGCCACTGTCACCGTCACCGACAACCAGCCTCCTGTCATCGGAGTTTCGCCACAAACGGCACAGGAACTGGCCGGACTGTTCCCCGGAACTCCCGACGGAGCATATACACTTTATCTGAACGGCGACCCCGCAAAGCCTTTCAACGCCTATTGCCATGATATGGCAGGGACACCGGTGGAATACATTACCCTTGTCAATACCGGGGGCAGCACGAACCGGTCACAATATCTGGCCGGAGGCGCTATCCCCGTGCCTCCGAACAGCACGGTCAACACCAACTGGTCAAAGATCAGGTTCAATCCCTTGACCTTGCTTGTCAATACCGGGGATTACCTGTTCTCCACTTCCACCGGTTATATTTCCCACCAGAACACCTCCCGAGTCCCCTTTGGTACCGCAAGGGACTGCTATAACTGGGGTTCCAGCTACGGGCAGGCCAATGTGGATCTTCGCGGAACTTCGTTTGCTGTCAATGACACCTGGTCACTGGGTGGATTCCAGGCTGCAGGGACAAGCAATTTCTCCTTCAACGATCAGGTCGTCAACGTGACCGGAGGCGGTTATTGCGGATGGAATCATGTGACTGGTACGGGCGATCCGACGGCAGGCGGTTTTTATCTCACTTTAGAATACTACCAGCCGACACACGGTACCGACCTGGCGAATCCGCTGCCTGTCAGTATCGTGGCACCCAATGATCCGGGATCCTGTTCTGCTGTGGTAAACTGGATACCTCCAACCCTTATTGACAATTGTCCGGGAACCACCCTGAATTGTACACACAATCCCGGGGATGTATTTGTTGTGGGAACCACCACCGTGACCTATACTGCCATCGATGCCAACAACAACAGCAGTACCGGCAGTTTTACCGTCACGGTTCAGGACACCGAATCCCCTTCAGTGACTTGCAAGAATGCCACAGCCTACCTGGATGCCAACGGCCAGGCTTCCATCGTTCCTGCCGATGTCTACCAGAGCGGAACAGATAATTGTGGCACGGTGAATCTGGTGTCGGTGACCCCCAACAGCTTCAATTGCAGTAATATCGGCAATAATCCGGTCACCCTGCTGGTGAACGACGGCCATGGCAATACGGCCACCTGCTCAGCAGTGGTGACTGTGGCCGACAATATCCCGCCATCCCCGGTCTGCAAGAATACCACCGCCTACCTGGATGCCAACGGTCAGACTTCCATCGTTCCGGCCGATGTCTATCAGAGCGGATCGGACAACTGCGGTACGGTGAACCTGGTATCCGTGACGCCGAACAGCTTCAATTGCAATAATATCGGCAATAACCCGGTGACCCTGCTGGTGAACGACGGGAATGGCAATACCGCCACCTGTTCGGCAGTGGTGACTGTGGCCGACAATATCCCGCCATCCCCGGTCTGCAAGAATACCACCGCCTACCTGGATGCCAATGGTCAGGCTTCCATCGTTCCGGCCGATGTCTATCAGAGCGGATCGGACAACTGTGGTAAGGTGAACCTGGTTTCGGTGAGCCCCAACAGCTTCACCTGCAACAATCTCGGCAGCAATCCTGTGGTGCTGACAGTGAACGACGGGCATGGCAATACCGCTACCTGTTCAGCAGTGGTGACTGTGGCTGACAATATCCCGCCATCTCCGGTCTGTAAGAATGCCACGTCCTACCTGGATGCCGACGGCCAGGCTTCCATCGTTCCGGCCGATGTTTATCAGAGCGGATCGGACAACTGCGGAACTGTGAACTTGGTATCCGTGACGCCAAATACCTTCACCTGCAGCAATCTCGGCAATAATCCTGTGGTGCTGACGGTGAACGACGGGAATGGCAATACGGCCAGCTGCTCGGCCACGGTCAATGTGCTCGATGATATCCATCCGGCCATCATCTGCCCGCAAGGCATCCATGTCAACGCCGATCCGCAGCAGTGTTATGCCACGGTGACCAGCCTGGGTACACCCCAGACGGATGATAACTGCAATGTGGCGAACGTCAGCAACAACGCCCCGGGCAACAACCAGTACCCGGTGGGAACCACCACGGTGATATGGACAGTCTACGACCAAAGCGGCAATACCGCTACATGCACGCAAAGCGTGACAGTCGCCGACAACCAGCCGCCCGCCATTAGCTGTCCGCCCGATTATTACGCCTATGCCGATAATTTTGTGTGCTATGCATTGATCCTTGACCTGGGTACTCCGCAAACCAATGATAATTGTGGCGTGGCGAGTGTCACCAATGATGTCGCAGGCAACGGCCTCTTTCCCGTTGGTGATCACGTGGTTACATGGACAGTCACGGACGTGAACGGCAATACGGCGACCTGTACCCAGGACGTGATCGTTACCGATAACCAGCCGCCTACCATCATGTGTCCGCAGGATATCATCGTGAATACCGATCCGGGTCAGTGTCTTGCTACTGTGTCGAATCCCGGAAGTCCCGGGGTCTATGATAATTGCGGCATCTTTAGCGTGCAGAATGATGCGCCGCTCAACGGACAATATGCAGTTGGCAACAATACCGTAACCTGGTATGTGCTGGATATTCACGGCAACACCACCCAGTGTAGTCAAATTGTGACGGTGGTTGATAACCAGGCTCCCTTGATCACATGCCCGCAACCAATCACGGTGAATGCAGATCCGCAGCAATGTTACGCGACTATTCAGGGACTTGGCACACCGCAGACCTGGGATAATTGCGGGGTTCAGGGTGTTAGTAATAATTCGGGCGGCAGTCTGCAGTGGACAGTGGGCAGTCATGTAGTCACGTGGACGCTTGTGGATATCCACGGCAATACGGCCACCTGTACGCAAACGATCACCGTCCTCGACAACCAGCCGCCCTGGGTGCAGTGCCCTCAGGCAGTGCAGCATTGTATCGCAGCAGGACAGAACGGGGAAATTGTCAACGGACTTGCTCCCTTGTCGGGCGACAACTGCGGGATACAGTCGGTGACCTACCAGATCACGGGCGTCACCGGCGGTAACGGTTCGAACGATGCGAGCGGGACCTTCTTTAATGCGGGCCAGAGCTGGGTGATCTATACGGTGACAGATGTCAACGGCAATTCGGCCACCTGCAGCTTCTCCGTCGAGATCTATAACCGACCGGTGGCTTCGGCCAATGCTTCTCCGCTGCAGTTGTGCCAGGGAGAAGCATTCGATCTGCTGGGCGGCGGTAGTGGCGGTGGAGGCGGCTACCAGTATGCCTGGACGGGACCCAATGGTTTTAGTTCGACTGATCAGAACCCTCATATCCCCAATGCCCTTGCCACACACAACGGACTTTACCAGCTTGTGGTCACGGACGACCACCTGTGCAGTTCGGTGAATGACGCCTCGGTCACGGTCACCGTATGGCCTTTGCCGGTGGTAGGCTTTAGCGGGGATCCGGCGAATACCTGCCTGAATTGTCCGGCCATCACCCTGACTGGTGGAACGCCTTCGGGAGGTACGTATGGCGGAGACGGGGTAAGCAATGATGTGTTCGATCCTCTTGCTGCCGGGCCCGGTCCGCATGTACTGACTTATACCTATATCGACGGCAACGGCTGCAGCAACAGCGCTACGCACAATATATTTGTCACCCAGTCCCTGCCGGAGGAAGTGACTGTGGGAACGGGCGGGGATTACCCGACCCTGACGGGCAACGGCGGTCTGTTTGAGGCCGTGAACAACGGGGCTTTGTGGAGCAACCTGAAGGTGTATATCATCAGCGACCTGCAGGAGCCCGGAACCCATGCCCTGAACCAGTGGACGGAGGACGGGAACGGGCCGTACAGCATGACCATAGTACCCGACCTTCCGGTCTTACGGAATATCACGGGCAATGTGAACCTGGAGCTGATCCGTTTCAACGGGGCCGACCGGGTGACGATAGACGGCCGCTATGATTATGAAGGCCGCTACCTGTTGTTCCGCAACCTGGCCGGTTTCAATGGAACCATCGCTTATATGAACGATGCCGTGGATCATACCATCCGGAGTTGTATTATCGAAGGCTGCAACCGCGCCACCAATGCCGGGGTGATGATGATAGGAGCGGGGGTAAGCAGCGGCAACAACAACATCCTGATCACGGAAAACCTCTTCCGCAATGCCAATACAAATAACCCGAACAACCTGCTGAGCAGTTACAGTACCGCGACCATTCAGAACAGTGGTATCCAGGTGCTCAACAACGAATTCAAGAACTTCCGCAACAGCGGGATACTGGTTTCGGGTATCGGATCCGGTACGGGCTGGACCGTTGACGGGAATTCCTTCTATTATGATATGGCCACTGCGGCCACTACGGCCCAGACGGCAATCAGCTTCACGCCGGCATCCCTGAGCAACAACAATTTTATCCGCAATAACCTGATTGGGGGCAATGCGCCCTATTGTGGCGGAACGACCTGGGTGAACAGCGGATCGGTGCTTTTCCGGGGGATCTATGCCAATGCCGGTACTTACACGATAGAAAACAATGTGATCAGCAACATCCGCATGAGCAGCACCGGCCTGGGATCTTTCACGGGTATCGATCTGTCGGTGGTGCAGGGCCTGCAGAGCAGGGTAAAGGATAACACCATCGGATCGCTCAACCTGCCTGCTGCCGTCAGCATGGCCGGAACGGGCGCCTTCACGGGTATTCTGATCAATTCGAGCCTGCCGGTGCAATGGGTGGAAGGCAACATCATTGCGAACATCGCCTACACCTCGGTAGGGGCCGGATCACCGGCCATTGCCGGGATCAAGGCCAACAAGGCCCTGTTGCGGAAGAACCGTATCTATGAACTGAATGCCACCGGCCTGAACCTGACGCCGACCATGTACGGGCTGTGGCTCAACGGTGCCGCGGGAGCATCGAACGAGTGCAGCAACAACATGATCGCCATGGGCGGAGGGGCCGTGCTGAATCCGCTGATTTACGGTATCTATGAAGGTTCTGCGGCCAATACCACTGCCAAACATAATTACAATACGGTAAATATTTACGGAACGGCTTCCACTACAAAGAAATCCTATTGCTTTTACCGCCAGAACTCGGTGAACGTGACCATCAAGAACAACATCTTCAGCAACTTCCGTTCTGCATCGCCGCTCGGGCAGTATGCCATTTATACCGTTTCCGGAACCTACTGGACCTATTGCGACTACAACGACCTGTACTCGGCTACGGCGCCGATCGCGGGCTGGGCCGGTGCGGACAAGGCCACCTTCGCCCTGTGGAAGACCGCTACGGGTAAGGATGCCCACAGCGTCAACGTGATGCCGGTGTACGCAAGCGATACCGACCTGCACCTGATGCCATCCAATACAGGAATCGACGGCAAGGGGAATCCCATTGCCACCTATACGACCGATATTGACGGAAATATCCGCAATGTGGCCACCCCGGATATCGGTTGCGATGAATTCACGGCTGTATTGCCAAGGATGGAGGAAGAAGGGCCGCAACAGGCTGATCTGAAAGTTTATCCCAATCCGTTTACTTCCACAACCAGCCTTGAACTTGTCCTTCCGGAGGACGGGGTCGTGGAACTGGGTGTCTACAACCTGCTGGGTGAAAGGGTAGGGGAGATCCATCAGGGCATGATGTATCGTGGGATTCATACTTTCAGCTTCCAGGCGGAGGATTTGCCCGCCGGCATGTATCTCTGCCGTTTGGTGGTGGAAGGGAAGAAGACGCTTGTGAAGCGCATGCAATTGCTGAAGTGATGGCCGGTTAGCAGGCAGTAAATGGAACACATAGGCACATAGGTCACATAGGATATATATCTATGTGATCTATGTGCCTTTGTGGTGATAAATGCTTCGACTGCGCTCAGCATGACATTAAACTTTAAACCCTAAACCGGCTTCCAACTGGAACACTGATCCCAGTACTGTTTTGCATTCCAAGCTGCAAAGGTTGAATATGGTTGCAAGTACTTGCAGAGACTGATTAATCCATCAGCCCGGTTTTCATTTTCCTTCCGGTTGTATCTCATCCCATAAGACGGGAATAGGTGTCGTAACGAACCGATTGTGTGGGTGTTTTGTATTAAAAGCCCTCAGAACCGCTTTCTGTATTGTGATATTTGATGTAAAATGAACAAAAGTTCAAAAGTATTCTTAAAAATACGCAATCCTGGTTCTGAAATTCCTGATGAATTGTTGTCTTTCTAAAGAAAAAAATCATTGGAAAGTCTCTGGAAAATTTTATCGGGTGCCTTGCTCGTATCACCATTATTATGCATAAAATCAATTATATAACCAATTGAGTGATCATTATTTTCGTTATAATGAAAATATTTATAAAAATCTTAACAAAATAAATGCAAAAAATATTGACTTGTAATATTTCATATTCTATATTTGGGAAAAAATACTGATTTTTCCATTTCAACCCCTGGGTTTTAATTGATTTCAGTAAAGATAGCCGGTCCGGGAAGCAGGATCAGGTTATAATTGTTATTCTGAAATTGATTGATATTGAAGGAATTAAATGTTTAATATGCAGCGCCTATGAGGGAGAACTACTACTGGCTGATAGTAATACTAATATGGTGTAGCATCCAATTATCATCTTCCGGTGTCATTGCGCAGCAACATCCCTGCAGGTATCCGGAAGATCCTCTCAGGGTCACCGTCAGTCCGGCCGCGATCTGTCCAGGCCAGACCGCTACCCTTCGACTCGAAGGCGGTGGCGGGGGAGATCGTGAGAACGTTGCCTGGTACACGGGTTCATGCGGGGGCAGTCTGGTAGGAAAGGGAAATCCCCTGGAAGTCAGGCCATCAGAAACAACTACCTATATCGGGCGCTACGAAAATGATGCCCCCTGTGAGTTTTACAGCTCCTGTAGGTTTGCAAGCCTGACAGTCATTCAGGAAGCTCCCATACCCGATTCTGCAACTGCTAACCCGCCCCTGATCTGCCAGGGACAGCTTTCCAATCTCACCTTGTTTGCAACCGGGAATCGTTATGATGTACCCGTGGGATGGTATACCGGCTCATGCAAGGGGGTGAAAGCTGGAATGGGCAATAACCTGACTGTCAGTCCGCCTGTCACAACAACCTATTTTGGTCGCTATGAAACGGATGGTCCTTGTGGATCTGTTTCCCCTTGCCAGTCTGTTACCCTGAAGGTGATGGAGAAGCCTTCCGGATCTGCCTTTGCTAAAGCCAGTCCGGCCATAGTCTGCCGGGGCGGGCAGGTAGTATTGAGTTTGGAAGGCGGCAATGCAGGAAGTGAAGGAAAGATTGTTTGGTATGTTGCTTCCTGCGGTGGAATAAGGGTAGGCGAGGGGAATACACTTGCTGTAAGGCCGGAGAAAAGCGCCACCTATTATGGGCGTTACGAGACGCCCGCACCTTGTAATCACCAATCGGAATGTGCATATGTGATGGTGGAAGTTATTGAAAATGATGTTAATCCAATTTCCGTCACCGCTTCAGCGGATACCATCAGCCAGGGTGAAAGCCTGGTACTGACCATTAAGGGTGAAGGTGAACATGAAGTGCTCTGGTCGGTGGATGCCTGTGATGGATATATTATCGGAACCGGTAGCAACCTCACCGTGAAACCAGATAGAACTACGACTTACTTCGGACGCTACCGCTATTTGTCCCCATGCGAGGGTAATTCCTCCTGCCTGTCTGTCACTGTTTTTGTGAAACCGAAAAACTAAACCTATTTGTATTATAAATCTTACCAACATGAAAGCGATTAATCTTCTGGTGACCCTGTTTGTATTCGCAGCCGGGGTAACCGCAGGCTATGCACAATGTGTGCAGTCCACTGATCCTGTTTCAGCATCAGCATTACCTGCGACCATTTGTAACGGACAGAATTCAACCCTCACCGTGACGGGCGGCGGCGGTGGTACTTATAACGGTAATCCGAACGCGACCCTGGTATGGTATACGGGCGGTTGTGGCGTAAGCCAGGTGGGCACCGGGAATGATCTTGTCGTGAATCCCTCCGCCACTACAGTATATTTTGCCAGGTGGGAAGACGGAAATCCGTGTACCTATTATACGAATTGTGTATTCGTTACTGTCACCGTAGTACAGCCTTCAGCCAATCCTACCGGTGCCACTGCCGTGCCGGCCACCATCTGTACCGGCAGCAGCAGCACCCTCACCCTCACCGGGGGTGGCGGTGGATACAGCGAGACCGTGGAATGGTACACCGGGAGTTGTGGCGGAACTTTGGTTGGCACAGGCAACGACCTGGTGGTCAGCCCGGGATCCACCACAACCTATTATGGCCTGTATCGTAACGGAGCTCCCTGCAATTCGACCACAACCTGCCAGTCGGTGACGGTGATTGTAAATACCAAATCATCGGATCCTTCTTCTGTGACTGCAACAGCAAATCCGATCTGTGAAGGACAGAGCACAATCCTGACCCTCAATGGAGGCGGTGGCGGAACCGGGGAGGTAATCACCTGGTATGCTTCTTCCTGCGGTGGTGGGACTGCCATCGGAACCGGGAATAATCTTTCTGTGAGTCCGGCGGTCACCACTACTTATTACGGCCGTTATGAGGACGGAACACCCTGCAGTTTTGTAACGAATTGTGCTTACCTGACCATCACGGTGGAACAGAAATCCGACGATCCCACCTCAGCGGTAGCCACACCCTCAACCATCTGTAACGGGCAGAGCAGTACCCTGACCCTTGCAGGCGGCGGTGGCGGTACTTTTGAAACGATCGCCTGGTACACGGCTTCCTGCGGCGGAACCCTGGCCGGTACCGGTAATAACCTTTCCGTCAGTCCTACAACTACCACAACCTATTACGGTCGTTATGAGAATGCAGCTCCATGCAGTTATAACTCTGCATGTCAGTCGGTTACTGTTACAGTCAACCAGAAATCAGCCAATCCCATATCGGCAACGGCAACGTTTACCACCATTTGTAACGGGCAGAGTACAAGCCTGAGCTTGAACGGAGGCGGTGGCGGAACGGGAGAGGTCATTGCCTGGTATACCGGATCTTGTGGAGGAACTTTCGCCGGGAACGGGAATAACCTTGTCGTTAGTCCGACGCTTACCACTACTTATTACGGCCGTTACGAAGACGGTGCACCCTGTAATTTTAACACGGCTTGTGCTTATGTGACCATCACCGTTGAGCAGAAGTCTTCAGATCCGACTGCAGCCCTGGCCACACCGGCCACCATCTGTGAAGGGCAGGGCTCCGCACTGAGCCTTAGCGGGGGAGGAGGCGGTACCAACCAGGCGATCCGCTGGTACACCGGCGGTTGTGGTCCCAATGGCGGAGGTACCCTGGTTGGCAGCGGGAACGGCCTTCAGGTTTTTCCCAATGCCACCACCACGTATTATGGTTTATATTACAATGCCGCTCCTTGTGACTTCTATACCAATTGTGTGACCACCACCGTCACCGTGGAACAGAAGTCAGACGATCCAGTATCGGTGAGCGCCACGGTGACCACGATCTGTATAGGACAATCCACCCAGCTTACACTGAACGGCGGAGGCGGGGGAACCAATGAAACGATCATGTGGTATTCCGGAACCTGCGGGGGAACCTATGTGGGAAGCGGTAATAACATATCAGTAAGTCCGGCCTTTACCACTACTTATTACGGCCGCTATGAAAACGGACCGCAGTGCAATTATAATACAGCCTGTGCCTCGCTTACGATCACCGTGAATATAAAATCCAACAATCCTTCCTCGGCTTCGGCCACGCCCGCTTCCATCTGTCCCGGTGGCAGTTCCACCCTCAATATCCTGGGTGGCGGAGGCGGTACCAATACCGTGGTAAACTGGTACACGGCTTCATGCGGAGGCACGCTCGCAGGTACAGGAGACGGACTCAGTGTCAGCCCGGTCGCTACCACTACCTACTACGGCCGCTTCGAAGACCCGGCCCCCTGCAGCTTCAACACCGCCTGCGTCAGCGTGACGGTGACGGTGGAGGATGTGGAGGATCCGGTGATTACTTCTTGTCCGATAACCAGAAATATTGATGGGTGCAATACTGATGCCATCGCCGGACCGGTTTTTTCAACCTCACAGGCCTCTTCCACATACGGGGAGTTTTCCGATGCTACCAACCAGGGTGTTGCAACTGATAATTGCGGTATCACCTCCGTTGTTTATCAGGATATTGCAACGGGTACTTGTCCGATTAGTGTCACTCGTACCTGGACCTTGTATGATGGATTGGGAAATTCGGAAAGTTGCCAGCAGACGATCAATGTGGATGATAACACCAAACCTGCCATTACTACCTGTGCCGTAACCCGCAACATTGAAGGCTGCAGCACCAGCGCCATCACTGGCCCGGTCTATTCAGCCACTACGGCTTCTTCAACGGAGAGCGAGTTTGAAGACGCCACCAACCAGGGTGTTGCGTCTGATAATTGTGGTATCACTACTGTGACGTATATAGATGTAGCCAATGGAAGCTGTCCGATCGTTGTAACCCGCACCTGGACCATCACGGATGCCTGCGGTAACGATAGCACCTGCCAGCAGACGATCAATGTGGATGATAACACCAAACCTGCCATTACTACCTGTG
>ERZ795054.1272-NODE-1272-length-24755-cov-5.487449_pt1 | contig 24755 bp, 18 predicted proteins | sample MGYA00375138_ERZ795054 | MGnify/ENA primary metagenome ERZ795054 (study PRJEB30183, sample SAMN05720215) | anaerobic digester metagenome | isolation source: active sludge of municipal wastewater-treating anaerobic digesters | place: USA | collected 2014-12-23 ... | reverse complement strand
GTCCTGGACGTCGATCTCGTCGATCGAGTTGGTCATGGCTCCGGAGCCCAGGGTGGCGGCCAGACCCGCCACGGTGGAGGCGTGGCAGAGACGGGCGCAGTGGTCCACGTTGTTGGTCCCCGCGACCGCCCGGAAGAGTTTCTGGAAAAGGTAGTTCTCCTCGTTCGTGCACCGCGCCGAGGCCAAGCCCGCGACACCGTGAGGACCCAGGCGGTCCAGGGCGGCCCGGAAGCGGCCGGCCACCAGGTCCAGGGCCTCGTCCCAGGCAGCCTCGACCAGCTTACCGTCCCGGCGGACCAGGGGAGAGGTGAGGCGGTCCGGATGCCCGATGAAACTGTGGGCGAAACGGCCCTTCACGCACAGGCGTCCGCGGTTGGACGGTCCGTCCGCGGGCAGGGCCCCCACGACCTTGCCGCCCGCGACCAGGAGGTCCAGCTGGCAGCCCACCCCGCAGTAGGAGCAGACGGTCCGGACCCTGCGGTCCACGTACATCGCCCCGGCCCAGGATCCGTCCTTGGGCCGCAGGGCTCCGGTCGGGCAGGCGGCCACGCAGGACCCGCAGGAGACGCAGCGGCTGTCCGAAAGGAGGTCCCCGAAACCCGGGGCCACGCTGGACCGGCAGCCCCGGTCCGCGAAGGTATACACGTCGGAGCACTGGATCTCGGCGCAGGTCCGGACGCACTTGCCGCAGAGGATGCAGCGGTTGGGGTCCAGGGTGAAGAAGGGGTTGGAGTCGTCGACGGGGAAGCCGCTCCGCTCGATCCCGCTGGGGACCTTCTCGAGCCCGTGCCGGGCCGCCAGCTCGTGGAGTCGGCAGGCCCCGCTGTGCTTGCAGTTGAAGCAGTCCGCGGGATGTTCCGCCAGGATCATCTCGAGCACCGCCCTCCGGAGCTCGACGGCCGCCTCGGAATCCGTGCGGACCGTCATGCCCTCCGCGGCCTGGAGGGTACAGGCGGGGGCGCAGCCCGTCCGGGAGCCCTCCACCTCCACCATGCAGACCCGGCAGCCGCCGTAGCCCTCGAGCCCCTCGATGTGGCAGAGGGTGGGGATGTCGACTCCCGCGGCCCGGGCCGCATCCAGCACGGTCGCGCCCTCGGGGACGGATACGGACCTTCCGTTCAGGGTGAAGGTGATCATAGAGGAAGCAGTATGTATGGAAATCTTGGATATTACAAGGAGAAACCGGACCGCCGCCGGGGCGGCGCGGCCTCCCTGCGGCTTCCAGTGTTGCGCCGGCGCCCGGCTCGGCCTACAATGAAAGAGCGGTTCGGTCAGATTTGGTGAGGAGCCCCGCCGGTTCACGACGGGCAGGGAGACCCATGCCGGCAAATTCCGGAACCATCCTCCTCGTGGAGGATGAAGCCCTCATAGCCCTGGCCGAGTCCCGTACCCTGGAAAAGGAAGGATATGCGGTCCTCCGGGCCGGTTCCGGAGAAGAGGCGGTGGAGATCGCCTCGGCGAACCCGGGCATCGACCTGGTGCTCATGGACGTGGACCTGGGTCCCGGCATGGACGGAACCCGTGCGGCCCGAGAAATCCTGGAAACCCGGGATATCCCCGTCCTGTTCCTCTCCTCCCACGTGGAGCCCGAGGTCGTCGCCCGCACCGAGGCCGTCACCTCCTACGGGTACGTGGTCAAGAACTCCGGAACCATGGTCCTGCTCGCCTCCATCAAGATGGCCTTCCGCCTGCACGAGTCCAACCGCTCGGCCGCCCTCAGCGCCCGCCGCTTCGAGGCCGTGTCGGGCACCACCATGGAGGGATTCTGGATCTCCGACTCCGAGGGCCGAATCCTGGAGGTCAACCAGGCCTATTCCCGGATGACGGGCTACAGCCGCGAGGAACTGCTGGGCCTGCGCATATCCGACCTGGAGGCCGTCATGGACGAGACGGCCATCGGGGAAGAGATCCTCCGGATCCGGCGGCTCGGGTCGGACCGCTTCGAGACCCGGCACCGGACCAAGGACGGCCGGACGGTCGAGGTCGAGGTGAACGCCACGGACGTGCCCGACCAGGGGTTCACGATCTGCTTTCTCCGGGACATCACGGAGCTGAAGCGGGCCGAGGACCTCCGGAGGGAACGGGAGCAGTATTCCCAGCTCCTCAGCCGGATGACCGCGGAGATGCTCGACCAGGGGACTCCCGAGGACCTCTATCGCTACATCGTCCGCCGCATGGAGGAACGGCATCCGGACACGGTGGTCCTGTTCATCTCGATCGACGAGAAGGAAGGCCTGACCCGGCTGGAATGCGTGGCCGGCCTGGAGCGGAATCTCCTGCGTCGGGCCCTGGACCTGATCGGTTTCGATCCGGTCGGGCGGACCTACCCTTTGGTCACATCCCACGACGAGTATTTCCGGTCCGGCCGACTCGTGTGCTTCGAGGGAGGGCTGGCGGAGTTCTGCGCGGGCCAGTTCCCGGAGCCGGCCGCTCGGGCCGTGGAAACCCTCCTGGGGCTAGAACGGATCTACACGATCGGCCTGGCCAAGGGCGCCGTCCTCCTGGGCGCCCTGCACTTCCTAACCTTCCGGGGTACGGAGATCCCGGATCCGGAATTCGTCGAGGCCTTCGTGCGTCAGGCGGGGCTGGTCCTTCGCCAGAAGATCGCGGAGGCGGAGGCCCGGGAGTCCGAGGGCCGCATCCGGAAGCTTTCCGACAACCTGCCCGGCGGGATCGTCTACCAGGTGGATTTCGGGTCCGAGGGCCGGGACAGGCGCTTCACCTACATCAGCGGCGGGGTGGAGACCCTGCACGGAGTGTCCGCGGAAGCCGTCCTGGAAAATCCCTCGTCCCTGTACGGCCAGTTCCCCGAGGAGGAGCGCCGGAAGATCGCGGACCTGGAGGAGGAGGCGCTCCGGAGCATGTCGAGGTTCTACGTGGAGGCCCGCTTCCGGAAGCCCGACGGCACGGAGCGTTGGGGGCTCCTCTCGTCCATGCCTCGGAAGCTGCCGAACGGCCACGTGCTCTGGGACGGGATCGAGATCGACATCACCGAACGCAAGCGCGCCGAGGAGGCCGCGGAACGGCACCTGCGGGAGAAGGAGCTTGTCCTCAGGGAGGTCCACCACCGGGTCAAGAACAACCTGGGGGCCGTGGAGAGCATGCTCCGGCTCCAGGCGGACCTCCGGGAGGACCCCGGACTACGCTCCGTCCTCCAGGACGCCGCGGGCAGGGTGGTGAGCATGGAGGTCCTCTACGACCGGCTGTACCGGGCCGGAGACTTCGGGGAGCTCCCCGTCCGGGAGTACCTGGAAACCCTCCTGCCCGAGATCATCCGGTGCCACGCCCGGTCGGAGAACGTCCGGACCGTGGTGGAAGCCGGGGACTTCCGGCTGGGCGCGAAGACCCTCTCCGCCCTGGGTATCCTCCTCTACGAACTGGTCAACAACGCCCTGAAGCACGCCTTCGAGGGCCGGGCGGGGGGCACGATCCGGGTTACGGCCTCCCGGGCCGGGGATCGGGTCCGGGTCGTCCTGGCGGACGACGGGATCGGGCTACCGCCCTCGGTGACGCTGGAGAATTCCTCGGGCTTCGGCATGCGGCTGGTCGGGATGCTGGCGGACCAACTGGGGGGCGGAATCCGGGTGGAGCGGGACGGGGGGACGCGGTTCACCCTGGAGTTCCCGGAGATCAAGACCGAGCGCGGCGAGAGTTGAGCGCGGTTCCCGGACAGGCGGCTCGGGCCGCCCGGGATCCGCGGTTCACCCCGCTTGCCCGAACACGGCCTTCAACGTTTCCAGCATCTCCGCGATGTTCCGCCGCTCCCGTTCGGGATCCCCGGGACTTCTCCAGGCCCCCTTCAGGCGTTCGAGGGTTTCCTCGGACACGGGGCTCTCCGGAGCGCCCCGACGGCGATACTCCAGGAGCGCTTCCGCGGAAAGCTCCGTCAGGAAGGAACGGGCTGCGGGGTGCGTCTTGAGAGCCGAGGACGGGACGAGGGGGCTCACCGCGTCCGGTCCGTAGCAGGCCAGGACGGCGAATTCCTTGGTCCGCTGGGGCACCAGGTCCAGGATGCGGTCCGCCTTCAGGAAGAGCCCCACGTTCGCGGTGACCGCGGCCTCGGGCACGTCGGCGGCGGAGCGGAAGTACCGCGGCCAGTCCAGCAGCTGCTGCTGCACGTTCAGGGGGGACATCGGCACCCGGATGAAGCCCGGGGGCGAGTCCAGGGGGGTTTCCCTCCCGTGGAAACCCCAGTGCCCGTCCATGCCGATGCCCTTGACCTCGATCACGTACCAGCCCTCGTCCTCCAGGACCTCCTGGAGGGATTCGCGGTACCCCTCCAGGACGGCTTCGTCCCCTTCGTCCCCCTTCAATTCCAGTAGGCGTTTGCCTTCCAGGGGTCCCGCTGCGTTCTCGAGGGGTCCGAAGAACCGGGACTCCAGGAGGTGCCGGAAGGTGACGGGGAACCGGGGATCCCCGCGGCCGATCGGGTAATCGTCGAACTGGAAGTACCGGGCCGAGCGGGCCGCGGCGGCCAGGCCGGGGTCCTCCCGCGTCCGGGCGACGAAGGCTTCGTAAAACGAAAAGCCGCTGGGCGCCGCCATCAGCCAGAACGCCACCTTCTTGCCCGACGCGACGGCGTCCTTCGCCGCCCGGGCGGCCTCCGCGGCCGCCCGGTTGCCCATGTCCGCCTCGTCCCGGGCCACGGTTATCCGGACCCTGCCGGCATGGAAGTCCATACCCGTCTCCTTCCGATCCGTCATCGCCGGATCTCCGTCCCGAACACGGTGTCCAGGATGACCAGGGGGCCCCCCGAGGCGTCGTAGGTGAACCGCGTGAGATCGGCCCGGTCCCCGACCCGGAACCCGGGCCCCGGGGAGGGCAGGCCCAGGACCGCCTCGGGATTCGAGGTGGCCAGACGGACCGCGTCCCGGATGTCCGTGCCCGTGGCCCGGGCGAAGTGGGCGATGTCCCAGTCGAGCAGGTGGCCCGCCCCGGCCAGGAAGGGCGTCCCCCGCAGGCCGATGTGCCGGTCCGGGTACACCTCCACCTCGACGTCCCCCCACCGATAGGCGCCGGGCTCGCTGCCGCCCAGGGAGGCCACGTCGCTGACGAGCACGAGCCGCTCCAGTCCCTTGGCCCGGGCGAAGACCTTGAGGACGCTTTCCGGCAGGTGGAAGCCGTCCGCGATGACGCTGGCCGCGAGCCCGTCCGCGCCCAGCTGTTCCCAGAGGTAGTTGCGGAGCCTGGGCACCGTCGCGTGGCTGCCGTTGCCCAGGTGGGTGGAGAGCGAGGCCCCGGCCGCGACGGCCCGGGCGATCCGGTCCCCCGAGGCCGCGGTATGGCCGATGGCCATGACGACTCCCCTCCGGACCCCCTCCTCGATCAGCTCCAGGGCCCCGTCCAGTTCCGGAGCCAGGGTCACCATCCGGAGCAGGCCCCGCGACGCGGCGATCCATTCCTCGAACTCCGCCAAGGAAGGATCCCGGACGTACCGGGGGTCGTGGGCTCCCCTCGGTCCCTCGTCGCGGCAGATGAAGGGCCCCTCCAGGTGGATTCCCGGGATCGCCGCCGCGAGGCCGGGATCCGAGGATACCGCGCCGGCGATGATCTCGAGGTTGCGCAGGATCCGCTCCCGGCTGTTCGTGATGATCGTGGGCACGTGCCTCGTGGTGCCCGAGACCGCCAGGAAGCCGGCCATCCGTGTGACGTCCGCCCCTTCGAGTCCGGCGCCGCTGTAGTCGATGCCCCGGTACCCGTTCACCTGGATGTCCAGGAACCCCCGGCTCAGCCAGGGCATGCCCGGCTCCGGCGGAATCCGTTCGATCCCGGCCACGAAGCCGTCCCGGATCTCCAGGGAAAGGGCCTTCCCGGAGACGACATCCACCCCTTGTACCCTCATCTCCCCTCTCCTGTCATGAAGACGGCCTCCGACAAGATGAAACCATCCGCGTTCCGGGTTCGTCAACCGAGGCCCGGCACCCCACCGTTCCGTCCGAAACTTGCCGTCCCCGGAATCGTGCACTATCTTTTGCGCAATCCCGGATCGCGAGGTGAGCCGTTGAAAGCCCGGAAAAGCGTCGAACCCTCCTCGGCCGCCCCCCGGTTCTACGTGGCCGTGGGGGCCTCCGCGGGCGGCCTCGAGGCGATCGACGAGTTCTTCACGAACATGCCCGCGGACACGGGGTTGGCCTTCATCGTGATCCAGCACCTGTCGCCGGATTACAAGAGCCTGATGGTGGAGCTCCTGTCCAAGAAGACCGCTATGCAGGTCCTGCGCGCCGAGGACGGCCTTGCGGTCGAACCCGACCGGGTCTACCTGATCCCGCCCCGGAAGAACCTCAGCATCTTCCACGGGAAGCTCCTGCTGAGCGAGCAGGACCACGCCCGGGGCGTCAACCTTCCCATCGACATCTTCCTGAGCTCCCTGGCGGAGGACCAGGGGGAAAAGGCCGTGGCGGTGATCCTCTCCGGCACGGGATCCGACGGGATGCGGGGAGTGCGGAAGGTCAAGGAAAGCGGCGGCATGGTGATGGTCCAGGACGAGGACAGCGCCAAGTTCAACGGCATGCCCCGGGCCGCCATCTCCACGGGCCTGACGGACTTCATCCTGAAACCCTCGGACATGCCCCGCCAGCTCCTCGGGTTCATCGACCGGCCCTACGCGTCCCTGGCCGCGCGCTCGGACTCCCTGCTGTCCGACGAGGACGGCCTGACCCGCATCTTCACCCTGCTGCGGGAACGCTGCAAGGTGGACTTCACCTTCTACAAGCCGAGCACCGTGACCCGTCGAATCGAACGCCGTATGACGGTCACCCAGTCGGACACCATCGGGGACTACGTCGCCCACCTGAACGCAAACCCCCTGGAGATCTCCGCCCTCTTCCAGGAGCTCCTGATCGGGGTGACGAGCTTGTTCCGGGATCCCGCCGCCTGGGAGCGATTGGCCTCCAAGGAACTGCCGGAGCTGATCCGCGCCGCCGAGGGCCGGGAACTCCGGTTCTGGGTGGCCGCCTGTTCCACGGGGGAGGAGGCCTACAGCCTGGCCATCCTGGCCCGGGAGGTCATGGAGGAGCTGGGGGTCCGTCGGGACGTGAAAATCTTCGCAACGGACATCGACAAGGACGCCATCCACTTCGCCGCGGCGGGGGTGTACCCGGAAAGCGTGGCCGCGGACCTCTCCCCCCGATACCTGGCCAAGTACTTCTTCAAGCGGGAGGAATCCTTCCAGGTATCCCGGGCGGTCCGGGAGATGGTGGTCTTCGCCCAGCACAACCTGATCAAGGATCCGCCCTTCACGAACATCGACCTCGTGAGCTGCCGGAACGTCCTCATCTACCTCCAGCCCAACCTCCAGCGCAAGGTCCTGGATTACTTCACCTTCTCCCTCCTTCCCGGAGGGGTCCTCTTCCTGGGGACCAGCGAGACCGCCGGGGAGGCGGCGGAGTACTTCGAACTGGCGGACGCGAAGAACAAGGTCTACCGGTCCGCCGGCCGGTCCCGGCCCCTCCTGGAACCTGTCCAGAACCCTTCGATCACGGACACCCGGGCCGCGGCGCAAACCCGGATCCGGGACCTGGAGTCCGGAAACCCGGCCGGCTCTTCATGTCCTTGATTTCCTGGGTTACGGGTATATACTAATCCCCGGCACCCCGAGGGGATGCCGTCAAAGGAGATAGGTCCATGAAAAAGTACGTCTACCTCGTGCTGGCGCTGGGATTGGTCTTGATCGCGGCTTCCTGTTCATCCATGGCCCAGGGAGCCCTGAGCGGCGCCCTCGGCGCGGTCGTTCCCGGAGGCGGCGGGGGGAGCTCGGCGGTAGCCTCCGCGGCGGCGCCCGTCGAGTTCCAGTCCGGCGAGATCCTGGCTTCCGCGGACTCCCGTTCCATGTTCGATTCCGGGTTCCGCCTCGCGAAAATCCTGACCCCCGCCAGCGCGGCCACCAAGAACCAGGCGGAGGCCCTCTGGGTCTCGGACGGCAAGAAGCAGTGGGTCAACTACGTGATCGGGAGCCGGAAGGCGACCAAGGCGGACTTCGTGATCGGCGCCCCGATCTTCTACCTCAACGGCTGGGCGAACCATGACAAGATCTCCGCGGACGACTACCGCAAGGACGGCTGGGCGCTCGGGAACATCACCTCAATTGAGCTTCTCTACAAGAACCAGGTCGAGATCGACGGTCAGCCCTATTATATCGAGTACCTCCGGGTACCCACGGATCCCGTAAAGTAACGGACCCTTCGGACCCGGGGGTTCCTTAGCCTGACCGGCCCGGGACTCCCGGGCCGGCTCCGGGCTCCCCGGCCCATCTCCCCCTACCCGCGATCATCCTAGTGCATCCCGTGCATACCCCCGGCCGCGGCCCCGTACCGTTCTACGGACCTGCGGGAGCCGCCGCCGATCCGCCCGCCGCCCCTCCCGGGAGCCTCCGCATGGAGGCGCGTCCCAGCAGGCCGGGGCGGTAGATCGTCACCCGGTTCCGCCCCGCGGCCTTGGACGCGTAGAGGGCCCTGTCGGCGTCGTCCAGGAGATCGCGGGCCCCGCGCCGTTCCCGGGCGTCCAGCAGGCGGGCGCCGAGGCTCACGGTGACGGACAGGACCACCCCCTTGTAGGGGACCCGCATGCCCTCCACGGCGGCCCGGATCCGCTCCGCTACCTCGGCCAGGTGCGCCTCGTCGCATTCCACGATCAGAACGGAGAACTCCTCCCCCCCGAACCGGGCGACCGTGTCCTCGGACCGGGTGGCCGCCTTCATCACCCGGGACAGGACCTGCAGGACCTCGTCGCCGGCCAGGTGGCCGTACCGGTCGTTGAAGCGCTTGAAATGGTCCACGTCGGCCAGGATCATCCCCGCCCGGGATCCGTGCCGCGCGGATCGGGCCAACTCGTCCTCGGCCCGGCGCATGAAATAGTCGTGGTTGAAGAGCCCCGTCTTGGGATCCGTGATCGAGCTCTCGTGATGGAGCCCGTTCTGGATCGCGACGGAAAGGAACCGGGACAGGCGGTCCACGTACATCCGCTCGGGGAGGGTGTACTCCGCACCGGCGATCTTCCGGCCCAGGAGGATGATCCCGTACAGCCCGCCGATGCCCCGCATCGGGAGGATCAATTCCGGTTCGTAGGAGAGGAAATCCCGGTCGAAGGCCGAATCCCCCAGGGCCTGTCGGGCCTCCTCGAAGGTGCGGGACCGGGAATCCTCCAGGAACAGCCTCTTCAAGGCGCGGTAGTACCGGATCGGAACCTCCTCGTCCGCGGGATGGAGGGACCGGTAGCAGTACTGGCGGACTCGCCCGCCCCGGGGAGGCTCGATCAGGAAGGCCAGGAAGACGGGGATGAAGCGGTCCAGGAACCGGGAGATGACGAACTCCATCATCTCCGGTATCCCCGACAGGCCCAGGAGTCCGGACACGTCGTTCACCAGGCTCTCGAGCTCCCGGTTCTCCCTGCGCAGGGCTTCCAGGGACTCCCAGGTCCCGGACTCCGCGAGGGCCTTGTACAGGTCGAGAGCGCCCGCAGTCCCGCGGGTATCCTTCGGTCCGGAGTGCTCCTCCATGCGACAAGCGTACTACGGGAGGCCCCGGAACGGCTACGAGGGCACCTCGTCGGCCCCGTGCCTCGCGCCCCGTTCCCTTTACAAGCGGCCCCGAAGCTGCGAGACTTTCCCTATGGACAACCGAACCGAATACGCCGTCTCCGAGATCGGCCGGACCCTGATCGGTCGACTCCTGCCGGGAACCGACCTGGTGCCCGGGATCCTCTCGATCTGCGCGGAATCCGGGATACGCTTCGGGTACGTGGCCTCCCTGATCGGCAGCCTGGCCATGGTACGGTTCATCTACGTGAACAAGACCCCGGGCAAGGACTCGGGATTCGTGTTCTCCAAGCCCGTGGAGAAAGCGGGCCCCCTGGAGATCCTCTCCGGCCAGGGCACCCTGGGAGAAGGCGAGGACGGCAAGCCCTTCCTGCACCTCCACGCCCTGCTCTGCGACGAAAAGGACCGCATCTCCGGCGGCCACATCCTGGAGACGGGCTGTCCGGTCCTGGCGACCATCGAGGTGGTCATCCGGGAAACCCGGGGCATACGCCTCGTACGGGGTCCCGACGAGGAGACCGGGATGAGTCTCTTCCGGGTATCCAGCGGGTTCTAGCGAGCCGCCGCCCGGGGCCGGGACGGGTCCCGAGGTGCGCTCACACCGGGAACTCCACGGTCACCCGGGTGCCGACCCCGGTCTCGAACCGGGCCGAGCCCCCCAGCTGCTCGCTTATAATGCGGACCAAGGTCAGGCCGAACCCCGGGGAAACCGCCGGATCCAGGTCGGGAGGCAGCCCGGTCCCGTCATCCCCCACCGAAAAAACCGCCCGTCCTTCCCGCAGTTCCAGGGAAATCTCGATCCGGCCGGTCTTCCTGCCCTGGAAAGCGTACTTCATGGCGTTGGTCAGCAGTTCGTTCAGGATGATCCCCAGGGGAAGGAGCTTCTTGGCGTCCAGGGACAGGGGCGCCAGCCGTTTCTCGACGGAGACCTCCGCGGTCGAGGGGAACAGCCCCGTCACGGAATCCGCGATATCCGCCAGGTAGCCCGGCACGGAAACAGCCCGGACGTCCTGGCCGGCGGAGAGCATCTTGGTGTACAGGGCCTGCATGCTGCGTACCCGGCCCAGGGCCTCGTTCAGGGCGGAGTGAACCTCCGGGCTCTCCACGTACCCGGACTGCAGGGACAGGAGGCTGGCGATGGACGCGAGGTTGTTCTTGATCCGGTGATGGGTCTCCCGGAGGAGCAGGTCCTTCTCCTCCAGGCCCCGGCGGAGGTCCTCTTCGGTCCTCTTGATCCGGTCGATGTTCGTGTGGGTTCCGAACATGAGGGAAGGCCGGCCTTCCGGGTCCCGGGTCATGACGCGGCCCTGGTCCAGGATCCAGACCCAGCGTCCCTGCTTATTGAGCATCCGGAACTCGCATTCGTAGCTGGGCGCCCTGCCCGAGATGCACTCGTCCAGCGCCGCCTCGGCATGAACGAGGTCGTCGGGATGGACCAGCCGCACCCAGGTGGAGTAGTCGTAGGGGGTGAGCTCCGCCAGGGTGTATCCCAGCATGGCCGCCCAGGTCTCGTTGAATACTGTCCGGTTCGTCCGGACATCCCATTCCCAAGTGCCCAGGCCCGCCCCGTCGATGATGAACTGGAGGCGTTCCCGCTCGTGCCGGAGTTCCTGTTCCGCAAGCCCGGCCTTCTCCATTCCTTCCACCCCCGACACCTCGGACTATCGTGCCGAGAATCGTTCCTGTCAAGCGGGATGCCCGTCCATTCGAGGCCAACTATCCGTGTCTTCCGCCGGGCGGGGACTTGACAAAAAATGTGAACGCTGTTAACAATACGGACGTCTCGAGTTAACAGCGTAAACCATAAGTCAGGAAAGGACGGCCAGAGGTGCAGGAAACGGACGGCCCGGACACCCGAACCCGGATACTGGACGCGGCGGAGGAGATCGCCCGAGAGCAAGGCCTGGATTCCCTCTCCATGCGGGCCCTGGCGGAGCGGATCGGCCTGTCCGCCCCGGCGGCGTACCGGCATTTCCGGTCCAAGTCCGAGATCGTCCGGGCCATGATCGATCGGGGACGCGACAGGTTCGCGCGCGGGCTCGCGGCGGCCCGCCGCGGGACGGAGGGGCCGGAGGAGATCCTGGCCGCCTCGGCCCGATACTACCTCCGGTTCTGGCTCCGGGATCGCGCGGGATTCCGGCTGGCCTCCGAGTGGGGCCGGCAAGAACCCTCCCTGACCGGTCGCGCCGTGGAGGCCGGGTCCTTCGGGGACGTCCCGGCCCTGGTCGCGGCGATCCTGGGGGAAACCAGGGACCCCGGTGAGACGGCTCGGGTAAGCCGCTGGGTCGCGTCGACCCTGTACGGCATGGCCCTTTCCCTGGTCCAGGACGAGGGGATCCCGAGGGCCCGGGAAATGGAACTGGTCGATTCGGCCGCCGACTATCTGGTCGGGGCCGTGCGGGCCGCCGCTTCGGGGCGGCTTTCCGGCGGGGGATCCCCCGCCGGAAATAGGGGAACTGCGCGCCGGAACGGGCGCGGAAGGAGCGATCCATGAGATCGGAGAAAAGACGGCGGGCCGTGGCGGCCGCCGCCGCGCTCGCCCTGACCCTGGGGAGTTGCGCGTTCATGGGGGAAATCGACCGGATCGAAATCGTCGAGCCGGACCTGGCCAAGGCGGCCGACGGGACCTGGGTCGGGGAATGGAACACCGCCCTGGTGTCCGCCACGGTTTCCGTGGACACCCTGTCCCACGGAATCTCGGGCATCGATATTCTCCGGCACGAGTGCGGCAAGGGCAGGCCCGCGGAGGCGATCGTGGACCGCGTGGTCGCCGCCCAGAGACTGACCGTGGACACCGTCAGCGGGGCCACGGGGAGCAGCAAGGTGATCCTCCGGGCGATTCAAGATGCCCTGGAGAAGGCCGTGGCTGCGGGGGAGGCGACGCCGTGAACATCGCCGTCCGCATCCTGATCACGGCCGTCGCCGTCGCGGCGGCCCTCTTCCTGGCCGCGCGGCTCGGGGGCCTGGAACGGCGGGCCCGTGGGGACGTGGAGGGCGCACGGTCCCTGCCGCCCGTCTTCGACTACGCGGCGGGACCGGCCGCGGGGAATCCGGGGCCCGACGCGGTCCCGGCCGGCGACGGCTGGGTGGACATGGCCACGGCCGCCCCCGGCACCCCGGTGACGGACGCCGATATCGACGCCCTGCCGGAGCCGGCTCGGCGCTACTTCCGGCACGCGAACGTGGCCGGCAAGCCCCGGATCTCCTCGTTCTCCGTGGTCCTGGAGGGCCGGATCCGGAACGGCCCCGCCGAGTCCTGGATGCCCCTGGTCATGCGGCAGTTCAATCGCCTGGACAATCCCGCCCGGGTGGTCTACCTGACCTCCACGAAGCCCCCCATGAACGGGATCGACTCCTTCCTGGACGGGCAGGGCCGGATGCTCATCAAGGCGGCCGACCTGGTGAAGGTCGTGGACTCCCGGGGACCCGAGATGGCGGTGTCCGCCTTCGTCACCTTCCTGAACGACCTTGTCCTCTGCCCCCTCGCGTACTTCAGCCTGCCCCTCCGGTGGCGGCCGGCCGGGCCGGACAGCGTGGAGCTGTCCATGACCCACGCGGGGATGACCGTCTCCGCGGTGATGACCGTGGACGCCGAGGGACGCCCCGTGGGCTGGAGGTCCGAGGATCGCTACGCGGAGGTGAAGGGCAGGAACCGGAAGGATCGGTGGTCCACGCCCTTCGAGGGGTCCAAGGAGATCGCGGGCCTGCGCATCCCCGAGAAGGGGGCGGGCATCCACGACTACGACGGGACTCCCTACGTCTATGTGGAACTGGAGCGCATCCGGTCCCTGGTCCTGGACGCCGAGGGCCTGCCGGGCCGGCCGTAGCCCGGGTCGGGTCCGGAGCAGCGGCGCCGTCCGGGGGACGCGCCGCCGCACGGCTGGAAGGTCCGGCCCGGGGAGCGTACTATAGGACCATGCGAAATCCATCGGCGTACACGCCCGGCTCCTCCCGACGGCCGGCCTCCCGGACCGCCCGGGCGTGCCTCCCGGCGATCGCCTTCTCGGCGGTCCTCCTGGCCGCCTGCGGTCCGGGCCGCGCGGCCCCCCCGCGGGATCCCGCAGCCCTGCGGGCCCGGGCCGCGGAGCTGTCGGCCCGGCTCCTGATCGCGGACGGGCACATCGACTATCCCGACCGCGCCAGCCCCTACGAAGACCTGACGGCGGGGACCTCCGGCAACTTCGACGAGCCCCGGGCCCGGAAGGGCGGGTTGAACCTCGCCTTCCTGGCCGCCTACGTGCCCCCCGAGGACGAGGACGCCGGTACGGCCTTCTCTCGGGCGGAGGAGAGGATCGACCTGGTCCTCAAGGCCGCCGACATCCACCCGGACAAGCTCGCCCTGGCGCGGAGCCCCGAGGAGGCCCGGGTGGCCTTCGGGGCGGGTCGGCTCGCCCTGGCCGTGGGAATAGAGAACGGGGCCCCCCTGGAGGGGCGGCTCGACCGGGTGGGGTACTTCCGGGACCGGGGGGTGGCCTACATCGGCCTCGTCCATTCCGAGGACAACCACCTCTGCGACTCGTCCATGGAGCCGGATCCCGAGCACCGGTGGAACGGCCTGTCATCCTTCGGCCGGGAGGTCGTCCGGGAGATGAACCGCCTCGGCCTCATGGTCGACGTGTCCCACGCCACGGACGACGCGATCCGACAGATCCTGGAACTGTCCACGGCCCCGGTCATAGCCTCCCACTCGGGACTCCGGTCCCTCACCCCCGGCTTCGAGCGGAACCTCCCGGACGACCTGGTCCGGGGCGTCGCGGAATCCGGGGGGGTTGTCTGCCTGGCCTTCGGGTCCTACTTCCTTCGGGACGCGTTCCGCACCACCCACGCCGCCGCGGACCTGGCCACCGCGCGGGACGTGGCGGAGGCGATCGACCGGACCGTCCGGATCGTGGGGGTCGACCACGTCGGTCTGGGATCCGACTTCGACGGGGTCGGATTCTCCCTGCCCAAGGATCTGGCGGACGTGTCCATGTACGTCAACCTCGTACGGGAACTCCTGTCGATGGGCTACGGCGAGGAGGACCTGGCCAAGATCCTGGGCGGAAACCTCCTGCGGGTCTGGGGCGAGGTCCGGGCGAAGGCGGAGGAATAGAGAGGAGGCGCCGCCCGTTCCGCGCTGCGCCTCCCGGAACGCGGCGGGCTCCTAGAAGAACTCCCTGAGGCTCTCGTCGATTCCCTTCTTCATCTCGTACCAGAACGAGAGCCCCGCCTCCTTGCGGTCCTTGTCGAATTCGTCGATCCACCGGGCCAGCTCGGGGTCCGCGTCCCCCTCCACGTCCCGTCGGCGCTTGAGGAAGCTCACCACGAAGTCGAGGTTCCGCTCGCTCTCCCAGTAGACCGAGGCGTTGCGGCTGTTGATCCGGCTGGCGCAGACGGCCGTGGCGGCCAGGAAGCGGTCCCGGTTCCCGTAGAGGGATTCCATGATCTCCGGGAGCATCTCCTCGGACCAGCCCCGGTGGAATCGGCAGACCCCCAGGTTGTCCATGACCAGCTCCTTCTTGAGGCGCTCCGCGCAGGTGCGGCCGAGCTTGCGGGGGGGCAGGAACTCGGGGCCGTAGTGCATGTAGTACTTGCCCATGATGGCCATGGGGGCCAGGGCCCCGGGGGTCCAGTATTGGTTGGGGACCATCCAGCCCCGCCGTCCGTTGGCGGTGTGGACGAAGGAGTTCAGGATGCGGACGCCCCTCTCCTTGGCCGCCTTCCGGGCGAACTTGCGCACCCCCTCGGAGAGGTCCACGATCCCCCGCTTCTCCAGGATCGTATCGATCAGGCCCTCCGCCAGGTCCGCGTTGGCCGCCGAGTCCGCCACGGGGTCGAAGCCCGCCGCGTCGAACTTCGGCTCGCCCGAGACCCCCAGGTCCGCCCCGGCAAGCTCGCCTCGGTCCAGGAGATCCATGAACCAGGCCAGGACCCCGCCCAGGGAGATACCGTCGAAACCCGCGGCGTCGGCCTTGTGGTTCAGGCGCTCCGCGGCCCGCTGGTCGAAGACCCCGCAGAGGGGGCCCATGGTCTGGTAGGGCTCGTAGTCCTTCTTGAACTCGCCGTTCATCTTCTTGCAGACCGCGGCGCAGGGTTCCCCGCAGGTGGCCTGCTTCCTGGGCTGGATGGTCTCCTCGTTGAACTGCTTGAGGTAGTGGTCCAGGATGAGGCGCTTGTGCAGGTCCAGCCTTGCGTCCTCGGAGTCGAAAATCGTGCGGTAGTTGAAGGCCATCACGCGGCCTTTCAACGTGGCGTAGTTCACGCCGAAGGTCCCGCCGGTCTCGAACTTGGGATCGAAGCGGTACTTGGTGGTGCTCTCGAAGTCCTTGGCCGCCAACTTCTGCTTGTACTTCTGCTCGAACCACTCGTCCGCCACCTTGCGGTCCCGGAAGTCCTCGTCCAGGAAGGTCCCCCCGAAGACCACCGCGGCCAGCCCGTGTTCCTGGAGCATGTTCGAGCCGAAGCCGCCCCGGCCCGCCCAGGTGTCCACGTAGGTCAGCTTGCCCTTGACGACCGGGGCCGACCCGACGGCGCCGAAGTCCGTGGACCGGGCGGCGGGCCCCGTCGCCAGGACCCGGGGATCCGTCTCGTAGCGGTTCCCGTACTTGTCCAGGACCAGCTCCATGAGGCCGTACAGGCCCCCCCGGCCGTGGGACCAGGCCTCGGCCAGGTCCACCGGGATGACCTCCACGTCGATCTCCTCGCCGTGGCTCCGGTTGAGATAGAGGATGGAGGGGACGGGCGCCTTTCCCACGATGCTGATCAGGTTGATCCCGAGATTGTCGAAGGCCACCCCGGCCCCGCCCATGGAGGAGACGTAGAAGCCCCGCCAGCAGGGGGAGAAACCGTTGACGATCAGGCGGTTGGAGCCCGGCAGGATGGAGCCCGCGAAGATCCCCACCCCGATGTTGAGGCTCCGCCAGCGGTCCGTGATGTGAAGCCCCAGGTCCACGGGCCCGAAATAATCCCCGACCTTGTAACGCCGGAGGCGGTAGAATCCCGTGGACGGATCGACGAAGAGCACCCTCTGGACGGCTTCCATGATCGTCTCCTTGGACCCGGGCTCTGTCCCCGCAGGCGGGTCCAGGGGTCAGTATTCTACCCCCGGCGCGGGGTGTCAATCGGAGGGACCGGTTTTCCGGATGCGTCGGTCAGCCGTTCCCCAGCACCTTGGAGTACCCCTCCCCCAGGGCCGAGCGGAACCGGTCCGCGGGCAGGGGCGGGGCGAAGAGGAAGCCCTGGAAGAGGTCGCAGGAGGCCTCGCCGAGCCATTCGAGCTGGCCTGCGGATTCCACTCCCTCGGCGACCACCCGGAAGCCCAGGGCGTGGGCCAGGTCGATGACGGCCTTGACGATGGCCCGGGACCGCCGGTCCGAGGGCAGGGGTTCCACCAGATCCAGGGGGAGTTTCACGAAGTCCACGGGGAAGTCCCGAAGCCGGGAGATCCCGCTAGCCCCGGTCCCGAAATCGTCGATGGCCAGGGAAACGCCCAGGGACTTCAGCTCCCGCAGCCGGGGGACCGCCGCCTCCGCGGCCAGGGCCAGGCCGGTCTCGGTGATCTCCAGCTCCAAGAGGGCCGGGTCGAGACCGGTCTCCTCCAGGGCCTTCCACACCTCTTCGGCGATGGCGGGCTTTCGGAGGGCCTGGGGGGACAGGTTGACCGCCACGGACGCGGGGCCGGAAGCGCCCGCGTTCCACTCCCGGGCCCGGCGGCAGGATTTCCGCAGGATGTCCCGGCCCAGGGCCTCCATCAGCCCCGCCCGCTCGGCCACGGGGATGAAGTCCGAGGGCATGCCCAGGCTGCCGTCCGGCCGGGGCCAGCGGGCCAGGGCCTCCGCCCCGACCACGGCTCCCCGGCCGTCCACCTTGGGCTGGAACCAGGGGACCAGAGCCCCGTCCCGGACGGCTCCCGCCAGGTCCCGCTCGAACCGGAGCCGCTCGATCAGGTCCGCGTGGAGGGACGCGTCGAAAACCCGGTAGGCTCCGGGACCGTCCTCCTCGGCGTGGTGGTACGCCGCGGTGGCCGCCCGTACGAGCTCGTCCGGGGTATCTCCGTCGTGGGGATACAGGGCTACGCCGACCACTGCCGCCACGTGGATGAGGTGGCTCCCCGCCTCCACGGGGCGCTCGAAGGCGGAGAAGGCCTTGGGCAGAAGCTCGGCGATGTCGTCCGGGCTCCCGAGATCGGAACAGAGCACGAAGAAAAGGGCGTCCCCGAAGCGGGCCACCACGTCGTCCTCCCGGAAGGCTTCCCGGAGCCGGGCCGCGGCTCCCGCAATGGCAGCCTCACCCTGGACATGCCCGAACTCGTCGAAGATCAGGCCGGGCCGATGGATGCCCACGGCCAACACGGACAGGGGCCTGCCGCGGCGGGACGCCGGGACCAGGGTCCTCTCGAGCTCCCGCAGGAAGCGCTCCCGGTTCGGCAGCCCCGTGCGGCCGTCGAAGTCCCGGTAGAACTCGGCCTTGCGCTCCGCCCCCAGCCGCTCCGCGGCCTCCCGCTCCAGGGCCGCGCTGCGCTCCGCCAACTGGCGGGAAAGCCTCTCCCGCTCCGCCAGGGCCCGCTCCAGGGACCGGGCCACGTAGGACGCGGCCAGGCCCGCAGCCAAGGACATCACCACCGCGTTCAAGCCCAGGATGACCAGGAAGGCGGAGGGCGCGCTCCAGGTCGGGAGCCCCCGGGACGCGGCGAAGGTCACGGCCAGGAAGGCGGCCCCGACCAAGGCCGCGCCCAGGACTCCTCCCGCCGTCCCGAAGAGGACGGCGGCCAGGACCACGGCGGCTCCCATCCAGATCGTCCCCGCGGCGGCCGGACCGTTCGCGGCCAGAAGGTAGCACCCGAACCCGAACACGAGCCCGACCAAGCCCCCTGCGGAAAGGCGGGGCTTCCACCGGTTCAGGAGATACAGGGAAAGAAAGGCGGCATAGGCGGACCCGTCCGCGACGACCAGGGCGGTCTTTCCGCTCCGGATCGCGTACAGGAGGCTGGGGAACAACAGGACCGTCCCGAGTACGAGCCCTGCCCGGATGAGGAACCCCGAGACTTCCATGCGGTAGCGGTTTCCGGCCGAGTCCAAGGGCGGAATCTCCAGGAACCGCTCCGGTTCGGGAGGCCCGGTTTCGGATATCCCTGGTGATGCAGGAATCATTCTTTGATTGTAAGGTCCCCGTAAACGGGGCGCAAGGCGGACCGGAAAAAGGTGGATTCCCGTCTCGGGACAGGGGGAAAAAAGAAAGCCTTCCAGGGCTCAACCTTGGAAGGCTTGGTTCATGGGCGGTACAAGAGTCGAACTTGTGACCCCCAGCGTGTCATACTGGTGCTCTAACCAACTGAGCTAACCGCCCCGGGGACACAGAGTTATACCCCGAAGCCTCCCGGCGTGTCAATGTCGTTCGGAACCGCGGTACCGGGTCCGGGGCGCGGGGATCGACGCGGGCACCCCGATGAGGCCTCTTTGCGCTTTACTTTCCCACGACGGACAGGAAGCGCTCCAGGACCTTCTTCCGGTCCAGGGGCTTCACGATGTAGTTCTTGGCCCCCGCCACCAGGGCCTGCTTGACCAGGTCCTGCTTGCCCAAGGCGCTGATCATGATGACCTTGGCGTTCTTGTCGAACTCCATGATCTTCTGGAGTGCCGAGAGCCCGTCCATCTTGGGCATGGTGATGTCCATGGTGACCACGTCCAGGTTCGGGTAGAGCTCCTTGTACTTCTCGTAGCCTTCCAGGCCGTCCCCGGCAGTGGCGACGACCTGGTAGCCCTCGGAGGTGAGGATCTGGTTCAGCTGCTTGGCCACGAACATGGAATCGTCCACGATCAGCACCCGGTACGGGGTGCCCTCGGGCTTGAGCCCGTCCGGCCGCCTCGCGTTGATCTCGGGAAAATCCTCTTTCGTCTTCATGACGTGCTCTCCCCGCGCCTAGCCGCGTTCCCGGATGGCGACGTTGATCTCGAGCTTGCCCTGGGCGGTCTCCATGGGGACGATGAGGGCCTCCACGTCCTGGTCGGAGACCTCCATGTTCTCCCCCGTGAAGATCGCGGGGGGCGTCAGGTCGAATTTGAAGCCCAGCTCGTGGAGCTTGGTCACCGCCTGGGCGGTGATCATGTTGGCCAGCTCGGTGATCGTGGCCTTGACGAGCTCGTCCATGACCTTGAGCTCCTCACCGTTCATGACCGAGGCCACCTTCAAGGCCGTGGGCTTGTCCATGTCGAAGAGAACCCGGCCCTCCACGTCCCCCGCCAGTCCCACGATGGCGGCCACCCCCATCACGGGGATGGACGTGGACTTGAGGTAGAGCTCGCCCCGCTTGACCTCCCCCTGGAGGACTTCCTTGAGGACGTTGAACGCGGATTCCACGAAGGGATTGATGTATTCGACTCTCATGTCACTCTCCCGTCTTGCGTATCATGCCTTGGCGAACGCGGACACCGCCCCGGAGCCCACGGGTCTCCAGGCGCCGGTGGCGGCGGTTTCGTTGGTACCCAGGATCAGGACTCCCGCACCCTTGAGTTTCTCCTGGAAATCGGCCAGCACCCGTCCCTGATCCTCCGGTGAGAGGAAGGACAGCATGTCCCGGCAGAGGATCAGGTCGACCGGCGGGAGGGGATTGGCGTTCAGGATGTCGTGGAACTCGAAGAAGATGGAATCCCGGACGGCTTGGTCGAAGGTCCACCCGTTCATCCCCTTGACCAGGTAGGTCCGGTACGGCTCCGGCGCCGAGGCCGCGTCGAAGACCATGTTGGGGGCCATGGAGATGGCCAGGAGGTCCGAGTCGTTCGCCCAGATCTTGACCCGGGCCTGGGGATATTTCCTGCGGAGGGCGCAGGCCAGGGACCAGGTCTCAAAGCCCTTGCCGCAGCCGGGGTTCCACACGTTGATGCTGCGTACGTCCGTGTCCGGGAGGATCGAGGCGACCGCGTCCAGGTAATCGGCACCCCAGAGGGTGCCGGTGTAGGGCGACAGGAAGCCCTCCAGGAAGGCGTCCGCGTCCCCGTCCTCGTGGAGCTGGAGATCCGTTCCCTTCCGCAGGCGTTCCCATTCCGCGTACCGAGCCCGGAACCAGGCGTCGTTCACGGCGGACACGGCGAAGTGACGGAAGGAGAAGAGCCCTTCCTTGACGAAACCGGAGGTCATCTCGGCGTCCACGATCGCAGATCGTTCGGTCTGCGACCGTTCGGGAGCGGACCGTGCCGAGGCCGAACGGGTTCCGGCCGCGGCCGCCGGTGCAGCCTCGACCCGAGGCGCCTCGTAGTGGGCGGGATGCTCCTCCTTCTCCGCCTTGGGGGAGAAGATCTTGGCTATGTCCAGGATGATGTAGAGCTTTCCCGCGTTCTCCACTATCCCCCGGATGTACTTGACGTTGATGTCCCCGAAGATCGGGTGCGGGGGCTGGATGCTCGCCCGGGAGATGCCCACCACCTTGTCGATGCTGTCCACGATCACGCCGAAGACGTGGTCCTCCACCCGGAGGATCAGCAGGCTCTCCACGGCGTCCGCTTCCCGTTTTTCCACGGGCAGGTTGAACATGACCCGGAGGTCGATGACGGAGATGATGTCGCCCCGGAGGTTGTAGACTCCCCGGACGAAGGGGGCGGCGTTCGGCACGTAGGTGAAGCGGCCCGCCCGGGCGATCTCCTTCACGTTCATGATGTCGATGCCGTATTCCTTGCCCCCCAGGGAGAAGGTGACCATCTTGAAGTCCACCTTCTCGGCCCGCTCCTTGCGCGTCTCCTCCGTCCGCTCGAGGATCATGGTGTCCAACGGATTCGTCTGGCTGCTCATGCTGGCGTACCCCCGGCCCTCATCGGATGGCTCCCTCGAGACGCGCTCGCTCTTCCTTCTCCCGCTTGAGCCCCAGCTCCAGAAGCTGGCTGACGTCGATGATGAGGCACACCGAGCCGTCCCCTAGGATGGAGGCGCCGGCTATGCCCGGGGAGGCGGTGTACTGGTCCCGCAGGGGCTTGATGACCACGTCCTCCTCCCCGATCAGGGAGTCCACCATGAGCCCCACCCGCTTCTCGTTGGTGCCCACGATGACCACGAAGTTGTACTCCCGCTGGCCGGAGGTGGGGATGCGGAAGAGGCGGTCCAGGCGCAGGAGGGAGATCACGTCGCTGCGGACGTTGAAGACCTCGTAGTTGTCGATCATCCGGATCTCCTCCGGCTTGATCCGGTGGGATTCGATGACCGAGGTGATGGGGATGGAGTAGGTTTCCCGGCCCACCCTCACCAGGAGGCCCTGGATGATGGCCAGGGTCAGCGGAAGCTTGATGGTGAACTTGGTGCCCTTGCCGGGCCTGGAGGTGACGGCCACGGAGCCGTTCAGTTTCTCGATCTGCCGGCGCACCACGTCCAGGCCCACCCCCCGGCCGGAGATGTTCGTGATCGCCGCGGCGGTGCTGAATCCCGCCTCGAAGATGAGGTTGAAGGCCTCCACGTCCGTGAGGACCTTGTTGGGGTGTATGAGGCCCCGGTCCACGGCCTTGCGCTTGACCGCCTCCACGTCGATGCCCTTGCCGTCGTCCTCGATCTCGATGATGATCATGTTGCCTTCGTTGGAGGCCCGCAGGTGCACGGTCCCCGTCTCGGGCTTGCCCGCGGCGCGGCGGATGTCGGGGCTCTCCACCCCGTGGTCCAGGGCGTTCCGTACGGAGTGCATCAGGGGATCCAGGAGGTCCTCGATCACGGACTTGTCCAGCTCGGTGTCCTCGCCCTCGATGACCAGGTCCACCTGCTTGGAAAGGCTCTTGGAAAGGTCCCGGACGAGGCGGGGGAAGCGGCTGAAGATCTGGCTGATGGGCACCATGCGGATCCGCATGACCCCCTCCTGGAGCTCCCCGGTGATGCGGCCCAGGTTCTGGGCGGTGGACCGGAACTTGGCCACCGTGGACTTGAACTCCGCCTCGAAGGGATCGTGGGCCGCCGCCAGGACGGCCCAGCGTTCCTGGAGGGCCTTCTTCATGTCCTTGACGGACTTACCGGAAACCAGGGCCTCGTTCACCTCGTCGAAGAGTTCCTTCAGGCGGTCCCGGAATTCCGACTGCACCGCCAGGAAGGTGCCCTGGAGCTCCGAGAACTGCGAGCTGATCTGGTTGAAGGTGGCCTTGTTGATGACCGTCTCGGACACCAGGTTGAGGAGGTTGTCGATGCGGCGGGAGTCCACCCGGAGGATGGAGCCCTGCTGGACCTTGGGCGCGGCCCTCCGGTCCCCCTCCTCGGCGGCCTCCTCCGGATGCTCCTCGGCGCCCGCGGCCGGGGCCGAAGGCTCCGGAACCGCGCCCTTCGCGGGCGCGGAGGCCGGGGCGGCCGCGGAGGCCGCCGGAGCCGCGGCCGCCTCCTTCTTCCGGGCCACCGCCCGGGCCAGCTCGTCCTCGGTGACCGCCCCCGGGGACGGAGCCTCCGCCCGGGGGACAGAGGACTTGGCAGGGGCGGGCTTGGTCGCCGCGGGAGCCGGAGCCGGCCGGCCGCCCTCCTCGAAGGTCAGTTCCGTGACCCGGACGTCCTTCGTGACCTCGGGGATGCGGGCCTTCCGGTCCAGGTCCTCCGCGGTCCTGTCCGTGGCCAGGTAATAGTCCACCTCCGGGAAGAACTGGTCCTCGTAGAGCTTCTCGAAATCGGGATGGGTCTTGAGCACCGTCCCCGCGTCCCGCAGGGCCGCGAAGGCGTGGATGGCGCTGATGGTCTTCATCAGGTTCGACTCGTCGAAGACGACGGTCACGCGGTACACCCGGCGGTCCTTGCCCGCCGCCTCCTTGAGCTCCAGAATCTCGTACTCCGTAAGACCCGCGGCGGACACCGATTGGGCGGGCACGTCCCGGGCCTCGGGCTCGGGAGCCGGCGCGGGCTTGGCCTTTCCGGGTTTGGACGCGGCGGCCTTGGCCCCGCCCTTGGCCTTGGATCCCTCGCCGGGAAGGAAGCCGGACAGGGCTTCCCGGACGGGGGACACGTCCCCGTCGAAGACCGAACCGTCCATCCGGGCTTCCAGCATGGCCTTGACCACGTCGATGGCCTTGAGCAGGACGTCCACGGCCTCCTCGGTAACCTTGAGACGGTCGGAGCGGATCTCGTCCAGCACGTCCTCCACGAGGTGGGTGAAGCCCTGGAGCTCCATCATCTGCACCGTCGCGGCCCCGCCCTTGAGGGTGTGGGCCGCGCGGAAGATTTCGTCCACGGCGTCCCGGTTCCCAGGATCGTTCTCCAGCACCAGGATGTTCTGTTCCAGGGCGTCCACCTGGCTCTGGGCTTCGGCGAAAAAATCCTTGAGGAGTTCCTCGTTGTTCGGGTCAAGGTAATCGCTCATTATGGTATCATCTTATACGGAATGGAGATTAAGTCAAGATTCGCCGGAAGATCGCGACATCCGGCGAAAATGATATAGAATATAGGCGGAGAGTTTCCGAAACTTAACCTAGCCGTGAAGCCTTGTACGAGGTGACCCGATGAGAACATCCCGCGCAGCGGCCGCCGCCGCGCTGATCCTGGCCCTTGCGGCCGCACCCCTGTCCGGCCTGGAGATCGCGACGGAAGCCCGGGCGGGGAACATCTTCTTCCCCTGGCCCCAGGCCGCCGCCACGACGGGGGCCTTCCCCTCGGACAACTACTTCTGGGGCGCCGCCCTGTCCGTCTCCGACTCGGTCGGGGACAGCCTTTCCTACCGGATCGGATACGAGACCGATCCCGTCCTCCGGCACCTGGTCACCGTCCTCTTGACCTACGACCTGGGCTTCGCCCAGTTCAGCGCGGGCCCCTTCCTGGGGGCCTTCAACTCCCGGGAAGCCCCCCTGAAGGGCGGGCTCTCCACCTCCCTGCGCTTCGAATGGCCCGGCCGGGTCTTCGCCTCCATCCGGTCCGACTCCTCCCTGGGCGGGGGCCTTTTGGCCGCGGGGGACTACATCCAGGAGACCACGGAGATCAGCGCGGGATGGTACGTGTACAACGCCATCTGCACCCTGTCCATGCTGACCAAGAAATTCTACATCCAGGAAACCGACACCCTCATGACCCAGGACCGCCTGGCCCGGTACACCTTCGACGTGAACGTATACCGGAAGGGGGCTCCCCTGACCCTGGTCTGGACCCTGGGCTACCAGGCCCTGTCCAAGACCTGGGACGACGGCACGCCCGAGACAGACACTTTGGGGAGCGTGATCCTGGGGACCCGGGCGGACTGGCGGGTGGCCCGGAAACTGCGCGTCACGGCGCGGCTGGAGACCAGCGTGTTCTCCTTCGGGGCCGACGGGCTGCA